>Ga0209259_1000224_pt1 | contig 15845 bp, 18 predicted proteins | sample WorMetGr2BELIZE1_FD_187417 | JGI IMG/M metagenome (GOLD analysis project Ga0209259, IMG submission 187417) | Marine gutless worms symbiont microbial communities from Max Planck institute for Marine Microbiology, Germany - Inanidrilus... ...
AAGTCGTAGAAGAACTTGCCCTGGTCGTCCGACAACCGCCCCATCATCGTTCCGCCCTCCACCGAATCACTCGGGAAACGGAATCACGATCTCAGAAACCGATCAACAGGGGTTTATCAACAGTATCCCCCCTAAGGAGACATCCGTGTGCACGGTGCATTCGAATGATTGATGAAGCAGGTCCTCACCGGGTTCACGGCACCTATCACTAGCTATTTTGTCGAACTCAATTTCTGGATTTTCTTTAGTACGTCAGCATGCCAGAAACCCAGAGCGACGGCTTTCTTGTAATCATCCAACGCCTTTCCAGGCTCTCCCGTTGCCTCATATGCGAAACCATGATTGACATACGCTCTGGGGTCCGATGCGTTCAGGCGGATTGCCTGTTCGAAATCGGCGAAAGCGCGCTCCCATTGTTCGGTTTTAACGAACGCGGCCCCCCGGGACCCAAAAGCGTCGGCGCGACTTGAATCGAGATCGATGGCCTTACCCAACCAGTTAATCGATTCATTCCACTGGCCGGTATTCGCGTACGCACCTCCGAGGTTGATCATGGCCTGAACGAAGTCTGGGTTCAGGCGAATAGCTTCAACGTAATCACTAATCGCCAAATCCCATTTGCGTTGTGCGAGATGCGCGTCGCCTCGGTTCTTGAACGTGTCGGCACGATCACTTTTCAATCGGATCGATTCGTCAAGATCAGAGATAGCTTTGTCTAAAACCCCCATCAACAAGTAGGTAACGCCGCGATTGTTCAGTACTTGGGGATCGTCTGGATGAAGAATAGCCGCGTTGTCGAAATCCTCGATGGCCCTCCTAAACTCGCCCCTTTTTGATAGGGCAACACCACGATTGCTTAAGGCATAGGGGAAGTCGGGATTCAGACGGATAGCGACGTTCAAGTCTTCAAGGGCCACACTCCACATGCGCATTCGGATAAAGGCGGCACCACGGTTCGCGTAGGGCTCTGCATAATCAGGTTTTATGCGGATTGCCTCGTTGAAATCCGCGATGGCAGGCTCAACTAGGTTTTTCTCCAAGTATGCCGCACCCCTATAGGTGTAGGCCTCAGTATAATCCTCTCTCAGACGGATCGCTTCATTATGATCTTCGATCGCGCGATCATGCTTGCCCATCCGAGAATACGCAGCGCCACGGTGAGTGATGGCTTTTGCATAGTCCGGCTTTAGTTCTATGGCTCGATTAAAATCCTCTAGGGCCTGTTGCCATTGGCCTCGGTCGTAGTGAGCGACACCTCTGTTGTTAAGTGCTACCGCAAGGTCGTTCTGATTAACTTGTTTGGACCGTATAACACGAGTGCAAACGTCAAGAATGACAGCGGGCGTCAATTCCAAATTAAAACATGCCCGGCGGTCTTGTAAGGGATTTGCCCGAGCAGTTGAGTCCGACAACGTCAAGATTAGGGCAAAGAGAATAAGCGCGCCGCGCATAACTATTTCTAAAGCCGTTGGCTCTTTTACAGGTCAATGAGCGGATTAGGGTACCCCTGAATCAAACACCAGTAAAACGGATACCGGGAAAGGGAAATACCTTCGTCACACTTCCCATGGTCACATTTCGGACTTGGCAGGTCTTGGAACGGATCGCCCGCAATGTCGGCAACTGGGAGTGGCTGTGTGAAAACTCGGCTTCAGTTCGTCGGATTTGATCTGCGGTTGCCGCTGTGCCGTTTTTTGGCGGCGATATTGGCGGCCTGGATTTGAGACAAAGGAAGCCGTCATGCCGTGATGGCGGCGATCAGCGGTTTGACGCCCATAAGGGCGATCATGCGCTTGAGGTTGTAGGCGAGGACATTGAGGCTCATCTCCGTCTTCACCTTTTCGAGGCCCTTCGTCAGGAAATGCGTGTGTCCCATCCAGGCCTTCAGGGTGCCGAACCCCTCTCGGGTTTGCAAACAAACCCTGCCGGGCAACGGGATGCTCCGCCGAGACATGGCGGTGTGTCGTTTGCCACGGTTGGGATTACCGCGGTGACGAAGGCGCCTTCCGGACAGGACCGAACTACACCGGCATCAAGGGTATTACCGGTATGGCCGGAGCTTCCAAGGAAGCGATCCTCGAGGTCGTCGCCGGCGAAAAGCACGGGTATGCGGAAGTATTCGATGAAGAGGCCCTCGACGACATTGCGGCATTCGTCAGCGCCGGTCAGATCGACATGGAGAACCACATCAATCTGATCACCCGTCGAATCAAGGGCGACCCGTCGGGAAGTGCTGCCGTGTTTTCCACCGTCTGTTCCAGTTGCCACGGCAACGACGGGACGGCGATGGCCGAGATTCCACCGATCGGTGACGAAGTTCGCCTCGACCCGTGGAAGGCGTTACACAAGATGCTGAACGGACACCCCGGCGATGAAATGCCGGCGCTCCGCGTCTTCGATCTTCAGACCGTGGTCAATCTGCTTGCCTATCAGCAAACGTTGCCCTCGGCCGATGTCCTGTCGTCCATATTGCGGGGCGGCAAGCTCTATGACGATTGGGGCCGCGAGATCAACTATCGCTACCCGGACTCACTGCATCCAGCCTATCCGGAAGGCCGGACGGTCCCGCCGGGAACCAGCAGTTGGCGTTGCGTTGAGTGCCATGGCTGGGACTACAAGGGAACCGCCGGCGTCAAGGGGATCACCAGGATGGTAGGCGCGCATCCAGCGATGATCATGCGGACCTTGAGAGACGAGCAGCACGCTCTGCCGAAAGCTCTCAAATACCGAGATCTTTGGGATCTGGCCACATTCGTCAGCCGCGGACAGGTCGACATGGGCGAGTACATCGACCAAGGCACCTTGAGGGCGCGGACCACCGGTGAAGTGGACCACGCCTATTTCTCTGCGCTTTGCGCCTCGTGCCATGGTGAAAACGGGACCGATATCCGAACCATGCCGGCTATGGGCCGTGTTGCCAAGGATAACCCCTGGAAAGCGTTGCACAAGATCCTGCACGGCCACCCAGGCGAATACATGCCGGCCTGGCAGGTGGCCCTGTCGCCGAAGGCGGTCAAGGACATTCTGGCCAAGATGCAGAAGCTGCCGTTGAGGCGGCGTTAGCCTCTGGCACGTCGGCAAAAATAGATCAGTCCAATCGGCGAGCCTGTCTTGGGCTCGCCGTTTCTTTTCGATTAACCAGGGTCGATCTGTGAATCGGGCCGGTTACGACAGGGCTTCGACTAAACCGTCGAACATCGGTTTTCCGTCGTCGCCGCCGAGCTCGGCGTGGGCCAGGCGTTCGGGGTGCGGCATCATGCCGAGCACGTTGCGCTCTGCGTTGAGGATGCCGGCGATGTCCCGTTGTGAACCATTGGGGTTGGCGCCGTTGCCCTTGGAACCGTCGGCGTTGACATAGCGAAAGGCCACGCGACCCTCACCCTCCAACTCGTCGAGTGTGGACGCATCGGCGAAATAATTGCCGTCGTGATGGGCGATCGGGATGCGGATGATCTCACCTTCGGCGTAGCGGTCCGTGAACAGCGTCTCGTTGGACTCGACCTTCAGATGCACGTCCTTGCAGACGTAAAGGAGATTGGCATTGCGCATTAACACGCCGGGCAGCAGGCCGCATTCCGTGAGGATCTGAAACCCGTTGCAGACACCGAGTATCGGCACGCCTTTATTCGCCCGGGCCACCACCTCGCGCATGATCGGCGAGTGAGAGGCCATCGATCCGGCCCGCAAGTAGTCGCCATAGGAAAATCCACCGGGCACCGTGATCAGATCGACCTTCTCAAAGTCGCTGTCGCCGTGCCAGACCATCAGCGGTTCCGAACCCACGGCGTTCCGGAGCGCGACCTGCATATCGCGGTCGCAGTTGGAACCGGGGAAGACGATGACGGCGGCTTTCATGTCGGTGCGTTAGGCTCTTATCCGATCTCGACCGAATAGTTCTCGATCACCGTGTTGGCGAGCAGCTTCTTGCACATGTCCTCGACGGCGGCGCGCGCCTTGGTTTCGTCCGTCTCGGCGAGTTCGAGTTCGATGAACTTGCCCTGGCGAACGTCGTTGACGCCGTCGAAACCGAGCGAGCCCAAGGCATGCTGGACGGCCTTACCCTGCGGGTCGAGGACGCCGTTCTTGAGGGTCACGTGGACTCTTGCCTTCACTGCATTACCTCCGGGCCTTTCAGGTCGCGGGGCCCGCCTTCAGGCAGGATGCCGAGGCGCCGGGCCACTTCTTGGTAGGCTTCCTCGACGCGTCCGAGGTCGCGGCGGAAGCGGTCCTTGTCCATGCGTTCATTGGTCTCGATGTCCCAGAGCCGGCAATTGTCGGGACTGATCTCATCGGCGAGCACGATGCGCATCTGTTCGTTGTCCCAGAGCCGGCCGAACTCGAGGCGGAAGTCGACGAGGCGCAACCCGATGCCGAGGAACAATCCCGACAGGAAGTCGTTGACGCGCAGGCTAAGCGCGACGATCTCGTCCATGTCCTGGGGATAGGCCCAACCGAAGGCGGTGATATGTTCCTCGGTGACCAGCGGGTTATCCACTTCCTCGGATTTGTAATAGTACTCGACGATGGAGCGCGGCAGGGCTGTGCCCTCGGGCATGCGGAAGCGTTCGGCCAGCGTGCCGGCGACGACGTTGCGGACGCAGACCGTGATCGGGATGATCTCGACTTCGCGGACGAGCTGCTCGCGCATGTTGAGCCGTCGCAGGAAATGGGTCGGCACGCCGATCTCGTTGAGGCGGCTCATCAGGTATTCGGAAATACGGTTGTTGAGCACGCCCTTGCCGGTGATGACGCCGCGTTTGGTGTTGTTCTGGGAATAGGCGTCGTCTTTGAAATACTGGACAAGCGTTCCCGGTTCCGGCCCTTCGAAAAGTACTTTGGCCCGGCCCTCGTAGATTTGTCTGCGTCTTGCCATGAGTCCCCACCCGATAGAGGCGCCAAGCCGTCGTTCCGGCGCCGCGATGGACCCGATCGATTGCCCCCTAATAGCAGGAGTTCTGGGGGAACACAATCGCGGGCTTGGCCGTGTTGCCGCCCTTGTGATCAAAGGCGAACGGGCTGGTAGGGTGCCTCGTCGGGACGCCCGGCGGCGAACAGCCAGCGCGGCGTTTCACCGACCTTTTCCGGCGACGGCAAGGCGATCAACGATGAACTGACGGTGCCGAAACCGGTATCGGTAACGACGGTCATGGCACCGCCGGGGCCGGCATCGGCGTCATGGTCGCGGGTTCCGAGAAGCGCCTGCCAGGCCCACCAGTCGCCGTTTTCCGGATCGGGGGCCTCGGCCGCGCGAAAACGCCCGAGATTGCGCCTCATGCGCGGTGATTCCGCATCGTTGAGATCGTACGCGGTGATCATCGACAGCCCCTCCGGCATGGGAAAAGCCTGGAGCCGGGTGCCGGCCTCCCCGGTCGACTTGATCCAGTAGGCCTCCAGGGCATCGGCGACGACCAGGTTGAAACTGCGGTAGCTCGCCGGTTCGATCATCGGCAGCGCTTCCGCCGCCACCCGCGCTTCGGCGTGGTCGACCGCCTCGAGGGGGAGTTCGCCGCGGCTGCGCTTGTCGTCTGCCGGGCCCAGCGACTGGCGGCGGTTGAGAATGGCGGCGACAATACCGTCGTCGCCCAACGCCAGCCACGTGCCGCCGGCCAGTTCATCCATACCGGCCGTGACGTGGTCCCGGTCCGGCCAGTGCCGTGCCGGCGGTCGCCAGGGGCGGTCGGCCATTTCGTCGCGATTGGCGGCGACGATAAGCGGCCAATCGTGGCCCGGCCGGCGGAGAATGACGAGCGTACACATGGGTCCTAGTACATAGACCGTCCCATCGGCAATTCCCAGGCCGGGACGGGCGATGCGAGTGTTGCACGGGACTGTGCCAGAAGGTAAAACTCCGCCCGAGTCGAAACACGACGACAATCGAAGGAGATTCGGATGTCCGATACTTTCCGCGATCGTGGAAAGGGCTACGAGGCCAAGTACAAGCACGATCAGGAGCTGGAATTCAAAGCGACGGCGCGGCGCGACAAATTGTTTGGTTTGTGGGCGGCGGTCAAAATGGAGTATGGCGAAGGCGAGGCGAAGGACTACGCCATGGAGATCGTTTCGCTGGAGCTGGATAAGCCCGGATCCCTGGCCGTGATCGAAAAGGTCACCACTGACCTCGCCGAAAAAGGTGTTCAAATCACGGACAAGGAGTTGCGGGCGGAGTTGGACCGGTTCTACGCCATCGCCCTATCGCAACTGTACTCCGAATTTCCGGACGCTCTCGAGACCGATCACGAAAACGTCGGTTGATCCGCCCGGAGCCACAATTTCCGAAAACGACACCAGTCCGTCACTTGAGGCGGACCTCATACGACCATATATAGCGCCCGATACCCGAAGAGGGACGGACGAAATCGAAGGGAGCGGACGATGATTGACTCAGTAGAAGACCGAAAAAAAGCCCACGAAGCCGTTTTCAAGAAAAAGGAAGACATCCGCTTCAAGGCCGAGGCTCGTCGCAACAAGCTTTTGGGCCTTTGGCTGGCCGAAGCCTTCGGCATCACCGGCGAGGACGCTGACGCCTACGCCAAGGAGGTCGTCATCGCCGATCTCGAAGAGCCGGGTATCGAAGACGTCATGCGCAAGGTCATGGCCGACATCGAACGCCACGGCGTCGATATTTCGGACCCCCAGGTGCGGGACAAGATCGACGAGTTGGACGATGTCGCCTTCGATCAGGTCTGCGACGAAGAGGGGATCGAGTGCTGAACGGCCCTGGAGCCGCTCAACTCCTCATACCTTCAATCAAGTCCCGCGACGCCGTCTCGATGATCAGGCCGTCGTAGGCCATCATCAATAGGGTGTAACCGCGATCCACCATGGCGCGGCCTTTTTCCACGTCCATTGCTAAGCCGCCGAGCGCGGCCGGTGAGGCGAGGATGGCGTTTTCCGCCGTGGTCACGGCTTCCAAAAACTTGGGATGGTCGAATTCGCCGGGAATGCCGAGGCTCTGTGAAAGGTCGAAAGGCGCGATGAAGGCGACGTCGATGCCATCGACGGCTAGAATCTCATCGATGTTCCGCACGGCTTCAGCTTGTTCGATCAAGACGATGGTCAGCAGGTTGTCGGCGGCGGCGGCCGCATAATCGAAAGTACTTTGACGCCACCGGCTGGGGGCGAAAAAAGGAGCGAAACCCCGGGTGCCGGTTGGCGGATAGCGCATGGCCGAAACCGCGGATCGCGCTTGCTCGGCGGAAACCACGAGCGGGAAGAAAACGCCGAGCGCCCCAGCGTCGAGCGCTTTTTTGACCATCCACGGATCCGTTGCCGGAACCCGCACCAAGGGCACCGTGTGCGAGACCGCGGTAGCGTTGATCATGGCATGCATCGATTCCGGTCCGATCGGGCCGTGTTCCATGTCGATGGTCAGCCAATCGAAACCGGCGACGGACATGACCTGGACGAGCTGGGGACTCGGCATGGAGACGAAGGTGCCGATCGCCGGTGACCCGTCTGCGAGCATTTGTTTCAGAGGGTTGATCGGAGTCTTCATGGAGGCCTCACGTTCGCCCGAAAACGCGGGAGAAGATTCGATCGACATTCTTGGTGTGGTAGGCCATGTCGAAAAGGTCCTCGAGATCGGCATCCGCAATATGCGCATTGACGTCGCGGTCGGCCTTCAGGAGATCGAGGAAGTTGCCGCGTCCTTGCCAGACTTCCATGGCGTTGCGCTGAACGGCGGCATAGGCGTCCTCGCGGCTCATGCCGGCCTGGGTCAGGGCAAGCAGAACACGCTGTGAGAAGATCAGCCCGCCCAGTTGGTCGAGGTTGTCCTGCATGGCGTCGGGGTAGACGAGCAGTTTCTCGACGACGCCGGCCAGCCGGTTCAAGGCGAAATCGAGCGTGATCGTCGCGTCCGGGCCGATCATCCGCTCGACGGAGGAATGCGAGATGTCGCGCTCGTGCCAAAGGGCCACGTTCTCGAAGGCCGGTACCGCGGCGGAACGTACGATACGGGCAAGGCCGGTCAGGTTCTCCGTCAGTATCGGATTGCGTTTATGGGGCATCGCCGACGAGCCCTTCTGGCCTTTCGAGAAGAACTCCTCGGCCTCGCGGACCTCGGTTCGTTGCAGATGGCGGATCTCGACGGCGGCGTTCTCCACCGAACTGGCGACGACGGCGAGCACCGCAAAGAACTGGGCATGGCGGTCGCGCGGGATGACTTGGGTCGAAATCGGTTCCGGCGCCAGTTCGAGCATGGCGGCGACATGCTCCTCGACGGCGGGATCGATATTGGCGAACGTCCCGACGGCGCCCGAGATGGCGCAGGTGGCGACCTCGTCACGGGCTTGGACGAGGCGTTGGCGTCCGCGCTCAAACTCGGCGTAAAACCGCGCGAACTTGAGGCCCAAGGTCGTCGGTTCGGCGTGAATGCCGTGGCTGCGCCCCATGCACGGGGTGTCACGGTGTTCATAGGCGCGTTTCTTGAGAGCATTGAGGACGCGGTCCATGTCCTCGATCAGAATTTCGGCGGCCTGTTTCAGTTGCAAGGCGAGACAGGTGTCTAGCACGTCGGACGAGGTCATGCCTTGATGGACGAACCGCGAATACTCGCCGATGTGTTCGGCCAGCTCCGTCAGGAAAGCGATGACGTCGTGTTTGGTTTCGCGTTCGATGGCGTCGATCCGAGCGATTCGCTCTTCCGTATAGGGCTTATCGCCGTTCGCCCACACGGCCTTGGCCGCCTCTTCGGGGATAACGCCCAGGTTCGCCTGGCCATCGCAGGCATGGGCCTCGATTTCGTACCAGATGCGGAATTTGTTGGCGGGTTCCCAGATGGCGGCCATCTCGGGACGGGAATAGCGTGGGATCATCGGAACTGCTCTTTGTGCAAAGGATCGTAATCGAAAAGGCCCAGGTTGGTGGTATATTCTCCCCCACGGGGTAAGTAAACCGGAAGCACTCCATGGACGCACTCCCCACTGGGCGACCGACTGCCGACATCATTCCGTATTTCGACATTGCGGAGGGCGGCCCCGTCGATCTGTGCGGCTTGGCGCCGGAGCGTCTTGAATCCCTGATCGAGGCGGGGCGTGCCCACTATGGATCAGCAGCGCTCGCCGTCGGCGACGGGATATCGCGAAGCTGGCTGACAAAGGCCCGAAACCCCTATGTCGAAGAGATCGACCGCATCGCGGAAACCGTCGGCACCGCCGGCGCCTTTCTCCTCAATCTTTCCTATAAATGGACCTGCACGACCTGCATCGGACGCGATCCCTCCGGGCGCGGCAATCGCTTGCTCCGCACCCTCGATTGGCCGCTCGACGGTCTCGGTCGCAATGTCGTCGTCGCCCGCCAGGGCCGGGCCGGCCGGCAACTATTTCAGTGCGACTTGGCCGGGCTTCACCGGCGTCTTGACGGCGATGGCACCCGGGCGTTTTTCGGCTGCAATCAACCAACCGCCCATGCGCCGCTGGACCCCAAGCTGCTGGTTCGACTGGGTGATCAATCGGGGGCGCACCTGGCAAAGCCGCGCCTTGCCGCCCGTTCACCTGTTGCGTCGGGTTTTCGAAACTTGTGCGAGCTTTGACGACGCGTTGCGCTTGTTGTCGGAAACGCCGCTTGCTTTGCCGGCTTTCTTTACCTTGAGCGGTAACGGGGCGGACGAGGGGGCGGTCATTGAGCGCGATGAGACACGAGCCTGGGTCCGTCGCTCACCGTCGGCCGCCGCCAACCATTGGCTCGATGGCGGAAATCCGGGCGACCGCATGCGCGGTGAGGACAGCCCCGGGCGCCTCTCGTTGATGGAGCGTCTGCGCGACGGTACCGGCGACGGTTTCGATTGGGTGCAGCCGCCGATCCTCAACGCCACCACGCGCCTTGCCGTCGTCGCCAACGCCAATACGGGAACCTTCGTGGTCAGGGGCTACGAACGGGACGGGCCGGTTACGGCTCCGTTTTCCCTCGATGAGCTATTGACGTGAGTCAATCCCATCATACTGCCCAGTCTGTATGATGGTGAATCAGGAGAGGTAGCCAGCGGCGGTCGCACCGGTGCGGACCGCTGCCGTTGGTCGGCACCGAACCGACCGCGTTGACAGGGGGAGCACATGGCGATTTCCAAGGAAGCACTGGATGACCTTGCCGAACGGCGTCGGCGGATTGCTGCCGGCGGCGGCCTCGACAAGGTGGAAAAGCGCCATGAAAAGGGGCTCCTGACCGCCCGTGAGCGGATCATGCGCCTGGTCAACCCGGATTCCTTTCAGGAAGTCGGCGCCCACGTTCGTCACTCGGCGACCCACTTCGGCATGGCCGACAAGGACTTGGCAGCTGACGGCGTCATCGTCGGAACCGGCTACACGGCGGACCGTATGATTGCTGTCGTCAGCCAGGATTTCACGGTTGCCGCCGGCACGCTCGGCAAATCCCACGCCCAGAAGATCGTCGACATCATGCGCTTCGCCAAAAAGGTCGGTGCACCCCTGGTCGCCTTCAAGGATTCCGGCGGCGCCCGCATTCAGGAAGGGGTCGACGCGTTGTCCGGCTACGGCCGTGTCTTTTACAACAACGTCCTGCTTTCCGGCGTCGTCCCACAGATCGCCGTCATCGCCGGGCCCTGTGCCGGCGGCGCCGCCTATTCGCCGGCCCTCATGGACTTCGTCATCATGACGGAGAACAACGCCCGCATGTTCATTACGGGTCCCGAGATCATCAAGGCCGTCACCGGACGCGAAACGACCATGGAAGAGATCGGCTCGGCCGCCGTCCACGCGTCTATCAGCGGCAACGCCCACCTGGTCGCCCGCGACGACGAGCACGCCATCGCCCTGGTCCACGAGTTGCTCAGTTACCTGCCATCGAACAATATGGAAGACCCGCCGCATCGACCATCGGCCGACTTCTCGCTCGATCCGAACCCGGCCTTCGACGCCTTGGTCCCTGAGGATTCGTCGATGCCCATGGATGTGCGCGATGTCATCAACCACATCGTCGATCCCGGGCAGTTCCTCGAGATCCACGCCGCCTGGGCCCGCAACCTGATCATCGGGTTTGCCCGCATCGAGGGCATGGTCGTCGGCATCCTCGCCAACCAGCCCATGGAAAAGGCGGGTGCCCTCGATATCGACGCGTCCGACAAGGGGTCGCGGTTCATCCGATTCTGCAACATCTTCAACGTCCCGCTTCTGACCCTGGTCGACGTGCCCGGCTTCCTGCCAGGCGTCGAGCAGGAGAGGGGCGGTATCATCCGCCACGGCGCCAAGATGCTTTACTCCTATGCCTCGGCGACGGTGCCGAAGATCACGATGATCCTGCGCAAGGCCTACGGCGGCTCCTATCTCGCCATGTGCGCCCAGGAAATGGGGGCCGATTTCGTCTTCGCCTGGCCGAGCGCCGAGATCGCCGTCATGGGGGCCGAGGGCGCCGTCCGCTTGCTCTACCGCAAGGAGCTCAAGGAGGCCGAGGACCCGGCGGCGCGCGCCGCAGAACTGGCCGCGGTATACCGGGCCGAGTTCGCCTCGCCCTATCTGTCGGCGGCGCACGGTTATATTACGGACGTTATCAAACCGGCCGAGACCCGCTGGAAGATCGCCTTGGCCCTTCGCAAAGCCCTGGCCAAGCGTGAGTTGCGGCCACCCAAGAAACACGGCAATAATCCGGCGTGACGAATAAAGGGTAACATGGGGATGGGGGAACAAGTCTTACTCTCGCTGGCCTTTTACGGCCTGGCCATCATCATTTCCTTCGTCGTTGCCATCGTCATCAAGGGCATCGTCGTGGCGCTGCCGATGATGGGCCGCATATCGGCGAAAACGCAACCGGCGCCGACGCCGAGCCAGGCGAAGACCACGCCACAGGGGATTCCACCCGAACATGTGGCGGCCATCGCGGGTGCCGTCGCATCGATGGTCAAGGTGCGCCATATCCTGCACATCGAGGACCATCACAGCGGCCGCGACTGGATGACCGAGGGCCGCATGATCCACCAGACGTCCCACTACGTTCCCCGCCGCGGGCGGCGATGAGACCACCGATCTAGGAGGTAATTGACCGTGTTGAGAAAGTTCAAGATATCCGTCGATGGTCGGCCCTACGACGTAACGGTGGAGGAATTGGAGGAAGAGGGTGCCACGATGTACCCCGACACCTCGGCCATGGCGCGCTCGGCGCAACCGGTTACGCCATCCGCCGCAACCGCACCATCGGCACCCGCCCAGGCGCCGGCGCCGCAAGCTGCGGCGGAAACCGGTCCCGGCGACATCGTCAGTCCGCTGGCCGGCGTCGTACATGCCATCTCGGTCGCCGTCGGCGACGATGTCGGCGAGGACACGCAGATCTGCGTGATCGAGGCGATGAAGATGAAGACCATCGTCGCCGCGCGCTGCACCGGCAAGGTCACCGCCATCGCCGTCGGCGAGGGCGATGGCGTCGAGGCCGGGCAAGTCCTGATGACGGTCGCCTGACGGCCGTCCCTGCTCATGGAAAACGTGAACCTCCTCAACATCTTCCAAGGCCTGGCGACGCTCGCTGATTCGGAGCCGGCGGTCATGATCATGCGCATCTTTCTGATCGCGCTCGGCATGGCGCTGATCTACCTGGGGCGCAAGGGCATCCTCGAGGCGCTGCTGATGATCCCCATGGGTCTCGGCATGGTGACGATCAACGCCGGCGTCCTGTTCCTCGAGGACGGCCGCCATGGGACCCTGTTCGTCGACCCCCTGGTCACCGATGTCGGCGAGTTGATGACCACGCTCCAGGTCGACTGGCTGCAGCCGGTCTATACCTTGACATTCTCCAACGGCCTCATCGCCTGCATGGTGTTCATGGGCATCGGTGTGCTCTTGGACGTCGGTTTCGTTATGGCCCGGCCGTTCCGCAGCATGTTCATCGCGCTCTGTGCTGAGCTCGGCACCGTCGCCGTCTTCCCGTTGGCCCAGTGGATGGGCTTGTCGACCGCCGACTCGGCGGCCGTCGCCACCATCGGCGGCGCCGATGGGCCGATGATCCTGTTCACCTCGCTGATCCTGTCGGACGACCTGTTCGTGCCGATTACCGTCGTCGCCTATCTCTATCTGGGACTCACCTACGGCGGCTATCCCTATCTCATCAAGCTGATGGTGCCGAAGCACATCCGCGGCCTGCGCATGGAGCCGGAGAAGGTACGCGAGGTGACGTCCGGAGAGAAGATCACCTTTTGCGTGGTCGCCTGTACGTTGCTGAGCCTGCTGTTCCCGGTGGCGGCACCTTTGTTCCTGTCGCTCTTCGCTGGGGTCATCGTCCGCGAATCGGGCCTGACCCATTTCGCCGAACTGTTTTCCGGGCCGCTGCTCTACGGCGCCACCTTCTTCCTGGGTTTGCTGTTGGGCGTGCTTTGCGAAGCCAACACCATCCTCAATCCGGACGTCCTGATCCTGCTGCTGCTCGGCATCGTGGCCCTGACCATCTCCGGCATCGGCGGCATCCTCGGCGGCTACGTGCTCTACTTCGCGTCCGGCAAGAAGTTCAACCCGGTGATCGGCATCGCCGGCGTCAGCTGCCTGCCGACGACGGCCAAGGTGGCGCAGAAATGCGTCGCCGAGGTGACGCCCGACGCCGTCGTCCTGCCGCATGCGCTGGGCGCCAGCATCTCCGGCGTCATCACGTCGGCCATCTTCGCCGGTATCTTCATCGCCGCCGTCGGCGGCATCTAAGGGCCGACCAACCTGCTTTAGGGCTCCTTCCCCCGGGTGGTAACGACGTACCAGATCAGACCGGCGATCTGGAGCCCGAGCATCATGGCGAAGCCCGCCTGGAAGCCCTCCGGCGCGTAACCGCCCGCCGCCGTTTTCGGCCACAGATCGATGACAGCACCGATACCCCATTGGGCCGCGAAGGCGCCGAAAAAGGAGAGCACGTTGATCCCGGTGACGACGCGCCCGGCCAGTTCCGGTCGGAACTCCTGAGGCAGGGCGGCGTAGGGCAGGATGCCCGAGGTGCCGAAGAAGCCGAACAGCATCCAAATGACCAACGCCCAATCGGTCCACTGCAGGACGAGGGCGATCTGGACACAGGCGAACAGCGCCATGCCGGTGACGGCAACGGTCATGATCTTGATGCCGAAACGGCCGAGCTGCATGGCGATGGTGCCACCGGTCAGATTGCCGGCGATCATGGCGGCAGCGATGAAGAACAAGTATTGGGCGACGGCGTCGCGGGGCAGGCCCGCAACGTCGGTCAGCCACGGGCCCGCCCACAGGCTCTGGATGGCCAGGAAGGTCGCCTGCGAGGCCACACACAAGGGTGCGATGCGCCAGAACCGCGCCGCCGTGAAGACCTCGCGGACCCCTTGCATTTGGTCGGCAAACCGTTCGCCGGCGCCGGCCCCGAGGCCGCGTTTCGGCACGGTGACGTAGAGGATCAGGGCGGTGGCCAGGGAGAGAACAGCGAACACGAGGAAGACGCCGCGCCAATCGGTGAAGGCGAGCGCGCTCTCGACCGGTATCGTTGCGGTCAGCGCGCCGAGGCCGCCGGCCGCCATCTGGAAGCCGTTGACCAGCGGAATGCGGTCCGGCGGGAACCACATGACATAGGCCTTGAAGGCGGCCATCAGGCAGGCCGAGGTGCCCAGCCCGATCAGCGCCCGGCCGATGATCAAGGTGTCGAGCGACTGGGCCAGGGAAAAGATCAAGGCTCCCGACGCGGCGACGACGAGAAGGGCGGCCTCCGTGCGCCGGGGGCCGAAGCGGTCGAGCAGGATGCCCAGCGGCAGCTGGAAGGCGGCGAATGCCAGGAAGTTGGCGCTGGTCAGGAGTCCTAAGTCGCTCGCCGTCAGACCGAGCTCGCGGATCAGGTCGGGCGCGATCACCGCATTGACCACCCGCAAGAGGTAGGACAGGTAGTACCCCAGGGCAAAAGGCAGAAAGACGCGGGCGAGGATCACGGGCGGTGGGTTCCTGGTCTCCGATTGGGGGTGCCTCGGCGGCAAGTGGAATGCGATAATAACGCAAGGACCAGTTCAGGCGAGGCGCAATCGACGGGGGAGAGGGCCCATGGACGACAGCAGCGGGCAATCGGGTGGGCAAACGGAAAGCACCTGGGACCGCGACATCCAGGCGATCAGCGACTGGATCATCGGCCACGCCATCGAGGGGCACGACTTGGCCGATACCCTGGATTCCTTTTGCGAGCGGGCGCGGGCCGCAGGCCTGCCGTTGGCACGGGTCCACGTCGCCATGACGACGCTCCATCCCATGTACGAGGCCCGCTCCTTGCGCTGGAACGAGGCGGGCATCGAGTTGCGGGAGAATTACCCCCACATAGACGCGCCGGGCGACGATTGGCTGAGAAGCCCGCTTCGGCCCCTCATCGAGGCCGGCCAGCGCGAGGTGCGCTACCCAATGGAGGGCGAGGGCTCGTGGCGTGACTATCCGCTTCTTGTCGATCTCGAGGCGAAGGGCTTCAGCGACTACTTCGGCGCTGTCAACCCGTTCGCCCCGGAAGAGGTGGCCCGGGCCCGCCAGGACGGCATGATCATGGGCTGGGCGACGCGCCGGGCGGGCGGCTTCACCGAGGCCCATCTCGCCGCCATCCGCCGACTGCAGTTGCGCTTCGCGGCGGCGGCCAAGATCGCCAACCGAGAGGAGACGGCGCTCAACATCCTGAGTGCCTATTTGGGCGGCGATGCCGCGACGCGCGTTCTCGACGGTCAGATCAAGCTCGGCGACGGCGAGGTCATCCCGTCGGTGATCTGGTATTCGGACCTGCGCCACTCGACGGATCTGGCCGACACCCTGCCGGGGGAGGCCTTCCTCGCCGTCCTCAACGACTACTTCCGCTGCACCGCCGGCGCCGTCCTCGACCATGGCGGCGACGTGCTGCGTTTCATCGGCGACGCGGTCCTGGCCATCTTCCCCGTCGCCGCGCTT
>Ga0209259_1000227_pt1 | contig 15767 bp, 6 predicted proteins | sample WorMetGr2BELIZE1_FD_187417 | JGI IMG/M metagenome (GOLD analysis project Ga0209259, IMG submission 187417) | Marine gutless worms symbiont microbial communities from Max Planck institute for Marine Microbiology, Germany - Inanidrilus... ...
CACATAGACACACACACACACAAACCGTTTTAGCGGTCATTTCCACTTGAACCTGAGATAGCTGCTTGGCCCATTGAGTTTCTTTCCAATAATGTGCCGCAATGTTCTTGGCTGGGACCCTTGAATTTTCTGGTTTTTGACAGACGATCTAACTGTTGATTGTCAGATTCACAAATAGGCTATGTGGACGACACTACCTTGACAGAACTTCTTCAGAACAACATCAGCAGAGAGCCTTCTAATATGCAGTCTTTTTTCCAGCAGCTGTTAAACTGGGCTGCTATCAACAACGTGGCTGTAAACTTTGATAAGACAAAGACGCGATCATGGATTCGAGTTCTAAAACTGCTTATCTACTTCCGATCAATACAAATTTATTATACTAGGACTCTACTTGTATGCTAATTATTTCTTGGATTTCTCACGTTCAGGCCATTGTCTTCAAGGCGACGTAGCGACTTTACTTCGTGAAGCAACCAAAGTGAGCGGTTGTCCCGTATGCCAAATTTCTGCATTTCTATCTAGCTGTAATTCAGCCGGTGTTAGATGCAGCTCTACTTTGGAATCACCTCCTTAACAAAGCACAAACATAGCAGACAGAAGCGATCCAAAGTGGGGTGCATTGTGATTTTATTTTTTGCGCTATACAAATACTCTTACTTACTTACTTACTTACTTACTTACATCCAGATTATCTATGGTCATACCTGTGGTATGCCATTATACAAGTGCCAGTACATAATAGTACATACTAGTGCTTTATGTGCAGCTCAGATTCGTAGCATTGTAGATCACAGGCTTTCATGCAGTTTTTGGGCGACGTTTGTAAAACGGTTCGCCCTACGCTATCGGGGCGTTGTCCTGTCCTGTTCTGTCTGTCTGTCCTGTCTGTCTATCTGTGACGTTGGCGTATTCTGGCCAAACGGTTGGACGGATCAAGATGAGACTTGTCACGCAGGTAGGCCTCGGCCCCGGCCATACTGTGTTAGATGGGGACCCAGCTCCCGCTGAAAAGGGGACAGCCCCAATTTTCGGCCCATGTCCGTTGTGGCCAAACGGCTGAATGAATTACGATGCCACTTGGTACGGAGTATAGGCCTCGGCCCAGGCGACTTTGTGTTAGATGGGGACCCAGCTCCCCCCCCCCAAAAAAAAGGGGGCACAGCCTCCAATTTTCGGCCCATGTCTAAGTGTCTATTGTGACCAAACGGCTAGATGGATCAAAATGTTACTTGGTAGGAACTAGGGAGGTAGGCCTCGGCTCAGGCGACATTGTGTTAGATGGGGGACCGAACTCCCCCAAAAAGGGCACAGCCCCTAGTTTTCGGCCCATGTTTATTATGTCAAAACGGCTTGACGCATCAGTAAGTTATATCACTTGGTACGGAGGTAGGCCTCGGCCACAGTGTGTTAGATGGGGACCCAGCTCCCCCTAAAGGGGCACATTCCCCTCCCAATTTTCGGCTCATGTCTATTGTGGCCAAACGGTCGCCCATCTCAGCTACTGCTGAGCTGCTGTAGGTTTGTGTTACAGCCGACATCCTGTCTATTTTATACAATTCCCTTAGCACATGATCCACCAATCTCTACAGACTTAGATCCGCTCCAAAATTTCCCCGGCTTCCCACCCGTGCAAAAACGACAGAAGTTTATTTCTTTTGCTCTTTCCCATTATCAGGCTAAATAGTCTAGAAATATCTGTCTAGTGACTTTCTGATGAAGAACCGGAAATTTAATCTGCTCCATATTCACTATTCACTTTTGTTTCTCGTTACGTTTCTATTTGCTGTTTATTTCAACACATTAGGTAAGTTATATTTATAAATTATAAACTATGCATTTCTACATTACTGTGTAGCATTTGTTGTCTTGCAATTGCCTATTGTTGCTATAGCTGAATTTTAGTCAAATTAAAATTAATTCTTGGTTGTCTTCTTTTAATTCGTGATTTGCTGGTGTTTGTGTACGTGTGAGGTTCTGTTTTTGGCGCTGTCTGTCACTTTTTTGTTTGTGTACAAAATATCTCGGGAATCGCTGAACGGATTTGTGCCAAATTTACACGGAAGACGTTGTTTGGTCCCTCGCTCAGACGAGTTTGAAGGTCAATATCAATTTCGGCTGCTTGCGTGCGGTTTATGTTTGGAAAAACATCTTTGCTGTAGTTTTTATTTGTACTTTCTCTCGACTGCAACTTCTTTCAATAGACCTACTTACTTACTTGACACTCGTTTCAAAACAGAACCCTTTGGCCCTTTGGGGACAATTGGTGCAGGTTATTTACAAGTTCTTTCTTGTCACGTACCCAACCAAACACTGAAGAGAATACACAAAACTTTGGAAACAGTAAGCAAATATGGATTTCATGCTACTGATCTCTGGAGTACCTTAGGTAACCTGTTATGTTTTTCTCTATGATACGGTACTATGAACTGAAGATAGCAATTACTGATCTCTACGAAATATATCCAACTTTTGACTCATGATTACTCATGATTACTCGTCCCAAACCGGGGTAACCCCCACCCTTTCACTTCCCTACTTCCCCATCTTCTACTCTATCATTTGCTTTTCCCATTTTCCCTTTCTTAGTGTACTCGCCTTATATATTTTCTTGTCTTTCTATAACTCTTCCCTTTCTACCAGAATAGGTCCACTCTGTTTCTAGGCCGGAGGTCATAGGCGGCGACCGAACCTGGGTTCAGTTGTTTTGTGTTGATTTTGTGTTATAAGTTTTTTTGTCTCCCCATGACTATGGAATACGGGGAATTGTCCATGAATGGTTTCGAAATTATTTATCAAATCGTAAACAGTTTGTTTCTATTAATAACATTGATTCTAACCTTGATAACGTTAACTGTGATGTCCCCCGGGGATCTGTCCTGGGCCCTCTGTTATTCTTAATTTATGTTAATGACATAGCTAATGCTAGTGTGTTTAGTGGGACGTTAAACCCTACTCACTTCACAGCTAATGCTAGTGCAAATAGTGACATAAGATTATTTGCTGATCACACTAATGTTTTTATCCACGGTAAATCTTTAATTGAGACTAATCTTACAGCTGAAGGAGTTGTCAAAGAACTTAATCAATGGTTCTTAGCTAATAAATTATCTTTAGGCATTGACAAAACATGTTACAGCATTTTTGGATGCCGTGATATTACTAATAGATAGAACAATATCTTGAAACTAAATGATACAGTCATTAGTAAAGTTGACAGATGTAAATATCTTGGAGTAGTGATTGATAATCAGTTGAAATGGCAATCTCACATTGATATTGTGTATTCTAAATTGCTAAAATGTATTGGTATATTTTATAAATTACGATGTTATGTGGGTGGTTATGTATTGAGACTGTTATAATTTGCATTTGTCCACAGCCAACTTTTGTAGAGTATAAACGTATATGCTAACACTCGTCATGCCCAGCTGAACAAATTGTGTGCACTAAACAATAAGATATTACGTATAATACAAAATAAACCACTTCGTACACCTATTATACAATTACACCAAAGTTACAATAATCTCACAATCCGATCAAAACTGTCGGCGAGATAGTTTTTTGAGCCCCAAAACCCCACCCCTAAAAATACAAGTTTTTTAGGGGTCACCCATCTCCCAGGGGTCGCACAGCCCCTATATTCTACGGGACACAACTAGACCCGGACATGTAACATGTGTCCTAGTTTGATCCAAATCGGATCGAAGACGGCTGAAAAAACTGCACAAACAAACAGACAAACAAACAAACAGACAAACAAACAGACACTACGAAAATAATGGTCACTTGGCCGTGAACCAATTACCAATTATCTTTTCAAATTTCTTTACCCCTAATAGTGAAATTCACACACATAGCACTAGATCTACTAATGATCTCCATTTATCCAGTGTCAATTCTTCTCTTGGAGATAAATGTGTTAAATTTAAAGCAAGCCAATTGTGGAACAACTTACCGACGAAAATTAAAGCAAATTAAGAATTTTGGCACATTTAAAAAAGAATTTATTAATTTCTTTTTGTTTGAAGATGGATCTGACTAAACGTTTAATCACTGTGATTTATGATTTAATTTCTTTTATCTAGTAATGACAGGCGTTTTCTTGTTGTGGTCAGTTGTAGTGCATGGTTTAGATAGCCTTATGTTGTGATTTTATTTTACTTTCTGTTTGCTTCTGTTTAAGGTGGCCAGCTTTCTGGCAACCTGCCACGCTTGTGAACTTTTGTATTGTATGATTTTTGTGTTTCTATTGAGTGGTGAATAAAGTTCTCTCTCTCTTCCTGTTGTAGGTGCTGGCGTCATAATTTAAATGAGCCTTTCGATCCATTTCCCTTTTTGGGTGGCTGCTGAACAAAAAGGCGGCCAGGGTTGAGTTAATATATCGCTAGCCTTCCTTCACTGGGTGAAGATAGCTCTCCACCCCTGACGTTTCGTCTCTTATATAACCATATTTGTGCTGAAAAAGGACGTTAAACACCAACTGACTAACTAACTAACACGTCTCAAACAGATTATATCATGCACTGCGAGTCTCAAGGGCGTCAGTACTCCACGAGCATAGGCTAACCTACCCCGGAGGATCGAAGGCCCAAAAATGGCCAAGGCGACAGCGACCCCGTCCCGCGAACTACAGAGGTGTGGGCAGCGCTGTAAGCGCCCTAATGCGGGGCTGAGTCACTGCCATCAAACAGTTTCTCGTATTCTTGGTATTCAGGATAGCCTCTCCCAAAGTGGACCCAGTCCTGCCTGCCATTACGTTTCCTTTCCCTACTCAATTCCGCTCTTCTTTCTCCACCCCATTTCCTCCTGTCCATCTGCCATTTCCATACTACCCGCACCTTGTACCCCCGCTTGAGGCCAACCATCCCCTTCCTGTCTTCCCATTTCCTCACTTCCCTCCCCATCCTCGTTACCTCTCCTCCGACCTCAACTTTCCACTACCTCGCCCGTCCACCTTCCCTTGGCATTCCCTCTCCTTCCACCCCTGCTTTTTGTTCCCTTATGTATGAAATCCAACTAGAGGCTTGAGAAAGCGCTGTAAGCTCCTCAAGCTGGTTCAGGGGAACTCGGCCGCCAAATGGCCATCTGTGCTTCATACTGCCAAAAGTCTAGTTTTGACAGAATATCTAACAGATATCGACAAGTATTATGCACTCTCCCCTTTCCATAATGTCCCACTCTTTCTTCCCCTCCTGTGCCTTACTCCTGAAATCCACACAACGCTTAACGAGTAAGCTCTTCAGCAGGCCCGCCATAATTTTTACTGTGCGACGCTGTGATAACATGGTATATGCTATGGCTCTGCCTCCGTTTGTTGTCCATCTGTCTGTCTGTCCGATACAAGTCGAAGTTCTACCAAAACGGCTAAATCTGGGATCACGCGAACAACAGCGCACGATAACCCAGGAACTCTAATTTTCTGGCGTCAAAGCTCTTGGCGAAATTCTTGCAGTGGGTTCACCCCAAAGAGTACAGCCAGATAGAGGTACATGCTGCATGTTTAAATCGGCGATTTTCTACCAATATCTCGCTGTACGTCAGAAATGGTGCAAGTTGAAGGAAGGCTAGTAGGAACTCTTGTGCGCCGCATCGAATGGTACTATTTCGAGTGACATAGAGGGACCCTAGTTAACCCAATTTCTGCATTTTGCGTCGCCTCTCATGTTTTCGTATACGGTGGAGATAAACACTTCAAATTTGACCCATACTGGTTGACCACAGCAAACCTACAGATGACAAATCGCCCCTGAAAGGGTGTGGTCATTGTCACGTGGCCAACTTTAAATGTTCGGTTCCCGGTCATCTCTCTGGAATTGGTGAAGCTAGGCATTTCAAATTTGACGCATAAATTGATATTGACGAGAATCGGGGTTTGCATGATAGACTACCTCCGATGGGATATGTTCAGGCTTAACCCACGTGACCTCTTCAGTTTTTAGGAAATAAGCGATAAAATCTCGGAAACAGTATACGGTAGAGTCACAGATACAACAGAAGACTAGTAGGCAACCATATGTGCCTATCAAATGCGACCAACAGCCATGAACTTGGTGACCTCCAGGGTCACTTTTGCTGTTTGAAACCTTTCTAATTTCCGCACCTCTGGGAATATAGAACATATTAACTACGATACGTTTACACGTGAATTAAACAGTGCATGTGGCCAGCAATTTTAAATGTCTTGCCGAAACTGAAGGACTTTTCAAGGTCACAGGCAGCCACGTACACTGCAAAAAATGTAATATCTCGGAAACGGTGAACGAGAGACGTTGCTACTGCAAATCACTAATTGAAAGTGATATATTGGTTTATCGAATTGTGATAATTCCGATGACCTTGGGTGACCTTCCAGATCGTGCATCTAATGCTGGCCTTTTAAAATGCGATTTTTTTCGTATACAGTTGTGCAGCAGTTGACAAGATTTCAACTGACGGCGCGTCGCACTGTCCTATGTGCGATAGCTGAGCTTCTTGTCTGTACCTGACGCCAGCATAAAGACCGCTTTCAGTCAATAAAATCTGACTTATTAGCGGCCTCGAGCACAAGAAGATGCGGTGGCGGGGCTTCGTCCTGAACCGTTGATGTTTGGCATGTATTGGCAGAGTCCCCTGTATTCATCCTATACGGCCCGTCTAACTCTTGCAAGTTGCAATTTAGGAATGCATTTGAAAAAGGGGAACGTGGCCCCATTAGCCGCCTTAGATTTACCTACGGCGTGTATAGCCTATTCAAGGTGCTTATTGTTTTCTGTCACGGTGCTTCACAAATGTGTCTGTTACATACGAGAACGCAAAACATAGTCTGTTATGTGCCGCGACAACCCTGCCAGGTTTTTCCGAGTCATTTAAATTACTTCATTTATTCATTGATGACCTATATTTCACAAAGCGGAAACTATGTTTTATAACTGTACCTCGTGTGTCATCTCTGACACGGTGCACATTGATACTCGATGCGCATTTTGTTCCAGAGAAAATACGTCACATACTGCCGACAAGCTCCGATAAAAATCATTTGCATGAAGCGTTAGCAAATGGGCGTTTTGAAGAAGCAAGCCGACTCATAGCGTCGGAGACTGAAGCGCATCTCGTAGAATGCTTCGATGGAACCTACGGAAGCCTTCAGTCTTGTTTACACGCCATAGCCGCAATATCTGACACAAAAGAAGCCACTAAACTGTGCACACAACTAACGCAGAGGATACGTAACGTGCTGAACAGGGAATATATACTGAACATAAGAACAGTAGAAGAGTGTGACATGGGTTCTGGCTGGAAAGTTCATGCGCGTGTAGCAGCCATTCACATAGCTGCCTACAGCGGCAACGCGGGAGTCGTGACACACTTGTGTCAAAATCATGGAGTTGATCCTAACTGTAGCACCAGCGAAACGCTTGAACAAGAACCCAAGAAAGGCATAACACCATTGGAATGGGCAGCCAGGAAAGGACACAGAGAAGTCGTAAAATTGCTGTTAGACAACAACGCTTATGTGAATGCAAGCAGACACACTGATGGTGTCACAGTTCTGTATATTGCTGCGCAGAACGGACATGTTGAAGTAGTGAAGCTATTGTTGGGCAGCAATGCTGACGTGAATGCAAGCAGACACACTGATAATGCCACAGCTCTGTATATAGCTGCCCAGAGAGGACATGCTGAAGTAGTGAAGATTTTGCTGGAAAACAACGCTAATGTAAATGCAAGCTGTACTGGCAATGGGTGTACAGCTCTGTATACGGCTGCTCTGAATGGACATGCTGAAGTCGTGAAGCTGTTGTTGGACAACAACGCTGACGTGAATGCATGCCGTACTGATGATGGGTCCACAGCTCTGCATGTTGCTGCGCAGAACGGACATGTTAAAGTAGTGAAGATGTTGTTGGACAACAATGCTGATGTAAATGCAACTAGACGTAAAGATGGTGCCACAGCACTGTATGTCACTGCATGGAATGGAAATGCTGAAGTAGTGAAGTTGTTGCTAGACAACGATGCTGACGCAAATGCAAGCAGACATACAGACGGTTCTACAGCTCTCTACATCGCTGCTAAGAAGGGACATGCTGAAGTAGTGAAGTTGTTGCTGAATAACAATGCCAATGTGAATGCGCGCAGAGACACATATGGTGTCACAGCTCTGTACGCCGCGGCTGAAAAAGGACATGCTGAAGTAGTCGACCTGTTATTAGCCAATAATGCTGACGTAAATACAAGCCGAGACACGTATGGTGCCTCGCCTCTGTATATCGCGGCCCAGAATGGACATGCTGAGTTAGTAAAGGTGTTGTTGGACTACAGTGCTGACGTCAATGCAAGCAGACATACTGATGGTACAGCAGCTCTGTATATAGCTGCCCAGAAAGGATATGCTGAAGTAGTGAAGATTTTGTCGGAAAACAATGCTAATGTGAATGCAAACTGTACTGCCAATGGATGTACAGCTCTGTGTACGGCTGCACTGAATGGACATGCTGAAGTTGTGAAGCTGTTGGTGGACAACAATGCTCATGTAAATGCAAGCTGTATTGGTGCCACAGCTCTCTATGTGGCTGCTTGGAATGGACATCTTGAAGTAGTGAAGCTGTTGTTGAAAAACAATGCTGACGCGAATGCAAGCTGTACTGATGATGGTGCCACATCTCTGTATGTGGCTGCTCAGAATGGGCATGTTGAAGTAGTGAAACTGTTATTAGACAACAATGCTGACGCAAATGCAAGCAGACGCATTGATAGTTCCACAGCTCTGTATATAGCTTCCCAGAAAGGATATGCTGAAGTAGTGAAAATTTTGTTAGAAAACAATGCTAATGTGAATGCAAGGTGTACTGACAGTGGGTCCACAGCTCTGTATACGGCTGCTGTGAATGCACATGCTGAAGTTGTGAAGCTCTTGTTGGACAACAACGCTGATGTGAATGCAAGCAGTACTGATATTGGTGACACAGCTCTGTATGTTGCTGCGCAGAATGGACATGTTGAATTAGTAAAGATGTTGTTAGAAAACAATGCTGATGTGAATGCAGGCTGTACTGATATTGGTGACACAGCTCTCCATGTCGCTGCTCAGTATGGAAATGCTGAAATAGTGAAGCTGTTGTTGGACAGCAATGCTGACGTGAATGCAAGGCGTACTGACAACGGTGCCACAGCTCTGTATATAGCTGCCGAGACAGGATATGCTGAATTAGTCAAGATGTTGTTGCACAATAATGCTGACGTAAATGCAAGCCGTACTCACAATGGGTCCACAGCTCTGTATATCGCTGCTCAGAATGGACATGTTGAAGTAGTAAAGATACTGTTGGACAACAATGCTGACGTGAATGCAAGCTGTACTGATGATGGGTCCACAGCTCTGCATGTGGCTGCTTGGATGGGACATGTTGAAGTACTGAAGCCGTTGTTAAACAGCAATGCTGACGTAAGTGCAAGCAGACACACAGATGGTGCCACAGCTCTTTTTATTGCTGCCCAGAAAGGACATGCTGAAGTAGTGAAGATGTTGTTAGAAAACAATGCTAATGCGAATGCAAGCTGTACTGACAATGGGTGTACAGCTCTGTATACGGCTACTCTGAATGGACATGCTGAAGTTGTCAAGCTCTTGTTGGACAACAATGCTGACGTCAATGCAAGCTGTATTGGTGCCACAGCTCTGTATGTGGCTGCTTGGTATGGATGTGCTGAAGTAGTGAAGCTGTTGTTGAAAAACAATGTTGACGTGAATGCAAGCTGTACTGATAATGGTGCCACAGCTCTTCATGTTGCTGCTCAGTATGGACATGCTGAAATAGTGAAGCTGCTGTTTGACCACAATGCTGACGTTTATGCAAGTCGTACTGATGTTGGTGAAACAGCTCTGCATATGGCTGCTCAGAATGGACATGTTGAAGTAGTGAAGCTGTTGTTGGACAATCATGCTGACGTAAAAGCAAGCAGACATACTGATGGTGCCACAGCTCTGTATATAGCTGCCAAGAAAGGACATGCTGAAGTAGTGAAGATGTTGTTAGAAAACAATGCTAATGCGAATGCAAGCTCTACTGGCAATGGGTCCACAGCTCTGCATGTGGCTGCTCTGAATGGACATGCTGAAGTTGTGAAGCTCTTGTTGGACAACAACGCTGACGTGAATGCAAGCCGTACTGACAACGGTGCCACAGCTCTGCATATCGCTGCTCAGTATGGACATGCTGAAACAGCGAAGCTGTTATTAGACAATAATGCTGATGTTTGTGCAAGCCGTACTGACGTTGGTGCCACAGCTTTGTATACGGCTGCTGTGAATGGTCATGCTGAAGTTGTGAAGCTCTTGTTGGACAACAACACTGACGTGAATGCAAGCTGTACTGATGTTGGTGCCACAGCTCTGTATGCGGCTGCTTGGTATGGACGTGTTGAAGTAGTGAGGCTGTTGTTGAACAACAATGCTGACGTGAATGTAGGTTGTACTGATGATGGGTCCACAGCTTTATATGTGGCTTCGCAGAAAGGACATGTTGAAGTAGTGAAGATGTTGTTAGAAAACAATGCTAATGTGAATGCAAGCTCTACTGACAATGGGTCCACAGCTCTGTATATCGCTGCTCAGAATGGACACGTTCAAATAGTGAAGATATTGTTGGACAACAATGCTGACGTGAATGCAAGCTGTACTGATGATGGGTACACAGCTCTGTATGTTGCTGCACAGAATCGACATGTTGAAGTAGTGAAGATGTTGCTAGAAAACAGTACTAATGTGAATGCAGGCCGTACTGGCAGTGGGTCCACAGCTCCACATGTCCCTGCTCAGAGTGAACGTGATGAAGTAATGAAGTGGTTGCCGGATGACAATGTTGACGTTTATGCAAGCCATGCTGATGCTGGTGCCACAGCTCTGTATATGGCTGCCGAGACAGGACATGCTGAAGTAGTGAAGATGTTGTTGCCCAACAATGCTGACGTTAATGCAAGCCGTACTAACAATATGTCCACAGCTCTGTATATCGCTGCGAAGCATGGTCATGCTGAAGTTGTGAAGATACTGTTGGACAACAATGCCGACGTGGATGCAAGCGGTATTGGTGCCACAGCTCTGTATGCAAGCCGTACTAACAACGTGTCCATAGCTCTGTATATCGCTGCGAAGCATGGTCATGTTGAAGTTGTGAAGATACTGTTGGACAACAACGCTGACGTGAATGCAAGCTGTATTGGTGCCACAGCTCTGTATGTGGCTGCTTGGTATGGACATGCTGAAGTAGTGAAGCTGTTGTTGAAAAACCATGCTGATGTAAATGCAAGCTGTCATAGAGCTCTGCATATGGCTGTTGAGTATGGACATACTGAAATAGTGAATCTGTTGTTAGATAGCATTGCTGCCGTTTGTCCAAGCCGTACTGATGTTGGTGCCACAGCTCTGTATATTGCTGCCAAGACAGGACGTGCTGAAGTAGTGAAGGTGCTGTTGGACAACAATGCTGACGTGAATGCATGCTGTACTGACAATGGGTCCACAGCTCTGTATATCGCTGCTCAGAATGGACATGTTGAAGTAGTTAAGATGTTGTTGGACAACAATACTGATGTGAATGAAAGCTGTACTGATGATGGGTCCACAGCTCTGTATATGGCTAGTCAGAAAGGACACGTTGAAGTAGTGAAGCTGTTGTTGGACAACAATGCTGACATGAATGCGACTTTGTATAGTGGTGACACAGCTCTTCTTTCTGCTGCTCATAATGGACATGCTGGAGTAGTGAAGCTGTTGTTAGACACCGGATTGGAAGTGATTGAAAGCAGACAGAAAGACGCTACAGCAGCTCTATATAGCGCTGCTCAGAATGGACATGCTGAGGTAGTGAAACTGTTCTTAGAAAACAGAGTTGACGTGAATGCAAGGAAACACATACACAGTGCAACAGCTCTTTATGTTGCTGCTCGGAATGGACATATTGAAGTAGTAAAGTTGTTGCTGGAGAAAAATGCTGATGTAAATGCAAGATGTACTGACATTGGTGTCACAGCCCTTCATGCCGCTGCTCAGAATGGACATGTTGAAGTAGTGAAGCTCTTATTATACAACAACGCGGACGCGAATGCATTCAGACAGCCAGATGGTGCCACACCTTTATATATCGCTGCCAGGAATGGACATGCTGAAGCAGTGAAGCTGTTGTTGGACAGCAATGCTGACTTGAATGCAAGCTGTACTGACGATGGTGCCACAGCTTTATATGGTGCTGCTTGGAATGGACATGCTGAAGTAGTGAAGCTGTTGCTGCACGGCAATGCTGACGTGAATGCAAGCAGACACAACGATGGGTCCACTGCTTTGTATGTGGCTGCTACGAATGGGTATGCTAAAGTAGTGAAGCTGTTGCTAGACAAGAATGCCCTCGTCAATGCAAGATGTCCGGCAGATGGTGTCACAACTCTCATTGTGACTGCATGGAATGGACATGTTGATGTAGTGAAGCTTCTGTTGGATAAAAAAGCTGACGTGAATGCAACAAGACGCAAAGATGGTGCCACAGCTCTGTATGTCGCTTCATGGAATGGTCATTCTGAAGTAGTGAAGTTGTTGCTAGAAAACGATGCTGACGCAAATGCAAGCAGACACACGGACGGTTCTACAGCTCTGTACATCGCTGCCAAGAATGGACATGCTGAAGTAGTGAAGCTGTTGCTGAATAACGGTGCTAATGTGAATGGTCGCAGAGATACATATGGTGTCACAGCTCTGTACGTCGCGGCTGAGAAAGGACACGCTGAAGTAGTGAAGCTGTTAGTAGACAATAACGCTGACGTGAATGCAAGCAGAGACACGTATGGTGGCACAGCCCTGTATGTGGCTGCTCAGAATGGACATGCTGAAGTAGTGAAACTGTTGTTAGACAGCAATGCTGACCTGAATGGAAGCAGACACACTGATGGTGCCACGGCTCTGCATGTGGCTGCTGAGAATGGATATGCTGAAGTAGTGAAGCTGATGATGGACAACAATGCTGACGTAAATGCAAGCCGTACTGATGATGGTACCACAGCTCTGTATATTGCTGCCGAAAAAGGACACAAAAAAGTAGTGAAGCTGTTACTGGACAACAATGCTGACGTTAATGCAACTGCCACTGACGATAGTTCCACAGCTCTGCATATTGCTGCATGGAAAGGACACGTGGAGGTAGTGAAGCTGCTGTTGGACAACAATGCTGACGTGGATGCAAGCAGAGACAGAGATGGTGCCACAGCTCTATATCTGGCTGCTGTGAATGGACATGCTAAAGTAGTGAAGATGTTGATGGACAACAATGCTGACGTAAATGCAAGCCGTACTGATGATGGTACCACAGCTCTGTATAGCGCGGCATGGAATGGATATGCTAACTTAGTCAACCTGTTGCTAGATAACAATGCCGACGTGAATGCAAGCAGACACACAGATGGTGCCACAGCTCTGTATGCCGCTGCAGAGAATGGACATGCTGAAGTTGTATGGCTCTTGTTGAACGACGATGCTGATGTGAACGCAATGAGACACACAGATGGTGTAACAGCTCTCCATACTGCAGTCAAGAAAGAACACGATGAGGTAGTAAATCTGTTGTTGGACAACGGTGCTGACGTGAATGGAAGCAAAGACAGTGCTGTCACACCTCTGTATCTTGCTGCTCTATATGGACATGTTCAACTGGTGAGCCTGCTGTTAGCCCATAACGCAGATGTGAATGCAAGAAGACAGACAGATGGTGCCTCTGCTCTCCATGTCGCTGCATGGAATGGACATAGCGTTATAGTCGAGTTGTTGTTGGTCAACGAAGCTGACGTGAATGCCAGCTGTACGGTAGATGGTACCACAGCTCTGATTGCTGCTGCTAGAAATGGTCACGCTGAAGCAGTGAAGCTGTTGTTAGACGATAATGCTGATGTGAATGCAAGCTCTATTATCGATGGAGCCACAGCCCTTCATGTCGCTACATGGAAAGGACATGCTGAAGTAGTGAAACTGCTGCTAGACAGTGAAGCTCACGTGAACGAAAGTAGACACACAGATGGTGCCACAGCTCTGTACGTCGCTGCCCATAATGGACATGCTGAAATAGTGAAGCTATTGTTGCACAACAATGCCGACGTGAATGCAAGCAGACACATAGATGGTGCCAGACCTCTTCATGCTGCTGCTCAAAATGGACATGCTAAAGTAGTGAAGCTGTTGTTGGGCAACAGTGCCGACGTTAATGCATTCGGTACTGAGGATGATGTCACCGCTCTCATTGTTGCTGCAGGGAATGGACATTCTGAAGTAGTGAAGTTTCTGCTGGATAATAAAGCTGACGTGAATGCAAGCAGACGCACAGATGGTGCCACAGCACTGCATGCTGCTGCCCACCATGGAGATGCCGAAGTAATGCGGCTTTTGTTGGACAATAAGGCTGATGTGACTGCAACCAGAAATACAGATAATGTCACTGCTCTGTACATTGCTGCCTACAGTGGACATGCTGAAATAGTGAAGCTGTTGTTGGACAACAATGCTGATGTCAATGGGAGTAGATATCCATATGGTGACACAGCTCTTCATGCTGCTGCTTATAATGGACATGCTGAAGTAGTTACGCTATTGTTAGAAAACAAGGTTGACGAGCATGCACGATGTACTGATAATGATGCTATAGCTCTCCTTATTGCAGCTGGAAATGGACATGCTGAAGTGGTAAAGCTGTTGTTGGACAACGGTGCTAACGCAGATGCAAGCAGACATCCATATGGTGACACAGCTCTTCATATTGCGGTTCATAATGGACATGCTGAGGTAGTGAAGCTGTTGCTGGACAACAAATCAGAAGTGAATTTATATTGTACTGACGGTGAAAAGCCAATCGACATTGCTCGATGAAATCATCGTTTCGACATTGTAAAACTTCTACAGTAACTTGTTAATACTATTTACAGTGTGACAGTTTCTTATAACTGTGACAAATATTATCAAACTAACCTCTAGCTGTTAGCAGTGTGTGTCTAAATTATTGTTGTTAAATGTGGGGTTTATATGTACACAATTGTTCCACATTTAGGCCGGTATCAATGACTTAAATCACTGTTATCAACAACTGCTATCATTGTGATCGGGTGGCAGATCTGTGTGGTCCCTTGTTAATATATCCTGTACCTGAGCGCTTTAGAGATGAGCATTATGTATGCAGCTGTATACAAATATATAGGTTTACGATATTTTACATTAAAATGCAAATTAAATCGTCGTTCATGAAGCATCATTACGTGATACCTCCTGTTGCCACTTTACGGCATGATGCTTATGCAACGCTTAGTCAGTGACGTAGCCAGGCATGGGCTTGGAGGCCGGACGATCACCCATCAGAACTTTAGCCCCCAAAGTGGTTAAGTTCATAACGGATTTCGGGTGGTTTACAAGAAAAAAACTTTCAGACACTGCTGCGACAAGCACTGTGAATATTAAACATAACATAAGCTGCACTAGTACTATTGCTCCTTCCAATTTCCTTCTTCCGTTAGGAAGTGGAATTCTTCTCTCACAGAAAATACTCTCATGGTCCCACTCCCTCAATGTCTAAGACAACTACCTCCTTGCACTTGAGAGCCCTCCACACCTAAACTTCACGCTACATTTCTGCACGGCATATGCCATGACCGCATGCCGTCCATCTGTCACAACGATGATTTTTTGGGCGACCGTTTGCAAAACGGTTCGCCCTATGCTATCATACCGTTATCTGTCCTGTCTGTCTGTCTGTCTG
>Ga0209259_1000228_pt1 | contig 15742 bp, 8 predicted proteins | sample WorMetGr2BELIZE1_FD_187417 | JGI IMG/M metagenome (GOLD analysis project Ga0209259, IMG submission 187417) | Marine gutless worms symbiont microbial communities from Max Planck institute for Marine Microbiology, Germany - Inanidrilus... ...
CTGTTAGTCTGTTCATATGTGTGTGCATCACACTGTGCAGAATTGTTGCACACAATATTGCACAGAACAGACCTGATAGTTTTCCCCCTTACCCTCCAGACAATCACCACGGCTCGGATGATGTCTATTTGAGGGAAGGGGGGACTCGTTTTGGGTGACCGTTGCAAGTAACGGTGCGCCCTATGCCACTGCATCGATGACCTGTATGTCTGTCCTGTCTGTCTATCTGTATTGTTGGTGTATTGAGGCCAAACGGTTGGATGGATCAAGATGCCACTTGGTATGGCGACATTGTGTTACATGGGGAACTAGCTCTCCCACGGAAAGGGGCACGGCAGCCCCCCCACTTTTTAGCCCATGTCTATTGTGACCAAGTGGTCGCCCATCTCAGCAACTGCTGAGCTCTTGTTAAAGTATACAGTTGAGTGAACTTCATGCACGGTGTGTGCGTGTGTGCTAATTTCCTCGTGACATATGTCAGTCTGCATTTGTACTAACTCTTACGAGTCTGCGTCTCCCTCGTTACATAACTTGTTGAGTATACACGGGGACACAATACAACGTGGCCGTTGACCACAACTGTTCAGCAACTTGCACGTTTCAGGTGTGCATTGAGCTTTAATGATAGGTTTACGACAAATTTACTGGTGAATCGTGATGGGAGAAAATTTTGAAAATTTATCAGCATTTGGCATATCTACAGGCAAGAGTGTACTGTCACTTTTTTGACTTATTGCGTTCAGCAAAAGTTGAGATGAAAGATGAGATGAGTTGCCTACTTTGGTGCCTCCGTGTATTGTTATTCGCCGTCATATTCATTCGATGCTTGTGTATTTAGCTCATTATTTATTGCTTATGACTATGCAAGTCCGAGACTTCATAAGCACACCATAGCAGGAGTGAACTCAGTCCAAGTCAAGTCTCAATAGAGACTTGGGATTGGCCCATTAGAGCCTGTGAATGGATTTCTCATAAATTAACATCCGTAAACGTTAGTCCCCTTTTGTCAGCTCTGTTGATTCTTATGCATTCTGTATATGATCTACGAAACAAGCCAAATCTTTACATGCTTGAGTTTGTAAAGATGTTTGTGGTGGTATTTCTTTCTTTCAGCTTTAGGGGAACGACATTAATCAGGCATAGAATGATTGAGATTTATTGCAGGCCCAATGCACAGTTCTCTTATTGTTGGGAGGTCTTTGTAGTGTTGTACGTATGGTGCCAAATAGAGGAAAGGAAAGGAAAGGAAGAGTATTTATATAGTGCCTTTTTGCAACAAACTGCACACAAAGTGCTCAGGCGTGGATCACATAGTTTTACCTGCAAATAACACCATGCCTGCCTTTCCTTCATGAATGTTCACCAGATGGCACCACCACAACAACTGAGGCAGCAGACATCCAATTGCAGCTTACTACTCATTTATCGACCCCGAAAAGATGAAAGGCTGAGTTGCCAAGGTTGGTTGACCTATAGCGGATGGTTTACCCACATAAGTGGTCACCCGTCACCTACAGGTCAAGCGCAGGACAGCGAAAGCAAGCCGGCCAAAGACCGACGTTCTACCTCTGGACCACGCAACCAAGAGATGCACCGATAAGGCACTGGCTGGTCATCAGTCGGCTGGTAATCATCACCTAACAATTGGCTGATTATCGATTAATACAGAAAGTTACAAAAACCTGACGTTCTTACCTTTTGAGATAGAAAAAAGTTGTTGATCGTGATTCCTGCATTATGAATTACAGTAAAACCTGCTTTGGGTCACCATCCATTCGTTATGCTAAAAGTGGTCGCTCAAAACAGGTTGTTGCTGAATGAAGGGTCGCTTACTGGGACAGGTATTGTCACTGTATAATAAAAGAAATTACCAGTTGTGTAGATGACAATCGGCCGATATTAACATAATAGTCAGCCTATACTGATTGTCGGCAAACGGCCGATACCAGTTATTATCGGTGCACCTCTTCTGCCTTTAGTGAAGTGCTTTGACGCTGTTGGTTCGGTAGCAGGAAGCCATTCGGCCTCTAAAAACTGAGTGGTGAGGTACTGGCGTGGTTGTCTGTCCGGAGTGAGGTGCAAATGGTTTACATATGGTCCAGCTGATACCACTGCCACCCCATCATCTCTTGCTCCAGTAAAGTCCAGAATGGTTTACCTTTCTGGTGCCGGCTTACCCAGGTTGTCCTGGAATAGGTCGTTAAACGGATGTGATGTAGTGGTATCGGCGCATCTCTAGTGTCAAGTACTGGCATTGGAGAGCCGGCATAAAGGACGCAACGTCCTTTGTCTCAAGAGTCCGGTGGTGGATGAAGAAAGGATGATGGCAGTGATTCTTCGTGACGGGTCAGTGCTGTGAGTTCCCTGCAGGGCTTTGGCACTGTTGGTTGGGTGATAGGATGGACGGGCGGCCTGCAGAAAGATCCGCATCACTGAGCCTGAGAGGTTCTCTTCCGGTACAAGTGAAGGAAGAAAACCGATGGGGAACCATCTGACCCAGGGTCATTACATTTCGCGTAACTCTTGGACGATACAAAATATATATTGGTGACGTGCATCTGTCTGTCTGTCTCTCGCTGCATTCCCACACTACTGCATGCACCCGGATGTAACTTGGAGGAATGGTAGGGGGTGCCCTGTAGGTGTGCACTGTTGGGCAGATTTGCAATCGGTGCATGGGTTTCGTTGCTATGACAACATACTGCCAAATCTGTCTGTGTATATCGGTCACGGGCATCTGTGTGTCTGTCTGTCTGTCTGTCTGTCTGTCCCTTGCTGCATTCCCATAGTACTGCATGCACCCAGATGTGACTTGGGGGAACGGTATGGGGTGCCCTCTAGTTGTACAGTATTGGGTGGACTTGCAGTCGGTGCATAGGTTTCGTTGCTATGACAACATAGTGCCAAACGCGAAATATCAGCGAGTGCTTATACTCGTTATATAATAATGGATAATGGTCTTTAAAACGGGAGGAAGCGGAGGATTGTGTGATGCCAGGCAGTGTGCACTTGTGCAAGAATGTAAGCAGCATTCTCTGAGAATCCATCATTAATTACTTTGTCCTCTCCAAGGAGATTAGATATTCTGGGCTGGAGAAGTGTTCGTGGCAACTCGATGTTTGCTGTCATTACGTGATCATTGTGAGTTACGATAAGATATGCTACATGTATGTGAGCCAGAAAGCTGACGGGTAGCCAGGTTAATCTGCCGCACGTGACCAAGAAACAAAAGGAGTAATGAATAAAAACAAAAGCGAGGAGGCTCAGAAGAAATGGTCCAGTCATAAAGTCCACGGAGTCAGTCCCAATCTCAGTTGCACCGCCGTTTGTATCAGTAGCCGCGGTGCACATGGAACTGGCTATTTTTCTGGTGTATTTTGTGAACATTTTGTCTCCAATATTAAAAAAAAAATTAGCATAAATTTTAGTATTTCTGACGTGATGCTTCCATGGCGGCCACTGGAGTTGATAATACATTGGTCCAGTGGCTATTTGTTTAGCTTGCTTGCTTCCGATATGATTTTTGGTAAATGCATTTGAATTGCCTTAATAATTACAATGTCATTAATGATAATGGTATCCTTACATTGTTAATTCAGGTGTTCTATTGATGCGGAGGAGAACAGGTAATTGCCTTTAGCAACACGTGCGCGATGCATAGAAACTTACTTAGTTGTGAATGCACGTAGAAAATTCCATTCATTTTGCAGATGTCGTTTCTTTTTTTATTTTTCCCTTTATTTTCATTTTTCTCAAAATCAACCTACTTGTACTCGAAGCATTTTTGTTGCTGAAGAAGTTTTACATCTGTGTGATTTTTGTTTAAAATAACTTTTTTCGTTTTTTTTGTTTGCAGTATCTGTGATATGGCTTCATACTGTCTGCGTCTCCACCTGTAGTTGTTATGCTATATTTGTGCTTCTACCGACCACTTTAGTGGTCCAGGTAGAGCAGTAAATCGGGTGTGTGTGTGTGTTTATTTGTGTGTGACTTTGTTTCTGGACAATAGCGTGTGAACTAAAGGACATTTGACCAAAACATTTGGCACACTGGTTCATGTACACTGTGTCCCAAAAATGTCACTACTTTGTCTAGTCTTAAAAATAATTGCTTTTGTTTGGTTATTCCCCCCCCCCATGAATCGATTTTGATAATTTTTGGCACAAATGTTACTGAGAAAGTAGACAATCAAAAGGTACTCTATATTTCCACTTCACCTAACTAGTGCTTCTGCACTACCTGGCGAAATGACGAAAGACAAAAATGGCATCCTCACACAGATGTTGTACTGCTGCATTGCTAGTTGGGTGTAGAAAAGCGGACGTGAATTTAAAAATGTAAATGAGTAACAGCAGCTACATAATTTTTTGATCCGCTGAAAGTTGTTAAAGTGGTCAGTGCCACCTCGACTGACTGCCTTCTAGTTTTGTAACAATTTAATTAGACACAGTGACTGACCGAGCTTCATAGCCACGTTGTTAGCGCAGCGTTGCATGGATTTTTAGTGAGATTAGGACAAACTACTGGCTATCTTGTTGTCTTTCTATTAATTATTATTAGGCCGCATTGCCCGTACTACATACGGTCTATTGTTACTGACCGAGTAGCATGGTCTGTCGGCCTGTCTGTCTGTAACACTAGTGAGCCCTGCAAAAAATGGCCGGACCGATCGAGATGCCGTTTGGGTTATGAACTCTAGTGGGCCCAAGGAAGCATGTGTTAGATGGGGCCCAGATCCCACCATGCGACCGGGCAATTATTAGGAGGAAAGACATGCCTTGCCATGCCCGACAACACTTTACCATGAGATGTGTAAAAATGGCTGAACTGATCAATTGGGTTGTGTACTCGCGTATGCCTGAAGGAAGCACAAGTTCAATCGTATTCACCTGGTGGTGCCAATGTGCCCTCATGGAAGGGCACATTGGTGCCACCCGGCAAATACGATTGAACCGCCCATCTGCGGCAGCGATGCGGCCTTATGTCAAATTACTTTGACCACTTGTTTATATTGAAGTGAATGTGGGACAAAGGAGAATTGACCGGTTGAAGTGCTATTAACGTTAATAATTTATTACTGTATGCTGATACATGCTGATGTATTCGGCATATTGCCAGCCAGTTGTGTACTTGTCTTTTAATGTTGATGATTACCACGTGTTGTACAGATGACACATGATAGTAATCGTGACATTTATAGTGTGATGTCTCCAAGTTGAAATGTCAACAGGAATGCTCTTTACCCTCGTGTTAACATTTCAACCAAGGAACATCATATTTAAATGTTGCATGGACTATCGTGCTTCAGCTGTTTTGTTGAATGACCAACTACTAAAATTCTAAATTTTTAAAATTTAAGAAAATAAAAAAAATAAAATTTACATATTTATTTTCAGCATTTCTTTTTAAAATTGTGAGGTAAATTTCCCCATCATATTTATTGTGCAGTATTTATCTTTGTTACGTGGCGACAGCTAGGTAATGCTATTACATGAAATTATGTTTAGACCAGTCAGCATCGCTCCTTGTGGGTGGTCTTACGACATATGTTGTATGGAATGATAACCTGATTAGTTGGTATTAATTCAGAACAGCACATTTATTATTGCGATTATTGATGAGGCTGTAATAGGCCATTGGAATAGTGTTCACCATGATTGTGCTTAATGCTATCACCCCGTGCGAGCTCCGTGGCATAATGCGCCCTTGATCATTGTTGATTTCAGCACTATATATATATTGTTTGCTTGTTTACTTGGCTTCCCCACTTCTGTTTTTCTTTACTTATTTTTCCTTGCTTATTTACTTCCTTACTTTCCTTTTCCTTTGAGAATAAGCCCGCTCCATTTCCAGACCGAAGGTCGTAAAAGGCGACCAAACCCAGGCTTAAATTGTTTCAGTTTGTTTTGAGTTATAGTATTTTTGTGTTCCTGATACGTGGTTATTTTGCATTGTAGTAAATTTAGTTATTCACGTTGGCCTAGGTTCTTGTATATTTCTGTGGTTGTTCTCCTGGTTTTGAATTTGTTTTCTCGGTACTAGTGTGATTACTCATTTGCTGTACCAAATATGATAGCCGACCTGTAGGCCAGTTTACCAGTCATTGCTATATAGTGGTACATTGGTGTGTGCTCACTGAAGAGTTAAAGTCAGTAGAGAGGGTGAGCTGTGCCTGTTTCTCAGCAGCATCAGCACTTCTCTGTGCAGTGGATGCTGTGTGTATCTTTGTGTGGCGGCTTGGCTTACCGGTAGCACGTTGATCTCGATCAACAAAGTTACTCTACGCCGGACCAGTCAGTACTGGGATGGTTGACCGTCTGCGGGCAGGCAAACCACCTCGGTTTGTAACCAGCCACTCAGGCCGACTCAGCTTTCTACCCTCAGTGGGACGCAAAATGAGTACCGGCCAAAGTGTGGTGATGTTCTGTGGCTGGGGAGTAAAGGCAGGTATGGTTTATTCACTTGTGGATAAACGTATCGGTGCCAAGTAAAACTATGTGATCCCTCGTTAACATGCGCGATACCTAAGCGCTTTAGAGATGAGTTTCTTGTGATAAAGCACTATACAAATCTGTGGTTACTTTAGTTTACTTACTTCACTTGAGTACAAAGTTTCTTTTTCTTTGAGCGTCGGTGAGCCGACATGAAGGCAATGGCGTCCCTTACCTCAAGAGTCCGGCAGTAAATCAGGAACGGATGAGGTTCAGAGGGTGACTTTTGCTGGTTGACATCATTGCTTTGACTTCCAGTCAGGGTCTTGACACTGCTAGGTGGGTGACAGGAAGGGCATCCTGCCCCGCGTGGGGCCGGGGCACCCTCTTTCCCCCTCTTTCCCCCTTGTCCATTTACTTCCTCATCTTTTGCTCTTTTTACTTATCCCTTTTCTTTTTCTAACTCGTTTTACTTGTTTTCTTCTTATCAGATGTAGCTGACAAACCCACACAACGCGCTGCATCATGATGGCGAACGTGCTGCAAACAAATACGCTGGATGCTGAGTGTGATAAACTTGCGACCAAGCTAAGTTGACAACGGTTCACGTCAAAAGTTGCCAATATTCAGCTACCGCACCTGCATTTAACGTCCCCCCACCTGCATTTGGCGCCTCCCTTGGGGGTGACCACGTTTTAGTTTTGCTGAGATTTTCTGGATCAGAAAACTAGAGTCCCTTGACTATAGTGTGACATTGTTCGCATGATCCTACGTTCAGCCGTTTTAGTGAAACACCCTGTATATCAGCGCCAGAAGAACGGCTGCTGTGTGTATACATTGGTGTACTGGCTCTGTTTTTTGACCCACAGTGTATATTGACATGTGTAGTGAGCCTACGGGAGTGAAGTGTGGTGATCTCTACATGTCATTCAAGTCAATCTTCCAAGACTGCCGGGACGCCGTCGACTGGGTCCACTACAAGGTGCCCCAACGCTATCCACTCCTGTCTTTTTTATGGTCGCCCTATGTAATAGGGAGACCATATATATTTTCATGCTGTGATTTCTATCTATCTATCTTTTTTTTTCCTCGCCTAATCTCAGCGGCCGGAGATTGGATGTCTACCATACTTCCACACATGGTGTGGCCTTAGTGCGAATTTAGAATGCATGTCTGAAATGTGCGGCACGCGGCTCGCTGCAAATACAGGATGCAAAAAAACGTCATTTTGGCACCATTGCACAACTTTGCCGGGCTGTATCTTCGCAACTAAGGCACGTATCCACAATCGGAAAAAAATTTGTTAAGCAGCAATACCTCCTCCACATGTCCTCATAATATGGCGAACTTCGGCCTACTAACGGCTGAGATCTGTTGGCAAGTTTGGGGCACCTCTGCAAATTTCAACGGGTTTCGCGTGTTTGCAGCGTTATTGCACGGCATCTAGTAGTGGGTGTCAGCCAAACTTTGCGGCGTTGAACAGAGGGCGCCACGTATGTTCGGCAGGGCGACCATCAGGTTGGGCATTGGCCCACATTCTAGTTAATGTTACTTTGGTTGAGACGAACAAGTAAGTGCAGTAGAATGGAATGAAATAAGCATGTGAACAGCTCCGTGAGTCACAAGCAAGTCAGAGTTGCAGACTGTTCTGTAAAAAGGTAAAGGTCTGGTTCTTATATAGTCTGCATACATGGTAGACCAAGAACAGCACACTTTACAATCTCGGAAGTGGCAGTTGATTGGCAAGAGCCAATGGTGCAGCAGCGCTATGCGGCCGTCCATTGCCCGCGCTAACGGACATTGGACCCGCAGTAGCAGCTAGCAAGCACACCACCGCCCCAATCAACCACACTACAGTGGTAGAACATCGGTCCTTGGCCGGCGTGCTTTCCCTGTCCTGCACTCACCGTGCAGCCGATGGGTGACCACTTATGCTACAACTAGGCCAACTCAGCCTTTTATCTTTTAGAGGTCGATAAATGAGTAGTAAGCAGTAATTGGGTTCTGCCATCTCATCTGGAGTGGTGACATCTGTTGAATGCTTACGGGGTGAAGGCCTGGTGTGGTTGATTGGGGCGGTGGTGTGCTTGCTAGCTGCTACCGTGGGTCCAATGTCCATTAGTGCGGGCAGCGGATAGACCGCATTTGTGCTACAGCACCACTGTCTCTTGCCAATCAACTGCCACTTCCGAGATTGTCAAAGCGCGCTGTTCTTGGTCTACCATGTAAGTAGCACTATATAAGAACCCGACCTTTACCTTTTACCTGATTTTCACCCTGTAAGCATTCACCAGATGGCTCCACCCGAAGCGCAGTAGCAGACATCCGATTACAGCTTACTACTTATTTATCGACCTTGAAAGGAGGAAAGGCTGAGTCAGCCTCGTTGGCTGACCTGTAGCGGATGGTTTGCCCACATAAGTGGTCACCCGTCAGCTGCAGGTCGAGTGCAGAACACGGAAAGCTTGCCGGTCAAAGAACTACGTTCTACCACTGTGCCACACAACCAGCTGGTGTTATTATGGTACTGGTGTACAGAGATGGTGCAGGTAACACCATTGAGGACAACTATAATGCCTTCTTCATAATCTGAGTTCGCTAGTTGATGTCAGCAAGGGCATATGGGCAGTACGGCCGTATTCGATTTGCTGAATCTGGATTCAGATTCATAGTGAATCCAGATTTGGATTCATCACTGGCAAATCGAATGCTCTGGATTCGTGGGTGTTGTTGGAAGTGATTCGGATTTGCGCACTGAATGGACGGATTCACTGAATCTGAAAAATCTGAACCTCAATCCGGATTCAGATTCCTCAAATCGAATACTGCCTAAGACTTTGCTCCATTAAAATCCTCTGTGGGTGCCAGCTAATGCAGGTTGTCCTGTATCACAGCCGTATTAGTGCTAGTAATATTAGTGTCTAGGTGGTGACCTAAAACAGGCGGTGCCTCATCATCAAGGGTTATTTGGTCGGCGTGCTTTCGCTGTCCTGCGCTCGACCTGTAGCTGATGGGTGACCACTTATGTGGGTAAGCCATCCGCTATAGGTCAACCAACCTGGCCAACTCAGCCTTTCATCCTTTCGGGGTCGATAAATGTAGTGAGCTGCAATTGGATGTCTGCTGCCTCAGTTGTTGTGGTGGTGCCATCTGGTGAACGCTCACGAAGGAAAGGCAGGCATGGTGTTATTTGCAGGAAAAACTCTGTGATCCATGCCTGAGCGCTTTGTGTGTACCTTGGTGCAAAAAGGCGGTATATAAATACTCTTCCTTTCCTTTCCTTTACAAGCTCAAGGTCTAGGAAATGGTGTATGGAGCATGGCATTGTTCTGCCTGTATTTTGGTATGTCTGGCCTAAACTGAACGACTGGTGAGCTGTGGTGAGCATGGAACATGTGTGTCAATGGTGATGGGTTGTGTAGGGCGATTTGAAGAACATCACCGTCAACAACCTCGACACTTACATCCACAAAGATCCACAGCTGCCCACGATGCTTGACAGGTTGGCATTTCATAGTCGGCAGTGATGACTTACAGGTTAATGGCATCTTAAGTAAATAAGTTTTGTCGTTTTGGTACGGAGACGGTGCAGGTAACACTGTTGAGGAGAACCATAGCATCTTCTCCATAATCCTAATGCTCTAGTTGCCGACAGCAAGGGCATGCAGGCAGTAAAACCTTGTTCCAACAAAATCCTTCAGTTCTTAATTGAGGGTGCCGGATAATGCAGATTGTCTTATATAATGGACATAAAATGGTACTAGTGGTGGCAGTGGTAGTGGTAGTAGAAAGTAATAGTACGTAAACTAACGGCGACAGCTATATAAGGAGAAGACTGCCTAAACGTCTTGTCCCACACACAATACTTCTATGATTTCTCTCTTGTATGAACTCTCATATGACTGTTTAGATGTCCTGTATAATGGCCATAGAACGGTGGTACCGTATCTTCTCTAATAATTCGGACTCTCTAATAATTCGGTCACGGTTAATTTTTATTTTTATAAATATTTTTTATACCTGTAATTATTTGGACAGCGTTTCTGATAATTCGGACGTATAAATAACTTCTACAAGTACTTCACAAAAACAAAAAATGGCACAAGGGCACTTAACTCGGTTTTATTTAACGCAGCATGGAACACATGCTAGAAGTAAACAACGGAAGTGAGTTAGCCCGGGAGAGATCATTATTGTAACGTAACATAACGGAGCACAACGAAACCTATATACCGCAAGACGCAGGTGTAGCGAGGTGAAGGGATGAAGGCGCAGGCGTGCAGCCTCTGCTCGTTTCGTGCAGGATTTCATCAGGTCGCAGTTATTAAGATGATTAACTCTACGCAAAATTTTTACTTCTTTCTTCTGAACCCGAGAAGGCAGGAGACACGAGGCCGAAATACAGCAGTCACGAGACCAGTTTGGGCCCATTCGAGTTTTAGATCCCTACATCACATTTCTATGCAACTTCTGTTTAGTGTTTACATTTACATTTATGGTGATTTTATTAAAATCCGTAAAATTGCATAGCGGTAGTTTGTTTGCACATTTGCTTATCGATTATTCTCAGTGTAGAGGTGGCAAAAAGCTGGCGAATACGGATCGGTGATTGATTGTGCTGTGAAAAATAATTCGGACACTGTGAATCTGCTTTTAATAATTAATTTTAACCTTGTAATAGTTCGGACAGCTTAGAAAGTAATTATTTTTATCCGTCCGAACTATTAGAGAAAATACGGTAGTAGTGGTAGTAATGATATTTGATGGTTGACACAGGATTCGATCATGCGGTGCAAAGCCGTTCCTCCTGACCAACAGTGACTACTACTATACACACGTGAGTGGCTCTTGTATCTGATGTTGCTGGAATCTTTTCAGTAACGGATGTGAACAGGATGGGCCAGTAATAACATCACATCACTGCAGCCATTCACAAGGCAGTGAAATGGTTCACAGAAAGTTCATAAGCCTAAAGATGTGGTACAACTACGTGGTTGAGTGGCAGGTGGCAGGGAGAGCATCCGGCCTGTAGAAACTGGGTGGCGAGGTACTGACGTGGTTATCGGTCTGGAGCGAGGTGCAAATGATTTGCATATGGTCCGGCTGATGTAAGTAAGTAAATGACAAATTTATGAAGTGCCGAAACCAGAATACCAGAACTGGCTGTCTCCATATCCAGGTTGGATGTCATAGGAGGCGGCTAAACCTGGCTTTAGTTTTTGTGTTTTTGGTATTTTGTGTGTCTTTTTATTTTGGGGTTAATGTTATTTTATGTTGTCAGTACCAGTGCAGTTGATTGCCTGGAAAGACCTTGCCCAAAATGACCTATTATGTGTTGAGAGGGAAGTTAAGCAACTGCTCACTCACTCACTCATGTGCTTGGCATCATTTCAGTTTCCTTCAACACACCACATATTGTTGGTTGGATGACATTGCCTCTGAAGAACTAGAATGTGGACCAATGCCCAAGGTGATGGCCACCCTGCCGAATATAGGTGGCGCCCTCTGTGCAGCGCCGCAAAGTTTGGCTGACGCCCACTACTAGAGTGCTGTGCACTAACGCTGCCAAGATGCGAAACCCGTTGAAATTTGCAGGGGTGCCCCAAACTCGCCAGCAGATCTCAGCCGTTAGTAGGCCGAAGTTCACCATATTATCAGGACACGTGGAGGAGGTATAGCTGTTTAACATTTTTTTCAGATCGTCGATACATGCCTTAGTTCTGAAGATATAGCCCGACAAAGTTGTGCGATGGTGCCAAAATGGCGATTTTTTGTGTCCTGTATTTCCAGCGAGCCGCGTGCAGCACATTTCAGACCTGCATTCTAAATTCGCGCTAGGGCCATACATGTGTGGAAGTATGGTAGACATTCAATCTGCGGCCACTGAGATTAGGCGAAGAAAAGAAAGAAAGAAAGAAAGAAACCACAGGGCAAAAAATGTAATGGCCTGCCCTATACCGTAGGGTGGCCATAACCAGCTCCAAAGCTTCTCTTCTGAGTTACTCTAGAAGGAAAACAAAAACTGTGCATTTGTGTTGAAAATAAACATAGTAAGTAAGCGAAATGTGTTGACTGGAGTGGAACATGAACTTAACTTGTTGTGTTGTTGTAGAGAATAATGTCGTATTTGCTCAATGAGCCTGCTGATGGACAGGTCAGTTCCATATCAGTACACACGACTACTAAATACTGCACTCGCTCCATTGACAGTAGCATGCAGCATTACATTTTCCATCAGCTGATATCACACTGTTGTCTCAAAAAACTGTGCCAGCCTTGTCTTACTACAACTTTAACATAGGTCACTCGATTATAGTGGGTTATTTATCGAAAGTCTGAAATTTTTCATACCACGCATATATTTGGTGCCCCTGCTGGGGGTAACCCCATAGGAATTTCACTGAGAGCTTTGGTGTCAGAAAACTGGAGTCCCTGGTCTATTGTGCTGCATTGTTTTATAACCATTTTGTTGGAACTCCAGCAGACAGACGGATGGATGGACAGACAAACAAACACAGGCAACAATGTACACTGCATTGCGTGGTAAAAACTACCGGTAGCTCGGTAGTCTAGTGGTTAGGGCGTTGGGCTTGCGACTTGATGGTTGCGCGTTCGATTCCTGTCCACCACGGCTAATACTGGAATGGGTGACCATCTTTGGGCAGGCAGACCACCTCAGTATTTCACCAAGCCACCCAGGCCAACTTAGCCTCCTGCCTTTAGGTGTATGGAAAATGAGTACCAGCCAAAGTGCAGTGATGCTCTTTGGCTAGCAAGTAAAGGCAGGATGGCTCATTCCACATGTGGGTAAAATTGTGATCCCTTGTTAACATGTCCCAACCTGAATGCTTTAGAGATGAGTGTCGCACACATTATAAAGTGCTATACAAATGTCCTATAGTACTGGATTGGGTTTTGTCTCACTGGGCCCATTTCACTGTGCTTAGGTTCATTTTTTTGTATGTGTGTATGTGTATTTTGTGCTGATTATATGTATGTTATCGTAACATGGTGAGGTGGACCTGGTGGTAGGACTGCTACTTCCTTCGGTGCTTTGACACTGTTGGTTGGGTCATTTGACCTATTAAAACCCATCCCCAATATGACTTATAATGTGTTTAGCGGGACGTTCAACCCTGCTCAATCAGCCAATCTATACAAATGTCCTGAATGTCCTGTGTACTTAAAGGCAAATTCCATTATGCTAGCTGGTTCGAAGCTGGTTCGAGCTGAAATTTGGCCTATCATCTAGCTTGCTAGCAGCGAACTAGCACGAGCTAGCAGGTTTGCGGCCAGATTCCATTACGCTAGCTGGTTCGAAGCTGGTCACCGACCAGCTTCGAACCTGTCTGTGACCAGCTTCGAACCAAATAGCATAGTGGAATTTAGCTTCGAACCTGTCTGCGACAGCTTCGAACCAGCTAGCATAATGGAATTTGGCTTTTTCCCCTACAAGAGGCATAATGTTTGGTAGACAGGCTGTTACAGTGAATGTCTGTTGTTTGCAGGGTGGCTCTGGACGAGATTGGACAAGCTACTTCGACTACATCGTTGTCGACTCCAAGAAGCCAAACTTCTTCAGCGAAGGCACAATTCTGCGACAGATTGACAAGGTTACTAGCAGTCACCAGTCTTGGGGCGAATGTTTTCAGTTAAGTTTGGATTTGAATTTTAATATTATCAGATTGTGGGATGCTTTCTGTGAAAATTACCATAATAATCAATATGTAATGATGTTAGTGTTTTGCTGCTTTATTTTACGGCTGTAAATAAGGACATCGTCGGGGGAATTGCACCTGTGTTTCTATGGAACTAACAAGTAAGTAAGTAGACATTGTGTATAAACTGGTGCAGCGCACTGGTGCACAGAGGATTGGTGTTCACACGGGACCACTTCAGCAGGGGCAGATCTACTCCGGAGGTACGTTTGTTCGGCTGGCTCTTTGTTTGTCTCGAAGAAGATAAATTTTAACTGTGGTTTCCAAAGAGACAATTTGTCTTCTGTTTGGTGAAAAAATGCATGGATTCTAAGTGAGCTGGAGGCAGGCGAAAGAAAACTGCAGAGAGGTTGTGGAAATAGACTGTCAGATATGACAAGGAAGATGTAGACTATTAACTTCCTCTGTTTGCCTTTAGTTATTTGACACTGTTGGTTGAGCGGCAGGAAGGGCATCCGGCCTGTAAAAAAATGGGGGGAATGGTGGATGTGGGCACTGGTTAGTGCGGATGGAGTGGCGCCCAGCCGGATGGTCGGTGTGTCTGACTCTGTTAATCTTCCCTTGCACCATAAAGTCCAGAAGTTCTCTTCTGGCACCGACTCACTGGGGTGGTTCCGGAAAAAGGGCCGTAAAACGCTTGTGTGTGTGTGTGTGTGACTTCCTGTGTGTATTGCAGTCAGTGGAGGAAGTTAATTAAAGATACTGTATAATGCCCATAAAGACAAGGAGCGAGGGAGTAAATGTTTTTCTGGTGCCGGCTCACCCAGGTCATCCTGGATAACGGTCCATTAAACAGTTGTTAGGCCACATTGCAGCACTCGCTAGATGCAGCCTATAGCTACAAATCAAGGAGTTTGGTCTGTGTGTCTGTAACGACCATGAACCCTGCAGAAACGGCTGAACTGATCGATGCGTCGTTTGGGTTGTGGACTCCGATGGGCCCAGGGAACTATGTGTTAGATGGGGTCCAAGTCGGCCTCATGGGAAGGGGCACTTTTGAGGGGAATGACGTTGGGATTTTCCCACTTGCTGCCAAGCAACATTTGCCATATCGGGATTTCCCCGCATGCTGTTGACCAGCATTCTGATTTGCTGGCCGCAGAAGTAGTCAAGTGTCACATTAAAGTTTCCCAGTAAATGATGCAGCCGCTCGTCAGAATTCTATAACCACTTGTTTTTTCGTTGCTGCTGCGGGTTCTGCTGCTGCTGTTGATGCGTGCTGCATCAGTTTCACTGTTTTTGTGCCTGCCCAGTAGGGCAGGCCATTATATTTTGCAGCTGCGGTTCTGTTCTTAGTGGTCGCAGATTGGATGTCTACCATACTTCCACATATGGTGTGGCCTTAGTACAAATTTAGAACGAAGTGGTTACGGACATGATGGTCGTGCCTGGGAACTACCTACAGACACGATGGTCGTGTCTTGTAGTAGCAGATACAGATACAGTGGACATGACCGTCGTGTCCACTGTATCTGCTACTACGAGACATGACCATTTCTTTTACTTGCCCACAAAAGACCTAGCCCCTTTTTCTATACATATCCCCACAAAAAAACCCTCTTTTACACTGATAAATGACTTTGTTGTCGACAG
>Ga0209259_1000229_pt1 | contig 15704 bp, 15 predicted proteins | sample WorMetGr2BELIZE1_FD_187417 | JGI IMG/M metagenome (GOLD analysis project Ga0209259, IMG submission 187417) | Marine gutless worms symbiont microbial communities from Max Planck institute for Marine Microbiology, Germany - Inanidrilus... ...
TTTTTTAAATAATTATTTCATTTACTTACTTTATTTCATTGTAATTTCTCATTGTAATTTAATTGTAAGTTATAATTTTTCAATTCTATAAACCGAATAAATTTAACTAGTATACCCATCACTGTTTCGGTAGCGTTCTCACGGTCGCGGTCGCCAACGAGATGCTACTGTCATTATCGTACGTCCCTGCTGCTCTAGTCGTTATGTCGTCGTCGTAAAACGGCGCTACAAGCGACGCTGCCCTGACATGCGAATCGTTTTGCTTGCCGTCGAACTACGATATGAAATTTCAGTCTATCTGCGTCGTTATGGCTTACTCACAGCCTCTGTGAAAACGATGCTCTATCCTCGACGCGAAACATGAACGTAAAGCCTATAAGCATATAACATGCGTGCATCTACAAGGCCGTGGCAAACGACTTTTACACTCACTCTCTCACAGTACTCATCTGAAGAATCGTAGGCCTACCGTCTCTTGTCTAGATGGAGCCAAGCACACCAGGTATTTTGTTTGTTTTTAGACCCCTATTGCTACTGACGTTTAAAGGCGTGCGTGTGCGTGTGTGTGTGTGCCTGTATGTCCGTCGCGCCGCGCGCGGACATATCCTGCAAAAAAAACGGCTGGAGCGATCGAGATGCCGTTTTACCATGCGGGCTCGGGTGGGCTTTAATAACCATCTATTGCATAGAGCTCCAAATACCCACGGCATGTTTTTCATGTATTTTGAGTATCTGTCTCCCTGTCCGCTATACCTATCCTCCTCCATCGCGACCACAGTTTTTGTCCCATCTTTCTCAAATTGAAACAAAGACCATGCACTGTGCTTCAGAATAGCGCAGCTCGTCGTTTTTGACAGTCAACATTGCCGACCGCCAAGGTGCCCCGAAAATTTTGGTTGGTTTTGTAAAGCGCTTTTAGGTGTATAACCGTGTATACTACTGAAGACTGAGAGTAGGGACTGGGTACAATAGGAGTCTAAAACATGATAAAATTGTGGATTTATGCAAACTAACTTGAAAAGCAACTAAAACGTACAATTTTCTGAGAAACAATTGTGAAAATTTAAAAACCTAAAACCTAAAAAACCTACTTTTACCAGCCCTGATCTGTCTGTCTGTCTGTCTCTCTGTTCATACTCTTATTTTTTCAAAGCCTTGACATACAAACTATATTTTTGTATGTAGGTACGTCCTCTGACACGACGTCTGCTGCTGCTGCTGCTACCGCTTATGCAGGAAGTTCAAAAGGTAAGCTTATGCTCTTTATGTTTTTTTGTGTCTTTTTCAATATAGGTCGGGCTTTTAGTATTTTCGATAATGCTATACTAATGGAAAGAATATGCGACAGTAAATAAACACACCCAGTCGGCTGTAATTAGGCCTATGCAGACTATACAGCAATGTACGAACAAAGCCACGAATATGTTTTATATTGTAGAAAATCCAATCTATGTGGCTGGAGAGAGACCAGTGGCAGTGGTACAGCCTATAGTTCAAGAACAAGAGGAACACGAGGAAGAAGGAGAAGACGTTGTTGATGATGGCCACGATGATGATGATGATGATGATGATGATGATAATGAGAACAATGCCATGGAGGAGGATGATAATGAAGATGACGATGATATTATTAACATTCTCATACTAATAAGAGACAGAATCGATGCTCTTATCAACCGCATAATGCTGCAGCAGTAGTCTGTGTAGTGTTACATCGTTACGTCATAGGCGGTTAATAAGGTCATCAATTCTGTCTCTTAGGCTTAGCTGGATTAAAACTATTCGTGTTATGTCAGTGTCAATAGTGTGTGTTATTATTTCATAGTAAGTAGTTGTTATATGACGTTACTAAAACAAAAAATATTTAATTACATAGTCATAGCCATTCTACACTCCACATAAATAGAGTCACCACTACTAGTATCTAGTACGTTATGATGTCCAACTGTCTACTACATTATAGTGTCGACTTCTACCATCGGTTAACTCGTCACAACACCTCCCGACGGAACGGATTGCACTCTTTGCACTCAAGTGCACCAAGTTGATTCATGTGGTCATCACGCTGGAAACATGGCACGGAGTTGTTGAGGGTTGGATGAGCGTCGTTGATAGCACTCACAATCGTTTTCAACTTGGCCCATTCACGAACGCGAACAGACAAACCCTGACGCGTCGCTCTGATCTCTGTGTGGCCGTGTGGAATAAAGAATTTCCTTATATCCACACAGTAGAATCCTGAGGTTACTGAGACGCAATAACCACCGCCGATTTCTTGTCTATAGCTGACAGGAATTCCGCTGATAAGTTTCTTCATGGCTTTTTCTATCTCGTCGATGTATTCTCGAAACGAAGCCCATCTGCACGCACGAACAAGACATCGGTTGGTTTGTTAGAATTTCACAGTGTTACTGCGTATTTTTTTCAACTAGAAAAACATTGTCAAAATTCTAGAGAGACGGCCCCAACCTAAAGCAAGACAAGAAAATAGAGCCCACAGGTCAGCGCCTATGATTGTACAGTGATGAATTATGAACAGTTACCTGTTCGTCGTAAAAACAACACACTTGTCGTCAGCGTCTTTCTGTTTAAGAGTGACAACATACTCTTCCTCTAGTTTGTCCACCAACACAACTCTGTCGTCGCTGAGTTCGTACTGCTCCATGTTATACGTACTACACCCACTGATGTGGGATGGTTGCTTATATAGATGTCGTCGTCCAATCATCTGCTAGTAGCATCAGCAATAAAACGACTGAATGACTGTCGCAGTCTCTGCTACGATCATCGAGCTCGTTTGTAGCTGTCATAGTGTAAAGCGATAAACTTTCGACTCGGTACGAGTGAGCTAGATGGCGTTGCATACCAACAGCGACTTGATGACTATCGCACAGTCTTTCAAGTCGCAGTCGATACGCAACACGATCTCACCCACTCGTACCGAGTCGCGATTTTATTGCTTTACACTACGACAGTTATGCGTACCAATCCTTTTCCCACGACTGCGAGCATCGTCGAGTCGTTTTATTGCAGACGCAACTAGCTGATGCTTCTTACGAACGTCTGCTGTGGTCGTGCGCAATAAAACGACTCAATGACGGTCACAGTCTCTGCCACCATCATCGAGCTCGTTCGTGGGAAAAGGATTGGTACGCATAGCTGTCGTAGTGTAAAGCAATAAAATCGCGACTCGGTACGAGTTGACGAGATCGTGTTACATACCGACTGCGGCTTGATGACTATCGCACAGTCTGTGACCACAGCAGGAGTTCGTGAGGAGTGGCGTTATATAAGCCGAAGTTTAGTAGCAGTCTCATCACTACCTCGGAGATCGTCGCTCTGTGCAAGTAAGTCTGTTATTTAGTAAGTGCTCAAGTGAAACTGTATTCTATGATGTGAAATTTCAAGCAAATATCGAGTCTTTATAGTCAAGTCTCGAGTTTGTAGTCGTTGAATATGTTTTCAATTTTTGCCAGGTAGACGACGACGACAACAACAACAACAAGATGTACTTTTGCGTACTATGTAAACGACCGACGACTGTCGACAACAACAACGTCTGCGATAACTGTCGTCTTGCTAATCGAGGTATGTTTTCGAGTTTTAGGTCATCGTCTTTCTGCTCACGTAATGCTAGTTTCAGTCGACCAATGCGACATTGGTTGTTCATGTTCCAAGCAACGAATTGTCGCGAGTTGCGAACACTAGTGAGTTTTCGTTTTACTTACTTAACATCAGTTATGACTTTATAGTACAACAGTAAAACCCATACGGCTTTAACAGATACTTCGCCGATTACCGTGATGTAATGTTGTTTTCAGATACTACGCCAGTAGTGACCACATCGTCTTCATCATCGTCGCAACGTCAGGAACAGACAGGTGCGTTAATAAACCATATTTTGTTCTCAAGTTACATTATGACATTATAGTAGACAAAAAGTCCACAGAGTCAGTTAACAATAAGGTTTTTTTTATCTGCGTTTTAGCCACGTCACCGAGTGCTCCTATCACATCAGTCACCACGTCAACATCTACCGCTAGTGCTGCTGACAACGACGTGCGTCCCACGACCAGCAGATGTGAGTACGGTTCGTTTAACGACTTGCACTTGTCGCATCTTTTTTCTTTCATATCCCAGTCTGACATTTTATGATTTTATTTCTTTATATATATATTTCGTTTACAGGCCGACGCAACACGGGCAAGTACGCGTTATTTGGTACGATCAGGACGCAGCAGTACGCGACAGAACCCACGGACGTGGACGTCTGCGAATACGTCCGTGACAACGCGGACGACGTTCGACACCGTCTGGATGCAGCCATTCAGGCACACAGTTCGATAAAGTGGTATGCGACCTTAGACATTGCGTTCAGTCGTACCACTCCAGACGGCGACCTCCAGCGCACAACGGCACGCTTTCGCACGCAGCCGGATGTAATATCGAACACCGACGACGTGTCGGCAGACCGTATCGCTAGCGAATTTTTGACGGGAGTCGAAAATTTCAATAGCCGTGGATCCAACTGGGTTGTGGAATCGGTTCTCGATTTCCGCATAACATACGCTCCGTTTCGTCCGGCTCAAGGCACGTCCTTCATTCCGACGCCTCGCGAAATTGCTCTGAAAAAGGCTATAATTAACGTTCAAAATTTACACGACGAAAAGTGTTTCCTCTATTCCGTTTTGGCCGCTCTTTACCCGGTAGAGTACAAAAATAATCCGAGTCGCACACATCACTATCGTCGCTACTTGAACCAGTTGAACACCGTCGGTCTTTCGTTTCCACTCTCCTATAAGGACGTGCCTAAATTCGAACAACAAAATTCCGACATAGCAGTCAGCGTACTAGCGTACGAAGATCGAGAAGTGATTCCATTGTACGTAAGCCCCCACCGTAACCGTAAACACACCATCCACTTACTCCTTCTGTCTGACGAAAAAAACCGCCATTACACATTCGTCAAAAATTTCTCCCGACTCGTGGCCGGGAGGACCAAACATAACGGACAAACATACGTATGCCCCTATTGTGTCCACTGCTTTAGCTATCAACACGTTCTCGACAATCACATTCCCGACTGCTCCACACACACACCACAGACCGTGACTTATCCCGAACAGGGGGGAGATGCGGTTATGCATTACAAGCACAACCAGAAAGAATTTCCCGTCCCATACGTCCTTTACGTCGACTTCGAAAGTTTTCTCGTGCCGTCTGCAGACACATGCTCTGTCAACGAACACGTTCCGTCGGGATTTTGCTGTTTAAAAGTCTCGAAATTTGACGACGAAATTTTCGAACCATACATTTATTCCGGCTCGGACGTCATGTCTAAATTTTACGAACACATCTACCGAGAACAAGAAATTATTTGTAGAAAATTGACCGTTCAAATGAACATGTCACCGCTGACAGACGAAGAAAAATCCAAATACGAAAACGCATCTACGTGTTCAAATTGTAATGGTTACTTCGACCAAATTTCGTGCATAAAAGTGAGACACCACTGTCACACCACCGGTCGCTTCCTCGATGCTGTGTGCGCCAAATGTAACCTTCAACTGAAGTACAGTAAGAGGAAGCAACCTGATAATCGGAACGACGAGTTTTTCATCCCGGTCATAGCACACAACATGAAAAACTACGACTCGCATCTGATTATCAAGGCGTACGAGCGTGGCGTTTCGCGCGATATTTCCGTAATTCCGTCAAACACCGAGAAATTTATCGCGTTTCAAATAGGCAAATTGCGCTTTTTAGACAGTTTTCAATTTTTGACGGCATCGCTCGACAAACTGGTCAACAGCTTGCCCACAGACGCCTTTAAATTCACATCCAAATTCAGTACCGCCCCGCATTTGGTTAAACAGAAAGGCATTTACCCGTATGAATACATGACCGACCTCTCGAAATTTGACGAAACGCGTCTTCCTCCCAAAGATAAATTCTACAGTGCCCTTGCGGAGACCGACATAACCGACAAAGACTACGACAGAGCCCGCGACATTTGGACTGCGTATAACTGTAAGACGATGAAAGATTTTCACGACGCATACCTCACGACTGATGTCTTATTGTTGGCCGACGTGTTTGAGAACTTTCGGTCTATTTGTATGCGAAATTACGGCCTCGACCCCGCCCATTTCTACACCACACCCGGTCTGTCTTTCCAGGCCTGTCTTAAAATGACGGGTGTCAAATTGGACTTATTTACGGACCCAGAGAAACACCTCTTTATCGAAAATAACATCAGGGGTGGCGTATCTATGATTTCTAATCGTTATGCCAAGGCTAACAATAGGTACATCGACGACGGACTCGACTCGACTCTACCGACCAGCTTCATAAGCTACCTCGATGCCAACAACCTATACGGTTATGCCATGTCCCAACCCCTCCCTACTGGAAACTTCAGATTTTTGACCGAAGACGAAATCGAACAGCTGGACATACTAAACGTCCCCGACGACCACCCCACGGGATACATCTTGGAGGTAGACATGGAATACCCGCACGATCTACACGAACTTCATAACGACTACCCTCTGGCTCCCGAACAGATTTTGATAACGAAAGAAATGCTTTCCCCATACATGCAATCTTTTCCAGACCGACACATATCATCCGAAAAACTCGTGCCGAATCTCAACGACAAAACGAAATACGTAACTCACTACGTCAACCTGAAGCTCTACGCTCGTCTGGGAATGCGACTGAAACGCATTCATCGTGTTCTCGAATTTACCCAACATCCGTGGATGAAACCGTACATCGATTTCAACACGGACAAGAGACAACAGGCAACGACGGACTTCGAACGCGACTTCTATAAATTGATGAACAATTCCGTATTTGGCAAGACGATGGAGAATTTGCGAAACCGCATGAACGTCAACCTCGTGAACGACCAAAGCAAAGCCAAAAAACTCATCGCATCACCCACTTTCAAACATCTCGAAATTATCAACCCCGACTTGATCATGATTCATCGACTCAAAACCAAAATTCACCAAAACAGACCCATCTACATCGGTTTTACGATTTTAGAAATTTCCAAGGCTCACATGTATCGATTTCATTACGACGTCGTGCTTGCCAAATACGGACTGGACTGTAGACTTCTGTTTACCGACACCGACAGTTTGTGTTACAGCATACGGACGGACGACCTGTACGACGACATGGCTACACTTTCGGATCATCTCGACACCAGCTCTTATTCCAAAGACCACTCGCTCTATAGTTCCCGGAACGCTAAAGTGTTGGGTAAATTCAAAGACGAGTGTAACGGTATAGCCCCCCTGGAGTTCGTGGGGCTTCGTTCCAAGATGTATTCGTTGTTAGTATCGAGGAAGCAAACGAAAATGACAGCAAAAGGCGTTAAGAAGTCTTACGTTGAAAAACACTTGACCCACCAAACGTTCTTGCATACTCTGCAAAATAAAACCTGTACCGTCGCTCAATTTTTAAACTTCCGGTCACGAAACCACACTATCGAAACCCAACAAATCAAAAAGATCTGCCTTTCGGCCTATGACGATAAACGATTTTTGCTGTGGGATGGGAAAAATTCGCTGGCATACGGACACAAAGACATTCAGTAGACTGTGTGAACTGTTGCACATTTTCTATCGCGCTGCGTTGTCGTGACGTTTTGTTTAATGGGACATTACAGGATAATGTAACCCCTGGGGCGCTCCCCCCTCCCTCTCCCAGAGTGGGGGGAGGGGAAGGGAGGGAGGGAAGAGACAGATTCACATTGACATTTTGAATTTCATATTCGTTTGCGTCTGTGTGTGCGTACTATTAATAATGAAGAAGAAAAAAGACAAACTGAAAATCAGTGTGGTTTATTCTCTCTCTACTGCATAAGACTACATATCAGTTCATGCACGACAACATCATTAAGTCCAGTGTCTCGAGTAAAATAGCGAAGAAAACGACGCATATCGACACCTCTACTTCTAAGAATACAAAAGCATGCGCAATAATGTCCGCAAAATCTACTAGTTATACTCTGCAGCTGTTTACAGTTAAAAGTCCATTCGCGACAATGTTCGTCCATGTATCGTTCAAATGCATCAGTAGGTCGACGTCCGAGCGAATCAAAGTATTCTCCATAGCGCCCGCCATCATCCACGTAGATTGCAATCCAATGTTCGCCGGGCATGTCCGATGGATCGGTATTGCTGACGAGTAGTCTCGGTTGCGAAGGCAGACGATCGCTGCTAAACACTCCGTCGAAACGTTTCCCATGTCGACGTACGACGCTCTCCAGTTGATGAGTGTTCATACTGCAAAGTCGTAAATCACGTTGCGATTGCGGTCAATCTCCACCACGTTCTGGAACTCTGCGTATGCAATTACGGTTACGTTCTCACCCAGCGCTTCGCGAAACTTTAGCACCAGTCGCACACTTCCCTGCTTGTTCAGATTAAAATGATCGTCCTCTCCCAAATCGGGTGTCAGATCGAACGCGTACAGTGCATACCCTTTCGAAAAAGTCGTTCTATCCAGTGCGTTGCCCTCGTCTTTAAATACCTTTCCGGTTCCACTGAACAGCGTGTTGTAGGCTCGCACGTAAAGTTCATTGGCAAAGTCAGTCGTCAGAGGTTTTATGCCGTACTGCTGCTGACCGTCAGAGTACACGGAAATCTCCATCAGATTAAAGTGATGAAAGTTGAACGGATTTCTCGCAAACGTGCCGTTGAATGCATCGTTACGCACCAGTCCGATCACCAATCGCGTTGGCAGCTGACCCGAGAAAAGTTTCTCGTGGCTGACATCTCGAAAGCCCTGCGGAATCGTGATCGTCTTGCACACGGCACGACGTATGGGATATTTCGCAGTGGAATTCTCCAGTGCCTTAGCATGAGCCAGGAAAACGGATGGTGACAGTTTCACTTTTCTGACAAACATAATTGCACTGTCTATCTTCACTTTGAACTCATTAGCCGACATCAGACAGAAGCCATTCCTGCTTCTGATGAGCTTAATTTTCACGTGCACTTCGTTCAACAGGTAACGATCCTGGAAGAACACGTCGGCGTGTATGCGACCCATCATGTCCACCACGCGACTTTCCGTGGTGAAGCGAGAACGAGCGTAGAGGCCGCTGTTGCGCGTAGCCTCTGCGAAGTTGACCACATCCATACGCCCAGCCTGATCTGGATAGAATAGAGCCGACGTCAGCTGCGACTTTTTGGCATCGTCGCCGTAGCTGAGAAGCGTCTCGATCATGGCCCGATATGGATACGTGTTGGTTGACGTAGTAACCTGCGTTCCGTTCAGCGAAATGTCAACCTGTGCAAACAGGCTGTGTAGGAATAGATTCGTGGGACTGACGACTGCATCGGCAGCCAAGTTTGTGCCGTCCGCGTTCGTTATCTTGGCGCGCACGTACAACATGGTGTTGGCGAGATCGATATAGTCTTCGCCGTTTCCATTAATCTCAAACTCGATGGGTGAGTCATCACCCACAGTGGTCAGTGGATGATATTCGATCCAGTTGCCATTCTCCACACTGGTCTGAGTCGGCGGCACGGAAAACAGATCCAGTTCCGATTTCAGACACTCGCACGACTGCTCGTGTACGAATGCCATTATTGTTATTATTTTTGGGCAAATATGTCCTTGTAGCGTGGTCGTTTACGACGACGACGATGACGGCGTTTACTCTTTGACGCTCCGGAACCCGTCTGCAAGTCTATCTTTTCGACGACCTCTTTTATACCTTTCGGTATGCGTCTCTTGGTCGATTCTTTAAACGACTTGCCCTGTGCCACATCGTCGGCAACCTGTAGTCCCGTCTTTATCGCCTTGCTCGCTATCGTTTTGCCGTGAGCTTTGAAGAACGGCAAAATTATACGTCTGAACAGTCCACCGAGTATACTGCCCAGTCCGTGTCCACGCTGATATCTGGTTCCCACGAAAATGGGCATCCCACGACCATTCTGATTGGTGTAGTAGTCTTCGTACATGGTGCGACTTGCGTCGCAACAGAACGGCGCCTTGCGCTTCATCATTGCAAATGACGACAAGTTGCAACATACACCTCTTTATATAACTTTCTCCAGGAGACCGACACGTTTAAACTCCAACACCACAACAGATTTGCCACCAACAAATGGAACTGGGTGACCGGTATCGGTCATGATGTTAATTCCTATCGTGTCAAAGTGTTTATTCTGCAGAGGCACGTAGAGCGGACGAGTAAGCATTCGATGCATTGTACCGTGGTCTGTCGGACGTTTCATGTCCACGATGCGAAGCAGCGGAGCCATAACGTCTCCAACCACCACATGCTCCACCAAATCGCAGTAGACGTAAACCGACTGAATGTTTCCAGTCAGATTAGGAGGAAATCTCGAAATTTTCGCATTACTTACATCATAACGTACGTTAGATTCGTAACCCAACAGGCGAGCTAGGTCTGTGTTGAACTCGACATGCACGAGATGATCAACGGTAACCTCGCGCATCATACCGACTCTTTTATTGCCGCCTTCGGATGTAAAATGAACAAGCAGCGGTTCGTGACTCTGCAGCGGAACTTGTGCTCGTTGGCTGCGATGCAAGTCTTCCACCAAATCTCGAAGTCGTCTGTAATGACCCGGCGTGACATTTATTCTGCGTACAAACACGCTACTGAGGTACAAGTCATAGTAACAATGACCCTCGATTGCGTTGTGCACGTTGGACGGAACCGATATCTCCATCAGTCCAACTTCCCAATCGTCGTCGAGTGCTATCACGTGCGGCAGTTTAGTCGTAAACTGTGCCACAGTGTTGTTCGGATAGCTGTCCATCGACGAGTTTGACGGCAGTGTAATGTGAAAGCGACGGGAATTCATCTCTTTGTCAACGCTTCGACCCACGAGTTGAACTTCTCCGGATATCCACGCCACTTGACCAGATATTCGACCTTACCGACTCTCTTCCTCGTCTTCACTATGCGTTCAATATCGAATAGCGCGTCGTCGGGTTTCGACACTTTCTGAAGTTCGTCGCTGTAAAACGTCCCTTTTATATCGTCACCGGCCAGGTCTTTCAACTTGTAAGTCACGGGCGCCGTCGGCATTCGCGCGTCAACGACGAAAATTTCCTCCGACCATTTGCCAATGTAACCTTTTTGAAACGGACGTCTCTGCATGCTAATGCGCACTTTGTCGCCCACCTTAAACTTCCAGTTGAGCAATTTACTTTGCATGGGATATAGTCGGGCACGCACCTCGTGTTCATTGTCAGTCGTAACGTCGATCGGTGCCATTCCGATCGAGCTATGACGCGTATTGTTGTAAGCGTATATGAGGTCCTGCAAAACATCAATGTAGCGTCGAGTGTGTTTTGCCGTGAAATAACGATACATCTTCTCCTTGAGTGTTCTGTTAAATCTCTCTGCAACAGCAGCCTTTATGTCCTCGTTTTCGCTCGTGTAAAACTTGATTCCACGGCGTTGCAGCATAGACTGGAACGTAGAGTTTACAAACTCGGTACCCTTGTCCGACTGAACCATGTTGCACGGTCGTTCGTTAACAATACGTTCAAACGCGCTAGTTACTTCGCGACCCGTCTTTGTTTTCAGCGGCACGGACCACGCACGTTTAGTAAACACGTCTATACAGTTGAGTAGATATCTGTACCCGTCATTGTACGTCGACAGGTTCGACAAGTCGGCCAAATCGATTTGATACAGGTCTCCAATTCCCTTCGAATAGGTTCGACGACGTGCAAAGCGACGTCGAGTGGGTTTGTGAAGAGTGTACGCGTCTTGACCGGCGAGGTATTCGACGACGTCTTGACGTCGTTTGCGCGCGTACCGACGCAGTGTGTCCACGCCGCCGAAACTACCCGGTGCACGTGGATCGTGATACACAGTCTCCATCAGTAGGTGACCCACGGAAAGTTCGAACGAGGCGGTCGTCTCTCGCGAGTCGGTCGCAACGTCTTAACCTCCGGTGTCGGTGTCTGTGGCCACGGTGCTGGTGGTGGTGGTGGTGGTGTCAGCACCGGAGGTACCGCCAACCACGCCGGAAGTGGAGGCGCAGCAGGTGGTGGTGGCAGCTCGGTCTTTACCTCCGTCGGAATGTGCGATCGTATGTTGTGGTAACGACGAAGGGCATCCGCGTACAGCTTGGCTTTCGTGTCGTCTGGAGTAGTGTCGTCTCGAAGAATGCGTCCAATGTCGAGACTCAACGACGTTTTAGCAAGTGCGTCTGCCGGTTTCTGTATTTGCTTGTACTCCCTGTCTGTCTGCAGCTGATTCAAGAACTTGGGATCCACTAACGCCAGTTTCTTAGCGTATTGCATTACTGATGAGACCGCCGAGAAGAGATAGAACCGGTGTCAAAATAGCACCCAGGAAGCCGCCTTTCTGCAAAATTCGACGCTTCTTTCTCAGCGAAGTCTTCTTTATCGACAGTGCTCTCAAATCCTGCTTGTGACGTCGGAGTCTACCGATCTGTGACGACTTGAGTGGAACGTTCCCGCGAAGAACGTTTTTAGCACACTCGCTGATGCAATCGATAAACTCCTTGTTGCACTTTTTCACGTACTGTCGTTTTGTCTTGTCTCCCAGCTTATTTATACGTCTGAGCATCGGCAGGAACCGTCTCATACGATCACTCATTATGAAATAACCAATTTCGTTGTGTGCACCGCCTTTTATCGGATCGCTCTTCGATTCCGCTGAAAGTGAACACCTGCTGCTGCTCCGACGAGCACCATAAACATGAATAGTATCAGTTCGATAAGCACGAGCGGAAATGTGTCGGTATCCGAGTCGCGACTGTAGCAACTGCTTAGTACGGGATTCTCCGATGACGTGTTGTTCATATTTGAGTAGATGATCAACTGACGACATCTGACGACTACGTCGACTTTATATACTCGTCAAAAACTAAAGTCTGCTTTGGTTTTCAGAATGGGTTTGACCACAGCTCTCTCCACTCGCTCTCTTAGCGTGGGCCGTATTATGTCGTTCAGTTCCTTTATCATTTTTCTGTCGGCTACGATCCTGTTGACACTATCCGCGTGTTTGGCATAAGCCAAATCGTGATGGTATGCCGCTTTGTCCACACGATTGATCGGCTTAGACCACGGTTTAGGCGAATTGTCCGAGTTTAGTCTCTTGCGCAAATTGGTTCCGGGACCGGTAAAGTTGTGACCCGGCAGATGCATTTCTCCGGGAAATCTCGACCAAGGTAGTTTAACTCGACTCGTAACGGCATTTAGCGAACTCACTACATCACCGCCTTTCTGTACTCTTGTAAACCGAGTCTTTGTCGAGCCACAGTGCTCACACTTGCCTCTAATCATTCGCCGTTTATTTTTGGTCGCCACGTTACGCACATCCTTCGTCGCAGTGACCTTCCGACACTTGACACAATACATTGCGTGTTTCGTGTTTGACTTGTAAAGTCCTAATGAACAGTCTGTGTCGTGTTCACCACCTTTTATCTCTTTACATAAACATACTGCTGCTCGCCCGGGAAAACGTTTGTTCTGAGACGACAACGTTCGTCTTGGTCTGGTCGAAGATCCAGAACAAGATAGCCATATGGCACGCTCGTGGCATCTTGGTACGCTTCGACTGCAAATCGCCAACTGTTTGGATATATTTGTCTTGCCAGTGCGGCAAACTGACCCGCATCTCTTGGATTTTTGAACAGCACAAGATAATGGGCATTCAAACTGATTGTTCTGGCATATTTGTTCTTGTCAAACATGTTTTGCGTGAGATATAGCACGCTAATGTTGCGATGGTGAGAGACCTTTGTGAAAATATTTGCAACAAGCTGATTGGTTTCAGACATGAGATCGTCTACGACGATCATCGACGGCTGGCGACCGTCAAACACTTCATCGCTCAGCTGTGGCAACCCCTCGTGAAAATGAACGTGGGGATGACTGTTGAATATGGGTTGGTACTCTCCGTAGCAATACCATATCCTAGTGGGCGCTGGCGCTATCATTTCACATGCATTGTCTATCAGTTTCAACACCCACGCGGTTTTCCCGCTTCCGGTAGGACCGGCAACCACAGCAGTAAACGGGTGATGTAGCTTGCACGACATGACATAACTAAATGATCATTCAGGTTCTGTGTACGTGCTATTTATACACATCGACTTGTTTTCGTTTTTCCATGGTCAAAAAATGACGAGAAAATGTACACACGTTTTCCTCATTTTTATAAACAAGCAACGTACATAAAGCGATAACTAACGCACTACACCAAACTACTGCATGTCTTTCGATCAGTCACGATATACGTTGAAATGAAATACAATGTTAGCAAATAATTTCATATCGTTCAATGATAACTGACGGAGTACAACTAAATATCGTTCAATCGATTACGATATACGGAAGATCGAATTCATCATCGGCAAACAATTTCCGATCGTTCGCAGTCAGATTGTTCACGAGGATCGGTTCTACAACGAGCTCGTGTGTATTGAAGTCCGAGTGACGCCGACGGATGCAACGTGGACGACAGTGGTATGACACTTTAGCAATGGCATCTCTTCGAATGTTGTTCTTTACAAAGTATACCTTTTCCTCGTGACGAACGACAAACTTCTCGTCGACGAACTGTTTCCTACATCCGCGGCATTTCTTTATACGCTTCGTGCGTTGCTCCAAGACGAACGGATTTACGGAACGACTGAAGACGGGGTCACAGTGTACGGATTGCACTCCCGACAGACTTGTATGCCTTCCATTGTCGTGTGGTCCTGGTTCAGGAAGCATGGTGTGAAGTTGGCGACGACTGGATGATCGCGTTGCACGATGTCGAGAAGGTTTCTGAACGTCGTCCATTCCGACAGACGTAGCGCGATCCCAGTCCTTGTCGGCTTCCATTGCGTCTCTCCGATGGGCAGATAGAACTTCCTCAAATCGACGCAATAGAAACCGGAAGTCACCGAGACGTGCCACCCTCCTCCGTAGTGGTTGCGATAGGCAACGTTTTCTCCGGCTGCGAACTTTTCCAGTTGACGGTCGATTTCGTCTAGACAGAGTAGAAATGACGCCCAACGAGACGGAGTAAAAGCAGCAGACTTGGCGCTGTCCTTCTCTTCGATGTATAGTTCGTTGTTGTTATTCGCGATCTTTAGCAATCTGTTGTTACCAATATCATACGTATTCTTCTTCTTCATTTTGCGTCTTCTCTCTCTCGCGAACGACAGAATAATGCAAGAATGGACGTTAGTATCGCTCTTATATAGACGCCGGATATGGGCGGGGTCAATTTTGAATAACCAATCAGCGAACACGACGATGGATTACGCTGGAATGTGGTTAATGATCATGGCAGAGACCTGTATCTGCAACAGTCATCATGTCGTTTATCGCCTAATCGATTCAACGTATTTCCCACGCCTGTCAAGTGATGATTGATCGGTTTGCACGACGAGACTCCATAACGCTTACCTCCCCAACCTCGGGTCATGAGAAGCGATGACGACATAGAGACGTAGCCTATAGATGTGGACCATGCACTGGATGGAAAGTTCCGCTGACCTAATCTGCGGAAAATTCCTCTGAAGCGATGAGTCATCAGCAGCAGCTGTACTGTGGCCTGGTATGTCAGCTGATGTGTACCTACTGGTGTGACCTTGTCCTAGCTCCCACCCACTGACCTGTACCGTGGTCTGGTATGTCGGCTGATGCCTAATGTCAAGTTATGGAATCAA
>Ga0209259_1000232_pt1 | contig 15608 bp, 10 predicted proteins | sample WorMetGr2BELIZE1_FD_187417 | JGI IMG/M metagenome (GOLD analysis project Ga0209259, IMG submission 187417) | Marine gutless worms symbiont microbial communities from Max Planck institute for Marine Microbiology, Germany - Inanidrilus... ...
ACGGCTGTCGGATGGCGATTTTGGCCATTTTTGCACACTGCTGCGCACGATATCGCATCAGTAGAACGATAGAGTCGCCCTTACGATAGAATACGATGGACTGTAAAAAGAGCCGTTGACCGCTTGCCGATACCTACTTCCGGTCCAGAGTTATGGCCATTTGAAGTTTGTCGGACAGTGCCCCCCTCGGGGGGTCAATTGTCCCGAAGCCCTTCGTCACAGATGTCACCAACGAACACATTTGGTAGATCTCGGGTAACTCTAGGCTGCGGTGGAAAAAAATTCATATCTCCCTTCTTTGCAAGTAATTCGTTTTCGACCTTGAACTTTGCCGAAGTTTACTTTTGCCTCTTTATACAGTCGCGTATATGGACGATATCCTCATTGTCGAACGTGCATTTTTTAGGGGGTGAATCTGAAAAAAATTGAAACTCGAATAGCGTCGTCAGTTCGAGGACGACGTTGACCAAACTTACACAGGACATGGATCCCTCGGACCACTACCGGATGATTACGTCATTGGGCCACGCCCACTTCCGGTTTCGATTTCCGAGCCGTTTACATTTTTTTGGTTTTTGGTCAATATCTCCCTTACCGTTAGCGATATTTCCGAAATTCCACCGGTGCCTTGTAGGCCTAGAGGGTGCGTAAAAATTGTGGTGGATATACGGGGACATTTGCCCCCCGGTGGGGGGCCAGGCCCCCCGGACCGAAATTTCACTTTTTGGGATCGTAATATTTTTTCAAAAGATTCCAAAAACGTTTGTGGCTATTTAGGACGACACCCCGTATCCTCATGCAAAATTTCGCGAAAAGTTATCGATACGATTTTGAGAAATTGGGGTTTGAAAATTTTGGGGGCGTGGCACTTTTTCGAGATCGCCCACTTGCAGCGCCACCTGGCGGCAAATTTTTACGTCGACCGCTAGAAAGCGGCGAACTGTGAAAAATGCCGTTGATCGCTTGTCGATATCTAGTTCCGGTCCGGAGTTATGGCCGATTGAAATTTGTCGGATAGTGCCCCCCTTGGGGGGTAAATTGCCAAGAAACCCTTTGTCAAAAAGTTCACCAACGAACATATTTGGTAGACCTGGGGCAGTACTTGACTGCGGTGGGAAAAAATTGAGATGTCCCTTCTTTGGAAGTAATTCGTTTTCCACGTTGAACTTTGTCGAAATTTTCGGACTTTGAGATTTCACACGGAATCCAGACTCCGTTAACATGGGCGTAATGGTACAGCTCCGAGAGTAAACTGCCAGAAGGAGTGGATATAGGAGAGCGAATAGGAAAGCTATGGCTGCGAGTTCAAAAAAGAGGTTTCCGCCTTTTGTCTATTTCCGGTTTGGCAGGAAACAGCTGTCTGATGGCGTTTTTGACCATTTTTGCACACTGTTGCGCACGATATCGGATATGTAGAACGATCGAGTCGCCCTTACCATAGAATAGGACGAACTGTAAAAAGTGCTGTTGACCTCGTGTCGATATCTACTTCCGGTCGGAAGTTATGTCGGTTTCAAGTTTTTGCTTGATGTCCACTTTCATCACGCGAAGGTAATTTTGGCGGCAAAAATGTCAGGAAGTGGTCTCGGTAATTTACCTTTCGTTTCAAATTGCAAGAGTCCAGTAGATGCACAGCTACGACTAAGCAAGAAACTGGATATTGTCGTTGCAGTATTTATGCACATTTGAGCTTGAAAATCGAAGATATTGCGAAAGTGCACCTTCACTTGGGCGAAATTTTCAAAGTACCGTCGTGTTTACAATGGGCTAATGTTAGAAATCTCGGACGGGCGACAGCAAATTGCGAACGTGAACGTCGCTAAAAACCGAGGTAGGCCTAATAATTGTTTTACGGCAACATCGTACAGGAAAATTTGGTGAAATAACGGAAAATAACGGCCATTATGCCGTTCATGGTCATTCAAGGTCATCGATTTTCGTGCCAATCGAAAGATCGTATGTGATTTCCTATTAGTCATTAACACTAACTTACCTCTTATCTTGTACCGTTTTCCAGATATAGTCTTCGATAGGTGAAAAATGGGCATATTTGGCTACCCGTGTTGTGTTTAATTCCCCTATGGAGGGGTTCCTCTGGGACGATCTCCGTAAAGTTTTTGGTGGATGTTAATGGATAGCCAATGTACCTACCGGTAATGCCTTAGAAATATTGCCGTAAATTTGCTTACGAGTACTTGACCAGAATTCGATCAATCGATTATTTTACTGATAGATTATTGTGAATTAATCGATTAGTCCCTTCACTGAAGCTGTAGTTGCCGATAACTTCGACAAGGAGTGAATGGAATGTATATCGCGTTACGGACGTATCGACACTACGTGTTTGACTGTTTGTTCGTGTGGCCATTTTGTTGTGTTGTGGAAGTTGATTCTGACGTCTGAAAGTTGTTGTTTTTGTGTCGAAGTTTAGTTGTTGTGGTTTATTTGTAGTTGTTTCACGTAAGCGGTATTTGTTCATGCACTTGCCGTATTCGCAATTTAAATGCGTAACAGTATTTTAACATAGGTCGTGGCTATGGAGAATTACGGACACTTCGGACCCAACACACTTCGGACCCTGGACACTTCGGCATTAGTCTGGTGGGTCCGAACTGTCCGGCACTGGTGTCGAAGTGTCCTAAAGAGAGTTCGGACCTCCTAAGTGCCGAACTGTCTTGCCCCAAATTTGGAAGTGTCTTGGCCCGTGTTTGACGACTACGGTGTAACTGACCCAAAGGCCAGATTAACAGAGACAGCACACGGGGAATTACGCTTAAAGGTAGCGTTAATTCTAAAACGAGATCGGCGATCTTGTTTTAGCAATAATGAACCTCTTAGAATGAGATCGGCGATCTCACCATAACGTAAATTGCTAAAATGAGATCGGCACTTCTGTAAGTTTTTGCCCACAAAAGACCTAGCCCGTTTTTCTATACATACCCCAGAAAAAAACCCTCTAAGTGATAAATTATTATTTTATTGTTGCTGATATATGCTAAGTAGAGCTAAATCAGACGACGTCAGATTTTCGCAGGTAGTGCAATTATTTGCCACACCCACAAAGCACATACACACCCACATACGCTCCTCACGCAAAAATTCCTGTTATAAATTCAGAAAAAAATTTTTTGGGTGTCAACAATGTGCGCACAAATTTAGGGTTTAGCAGGGTTTAGTAGGGTTAGGGTTAGGGTTAGTATTAAGGTCAGTTTAGTTTAATTGGTTAGTGGTAGTAGTTTGCACAATAATGTGGCGCCATCTGTGGAATCAATTTTAGACGAATCAGGATCTCATTTTAGCAATTTGTGACGTGTGGTGAGATCGGCGATCTCACTGTAAAATGTGCATTATATTGCTAAAACGAGATTGCCGATCTCGTTTTAGCACTGACCTAAAGGTAAAGCAACTTTAGTATAATTTCGCGGACTCACACGATCTGACTCATAGACCACTCGTCGGCATCAACTCCAGCGTTCCCTGACTGGCGTCAGCAACTAAACTGGTCGTCGTCTACCGAGCAGGCAATGTGTCGCCGCTGACTGGTTAACAAAATCCCAGGCAACGAAACAGCGCCATGCGATGCGACGTCGCATAAGGGAAGCTGTGCCCCTCGGCGATGTAGCCCCCCCCCTCGCCACCTGGTTATAACGGTATGTAGGGTAATGGTAATCTGCAAAATGCGAAATGCGAAAGTGTGAAAGGTAATATGCGAAATCACGTGCGAAAAATGCGTGCGAAAAATCGGTAAAATGTGAAAGATACGTTTATGCGAAATCGGCATTTGAGCTGCGCTTCGCATGGTATGAAAGTGATGGGCAAGTAACTAAAACATTTTAATTGTACGAAAACTGTTTTCTACCTAAAATTCTTAACACTTCACAACTAACAATTGTTTGTAATTTATATTCCAACGATTTATAATTTAATACCGCTGTACTGCCTTGCGGTGTTCGAATGCAGAATGCTATTATGAAATTTACACAACGTTCACCCAGCAACACGTCTTGCCTTGCTAGTGCTACGTTATTATCATGGTAACTGGACACTTCGCCTACGAGACATTGCGCCTACTAGACACTTCGCCTACGACATGGACATTTCGCCTATACACGACATTTCGCCGCCAATCACACTACTAGACAGGCGTAACTTATGGATGTGTCCGCCAAAATTTAAATGGTTAACGTGATCGTCGTAGTCGTTCCGTCTTTTGCCGGACATCAGGATGAAGCACAGTGGCACTTGCTTCGTGTTGTCTGCACGCATAGCGATATAACACTGTTAATAACAGTTAACTACTGCGTTTATTAAAATATTGCTGTAAATTTTTTGAAGCAAAAACCACAGATGCTGCATACAAGGTGCATACAAGATAACATCTATCGGCTAAACATAAACCTGTGCACACCTTCTTGCTTCACAAAGGCATGGATAGATACAAGCTGCGTGAATGGCTCCCGTACTACGAAGAACGTGCCGTCGATGTACCATCGTCGAGCCTGTGCCAGCAACTCTAGCTGGCGAGGTGTCGCGTAGATCAGATGACATCGATTTTTGCAATTATTTCACTGTTACGCTCAGTGACAATTTTGCAACAAAAGTAATAGTTAAAGATCAAAGTTACCGCTATGGGTTTGGTGGTCTATTTTTTGGAAGACAGTGTATGTCACACATATTTATTCTCTTGTGTTCACACTGAGTGGGCGAACTGTCCACTGAGTAGGCGAAGTGTCCAGTAGGTGAAATGTCTCGTAGGCGAAATGTCCAGTAGGCGAAATGTCCATTAGGAATAGGCGAAGTGTCCATGTCGTAGGCGAAGTGTCCAACATTCATTATCATAGATGTAAAAAAAAAGTTTTTTACTTTTTTATTGTTGTCACGTTTTTACGTTTTTTAACATATTTTCATTTTCCAATGATAAGCCTAAGTGCAGCTGTTTACTGTTGCTTACAACTTTTTTTTCTTGCTGGCCCTATGATATGATGGTAAGCATTAATTTACCATACAATAGCAGCATTATAAAAAAGTAGGAAAATTAAATGACTTAAGTACATATTAAGAAAACATAAGTAGGCCTATACACGCCTACACGCAAGACTATTGCCGTGCCTTGACAGCTTCGCATCATTCACAACGAGTCTACAAAGAACATTACTAGACTTAACATATTTACACAAACAGTTTCACTTCCTTGTACATAGACTGTCCTATTATTATCCTTTTTTGTTGTTCTGTGCTGCGTTCTTCGCGTAATGGAACTATAACTACAGGCGTGCGGAGCCTTCGGCACCTGTTGCTGGTACCACAACAGCGACGGGTAATCTGCGAAATACGTGTCTCCCGATTGACCAATCACAGAGCGTTTTGCACGTTGTTTCGCAAAATACCCTTTCGCATTTTCGCATTTCGCAGATTACCATTACCCCGGTATGTAGCATGATCAAAAAAGGCCGTGAGTATCCACTTTGCACAAGAGGTCAGCAGTTGCTGAGATGGGCGACCGTTTAGCCAGAAATAGACATGGACTGAAAAGTGGGGGCTGCTGTGTCCCTTTTTCTGAGAGGGGGAGTTGGGTCACCCATGTACCACAATGTGGCCTGGGATAAGGCCTATAGGCCTACCTCCGTACCAAGTGGCAACTTGATCCAGCCAGCCGTTTACTGGTAGCTACAATAGACATGGGTCAAATGCAAGCGCGGTAGGTTAAAACATGCAACTTTTGACAAAATAACTCGAGAACGATAGACGGATAGTTTTTATTAAAGTGGAATATAGGAAATCGTATGCGCTCTATTGAGTGGTGACATCACCGGTGACCTTGGGTGACCCCCGACCCTGTATGTAATAGCGATGACCTTGAATGTCCTTGAAGGTTGTTTCCCTATTGCAAGCCTGCGCACTGTCTCAGCGGCGTTCTGCTGTAGTGCCGAAGTGTCCACGCATTAGTGCCGAAATGTCCACTCACTAGTGCCGAAATGTCTTGGTGGCGAAGTGTCTTGGGGCCGAACTGTCCGGACACTTCGACACCAGTGCTGAAGTGTCTTCTGGACACTTCGGCACTGTTGACTTTTTGGCGATTTTTTTCGTTCTGTATTTTCAGTGAGTCGTGCGCAGCACGTTTCAGACATGCATTGTAAATTTACACTAAGGCCACACCATGTGTGGAAGTATGGTAGACATCCAATGTCTGACTGGTGATATTAGGCGAGAGAAAAAACGAAAGAAGAAACCACGGGATGAAAATATATATGGCCTGCCCTATTACATTGGCCAGCCTTAAAATATTAATACGAAAATTTATAAGGTGCACATGTATTTGAGCATTGAGCATGAATTGGAGGCACGAGAGTTGTTGTAATGAGAAAATTGATTGAAAGTTAATGGAACAATGTTGGTGTCATTTTTGGGCGACCGTTTGTAATACGGTTCGCCCTATGCTATCAGTCGCTTGTCGTGTCGGTCTGTCTGTGCGGTCTGTAACGTTCGTGCACTGTGGCCAAACGGTTGCGTGGATAAAGATCAAACTTACTTCAGATGCCACGTGTTAAATTAAATAAAATTATTTTAGCGGCTGAATTATTTCAGCTGCTAACATACATTTATTTCATTACGGACGTGTTTCCGTGGAACACTAAAATTCCTTAAAATAATTTTATTTTAACATGGAACCACGGCTTAAAGTAAATAGTCTGAGGTGGCATCAATATTAGAAAGTAAAGAAATAAATAAGTAAGAAATCAGATATGTACACTATGTCTCAAAAAACGTCCCACCTTTACAACTTATTATAATTTTTACATACACAGTTCGATTGTGACAATTTTTGGCATAAATGTTGCGGAGAAAGTAGGTAATCAAAATGTAGTTTATTTTCCGACCACACCTAACTAGTGCTTCTGCACTACCTGGAGAAACAGGAACTCCGGAAATTGCGTCTTTTCACTTAAATGATGCATGCTTTTTCACCAAAAAACACGAAACACAGTTAAAAGTATCACCTGGTCAGACCTGAACCACCCTTCACTGTTAAAACGATCGAGTGGGAGCACCAGACAGGACCTAGGAATGGAGCATAGCATCCTGCTGTGTGTTACCCACATGCTCTGTGTTAGCCAAGTCTGTCACGCTGTCAGTCGCTGTGTAAAAGGTGCGAGTTGTTTTTCATCAAGCCTGGAGTAAAAGTCAATGGACAGTATTAATGGGATATCTTACTACCTCAACAAATGTTAGACGCTATCAAACACATCACAGATGACAATTTTTTCTTTCAGGAAGATAACGCACAGGTGCATTGTGTGTGTAACGCAATCCAATTGAGTGAAATATGTGATTTTCGTGTTTCCGCATTTTGCCAGGTAGTGCAGAATCACAAGTTATTTGAGGTGGCATAGTAAAGCGTGTTTTGATTGCCTACTTTATCAATAACATTTCTGCCAAAAAATATCAAAATCAATTGGAATGTTTTTTTGAGACACAGTGTAGTAAGGAGTTGTATCAGAACACAAATAGTGTATGAATTTCAGTTTTTCAATAGATTTCTATATGAGTTTAAGTTAAGTTTTTAAAAACCATTTTAGTATCAGTACAGTTTCAGTATTTAAATTCTTTCAAGTTTTAGGTTAAGTATCACTTTTACTCAAAGCAATCTTTTCAGTTGAAATGTCAGTTTAAGTTACTCGAATGTCACTCAATTAATGTCACTGCACTACGCTAGTCATCGATGTAACTGGGCAGCATATCCAAATTTTCGTGGAAAGAACAGGGGTATGTGTGGACAAGTGCCATTTGTGATAAAAAGCAATCAGTATGTGTTGAAGTGATGTAGTATACACCCAATTTTTCTAGACACTGTCTATGTGAAGTCTTGTTTGGCCTATGTCATGGTGAGAAATGTGGTGAGAAAGCATGTCATGTAGGAAAGACTCAGGCAGAAGAAAGTAGTGACCAAAAGGCACCGGCATTGGTTCATTTATTACTTTTCCAATGGCTCTGAGTCTGTTTATGGTCGCCCTATGTAATAGGGCAGACCATTATATTTTCATCCTGTTTCTTCTTTCTTCTTTTTTTTCCTTGCCTAATCTCAGCGGTCGGACATTGGATGTTTACCATACTTTGGCAGATGGTGTGGCCTTAGTGCGAATTTAGAATGCAGGTCTGAAATGCGCTGCACACGGCTGGCTGCAAATGCAGGATGCAAAAAATCGCCATCTCGGCACCATCGCACCACTTTGTCGGGCCATATCTTCGCAACTAAGGCATGTATTGACAATCGCAAAAAAACGTGTTAAGCAGCAATACCTCCTCTACATGTCCTGATAATATGGTGAACTTCAGCCTACTAACGGCTGAGATCTGTTGGCGAGTTTGGGGCACTCCTACAAATTTCAACGGGTTTTGCGTCTTGGCACCGTTACTGCACGGCATCTAGTAGTGGGCGTCAGCCAAACTTTGCGGCGTTGAACAGAGGGCGCCACCTATGTTCGGCAGGGCGACCATCTGGTTGAGCATTGGCCCACATTCTAGTTATGAATGTAATGTTGTGCAATATGGAGAAACAGACCGCAGTGATGTTGACGTATTATTGACAACCAAAATGTTATTAATTGAGAGTAACTTCATGTTAATGAATTTGGTAAAAGGTTAACCACAACCATACTACATATTTGGACATACAACATTACCTTTCAAACGTCATGAGTTGGTTTGTAGTTTGAACCTGAAATTAAGGTAGTCGTGTCGACATGTTGAAAGTAGATGGCTGTAATGTGTGGAATGCCCACAATACAGTACTCGGCAAAGAAGTGCTTCTAATATACATCGTTCTGGTATGCTACGTAAAAACAGGTAGGTATGGAAAGACGTAGTAATATCATTATTAGTTTACACCAGAAAAGAATTTTCAATTATTAGGAATATTCCACTAACTATTGGTTAATTAATTGTAACGATTATTGTTAAGATGAATTCACTCGAAGCTGAGCAATAACGCAACGTCCGAATGGTTCTGCCGCCCCGCGAATGACCTTATAATAATGTAATGTCACATCAAGCTGTATGCGCTATGGGCGATAAGGGAAAGCAAACAAGTGGTCAACGTAATTACCAGCAGCATTGCGCACAGCGCAAGCCTGCCGGTATTTAATTTACTGAGGCCGATTTTGAGGATTTTCGCCCTGCATGGGCGACACGTTGTACCGATGGGGGTGAAATTTGGCACGGAGGAGGGGACTTGCCAAATTTCACCCTTATCAGTGCAACGACAAGGGTGTACGACCCCCACAATTGAAATTTTTACTCAGATTTGACCAAAATGTGGAATATACACGCCCCACGGGATCGTATCCCTTACGCGATTTTCACCAAATTTTCAGACTTTGTACCGCATTTGAGGATGCGTTAGGTGTTAAAATTTTGTTGGATTTGCTCAAGGGGTTATGGAGTTATGGGGGTTTTAACTTGAGGGGGTCTGGTTGCCCCCTAGCGGCGAAACTATGCGTCAGACCGCCAAACGTTTTCAAGGTGCAAGAATGTGCTACAGGTCCTCTATCACCATGCCAAGTTTGGTGGGGCTCGGATTTCAGCCGCCGCCGGGGTGGCAAAAACGTTGAGTGTTACTGCACGGCACTCTAGTAGTGGGCGCCAGCCAAACTGCGGCGTTCAACAGAGGGCGCCACCTATATTCGGCAGGGCGGCCATCACGTTGGACATTGGCCCACATTCTAGTTCACGGTATTTTTAAGTTTCTATTTCGAATCTACTTTAAATTGCAGTATGACGTCATCAAGCCACGGCTACTTGCAGCCATTCAGCGTTATGCAGCATGCCGTGAAGTCGTCTCGTATAGACATCGTAGAAGAGTGTTTTGGGGGGCAAAATTGCTCTCCATGTGTGTGGGTTCAGGGGAATCACTTTGAGTTCATTCCAACGGTGTCGATGGAAAGTCAACATTCCACAGGCAATCCAACCTTTCATGGCTTTCCAAGATTTGTAATGATTTTGGAATGAATCAAAGTCGCAAACTACTGAACCATGTCAAGTCTAGGAAACTGAAGTACTTTGGTCACGTAGTACGTCACCCATCCATGGAAAAGGATATAATGCTCGGACCAATGCCTGGGACACGCCGGCAAGGCGGGCAAAGACGGTAGTGGCTGGATGATGTCACTGACTGGGCTAAGACAGAGCTGCCAAGAGTGGTGAACTTGGCAGAAGATAGAAGAGAGTTCAGAATGTTCGTTCATGGTATCGTCCAAGCTCCACACGGAGCATGACACCCATCAACGATTTTGGAGAAATCGGTTCCGGAAGTCGTAAATCGTTGACGAAAATCACCCACCTTTTGAGGTTTTTTTGGGAAAAAGACCCCTTACGGGCAAATTTTCACGTTTTCCAAAATGACAGATGTCGACACGGAAACATGTCTTTTTGTGCAAATTTCGTGAAATTTGGTCGACCGGAAGTTGGTGAAATCGCGCGTTATTTAATGGACAAAAAAAAACAAAATTTCGGGTCGCGCTCGTGCTGCCGCTTCTGCGTGGATCGCGCCCATAATTTGTCAGGAACAGCTGCAAACAATATAGTCGGAGTTCCCCAAATTTCACCCAAATATGTTCACTTCCGGCGTAGTTATAGCTGAACGCGTGAACGTCGTTCAAACGTGCCACAAAGTGTTTCCAATACTCGGCGAACCTTCAGCTTCTTCGCCGAGAAATATTACACTTACTATGCATCATAATTATGTTAAGCTGTGGGTCTAACTGAATGTCGGTTATGTATCATTACATTGCGATGTTGTTTGTGACGTGATACATTTTATGTGCTATTACAGTATTATGTAAATTTTTAGGTTGACTTGTCCGAGTCAACCTAATAACTTTATAGAGGGGGAAAAATGTCCGTCAGTAGGCGAGTGCGTCAGTACGTACGTCCACAACAAGTTCTTTCGATTTCAATGAAATTTGATATGTACATAGAGGTCGATGACTAATGCATGACGGTATGCCGTATAACCCGATCCAAGGTCAAGGCCACGGGACTTCCGAAGTTGCAAAAATATTCCAAGTCTATCTCCTCTGCCATTTACAATGGAAGCTGGCAAATGGCCACTAATCCTTAAACTAGAGCACAATGTTTAATTTCATCCGGCTGAATTTTTGATATTTATTCTACTTTTTGTGTCATGTGACCTTGAACTTGGAGGGGTCGCTGCGATTAGTCCGTGCACAAAAACTACTTCCGATTACAATGAAATTTGGTACGTAGATAGAGATTGATGACTGATGGATGGTGGTATGTCGTATGACTCCATCCTAGGTCAAGGTCACGGGGCTTCCGAATTTCCGAAAATTGCACTTTTCCAAGTGCATCTCCTGCGCCATTTACAATGGAACCTACCAAGTGACCACTAATTCTTAAAGTAGAGCACATTATCTACATTTGGTCAGGCTGGACTTTTAATATTTGTCTTGCTTTTTGTGACATGAGACACGTGACCTTGAACTTGGAGGGGTCATCCCTGCACTTAGCCAGCCACAAAAAAGTTTTTTGCCGATTTCAGTGAAATTTGGTATGTAGATAGACGTCGATGACACGATGGTATGCCATATGACTCAATCCAAGGTCAAGGTCACCGGGCTTCCAAAATTCCGAAAATTACATTTTTCCAAATCTTATCTCCTGCGCCGTTTACAGTGGAGCTGGCAAACGACATCCAATTCTTAAACTGCAGCACAATATCTAAATTTGTTTCGGGCGGATTTTTGACATTTGTCCTAGTTTTCGTGTAACGTGACCGTGAACTTGGGAGGGCTGCCTGCGGTTAGTGCGTGCACAACAAAATTTTTCCGATTTCAACAAAATTTGGTATGTAAATAGAGGTCGATGACTGATGCACGACGGTATACCGCATGAGTAGATTAAAGGTCAAGGTGAAGGTCATGAATGATTGAAAGTCAGTCAAGAGGAGTCAACCGTCAGTCCCGCACAAGACTAATTTTGTTGTAGTTGATACACAAGGGTACATCAGACAATTAACAGCAGTTGTCGCCAATTTTTGCAATAAAACTAACAGTTTTTGTAAATAAATGTCCTTTGTGTCATGCGTGTTTCAGACTAGTCTTTGACGTGACTTGGTCAACTGTTGACTAGCTACGCTTTGACGAGTTTGCCAACCAGCTTGTGTCAGTCGATCCAGCTCAGTTGTTGACCGAGTGATTGTGTTCGGTTCGGTGTTTTGGACGACTGCGTCAGCTAGACCACCGTCGTGTTTTGTGAGTCATGGCAATGTTGTCACCTTTCACACATATATTATTAACTATGGATGTTTTGTGTCTATTTATCTGGCAAAAAAACGGGAAAGTGTATCTCAGTCGCATTGAATGATCAGATAGTGTCATGGTTGAATGTGTCTTCATGTTAAAGAGCAGCAGCAGTAGGTGATCTTTATTGAGTTTTCAGCAAATGAGGATAGATGTACATTTAATGTGAACAGTGTCAGTGCACTATTGATCCACCAACGGCGATGTATAGACGTGCTTGGCAGTTTCTGAGTGTGAATGCGAAGCAGTGGTAGAAAGGACAGATATATGTAGAACTGTTCACAAATATTCTTGGGATACAGAGAACAATTTCGTTCCCATTTAAGTAAGTGTGGTCCAAATTTTGGTCCGAAAGGTTGGTTAATGTTGCGATGCTACTGATAGCTGGTGCAATTTTCCTTCGAGTCGACATTCCGGTGGCGTAACTGACTGTAACTCAGGATCTTCGTATTTTTCTATGTAATAGGGCAGACCATTATATTTTTGCCCTGTGATTTCTATCTTTCTTTCTTCTTTTTTTTCCTCGCCGAATCTGAGCGGCTGTAGATTGGATGTCTCCCATAATTCTGCACATGGTGTGGCCTTAGTGCAAATTTAAGATGCAGGTCTGAAACCTGCTCCACACGGCTCGCTGCAAATGCAGGACGCCAAAAATCGCCATCTGGGCACCATCGCACAACTTTGTCGGGCTATAGCTTTGCAACTAAGGCACGTATCGACAATTGGAATAAAACTTGTTAAGCAACGATATGTCGTCCACATGTCTCCACAATGTGGCGAACTTCGGCCTACTAACGGCTGAGATCCATCCGGTAGTTTGAGGCACCGCTGCAAATTTCAACGGTTTTTGCGTCTTGGCAGCATTACTGCACGGCATTTAGTACTGGGCGTCAGCCAAATTTTGCGGCGTTCAACGGAGGGCGCCACCTGTGTTCGGCAGGGTAACAATCACGTTGGGCATTGGCTACATTCTAGTTTCTTTTGATTTATTTTCGAACAGAATTACTTGTGCTTCATGTATGTTTTCTGCGACTGACAGATTCGTGCAACATTTTGTGTAAGTAATGTCAGGGTACTCACAGTAACTAGACACGTCTAGTGTTGTTCTGTAAATGGTAAATGTCTTCAAACTTGCCCCATCTACTCTATCTGTGAACATGAGCTATGAATCAATAAGTGTCGAAAGTCACACCACGCATTGGAGGGACTTTGAACATGCAGAGACAAAGAAATTTAGTAGTAGGCATTGCAGTCAGGGGTATGTCATATATTCATTATGGTCGCCCTATGTAATAGGGCAGACCATTATATTTTTACCCTGTGATTTCTATCGTCTGGTTTTTTTCCTCGTCTAATCTCAGCGGCCACAGATTGGATGTCTACCATACTTCTACATGTGGCGTGGCTCTAGTGCGAATTTAGAATGCAGGTCTGAAATGTGCTGCTCGCGGCTCGCTGCAAATACAGGACTCAAAAAATTCGCCATCTGGGCACCATCGCACAACTTTGTCAGGCTATAGCTTTGCAACTAAGGCATGTATTGACAATCGGAAAAAAAAACTTGTTAAGCAGCAATACCTCCTCCACATGTCCTTACAATATGCTGAACTTTGGCTCACTAGCAGCTGAGTTTCGTTAGTTTGGGCATACCAGGTAATTTCAACGGGTTTCACATCTTGGAAGCGTTACTGCTCAGCACTGTACTAGTGGGCGTCAGCCGAACTTGGCGGCGTTGATCAGAGGGCGCCACCTATATTCGGCAGGGCGGCCCGCGGCCATCATTTTGGTGATTGGCCCACATTTCTAGTTCCATTTTTCTTTTATCGAAGGTATCACGAGAGTTTAAACTTGTCAGAATTTCGATGTATCATGACTTTCAAATGACCATATTTCCATACTAGGTGATGCTACAGTCATACAGTTTGGCTTGCTGATTGTACTACAGATACTGTGCATGCTGATGTGACCTTGACCCGATCCAAGATCAGGGTCAACGTAATGGAGCTTTTGAACTTCCAAAAATTACCAAAGACGTGATTATTGTCAGCCCCTTCCGAGCTTTTCTAGTTTGAGGCTGGATACTTTTCATGTTGCTCAGACAAGACTGTGAAACCAATGAAGACAATCAATATTTGTTCTTGGTGTATTTTACAATGGCCAGCTGTCTGTGTATGTACAGTTGTGAGTGTTCAGTGTTTTAACAAAGCCATGATATTAATTTTTAGGTCATAGGAACTGAGGTGTGTCCGTCCGTACGTCCACAACAAGTTTTTCCGATTTCCATCTAATTTGGTGTGTGGGTAGACCTCGACCACATATGCGCCCCAGTGTGACCTCGACCCGATCTAAGGTCAAGGTCAAGGTCCAGGTCACGGAGCTTCCAAAGTTGCGAAAAGTGCACTTTTCTAGGTCTATATCCTCCGCCATTTCGGCGTGCAGCTCAAAACTGATGGTTGATGGCCATAGTATGGGACCTCGACTACAACTTGTCGGAGCCCGATTTTTGAATTTCCATCTAGGAAAGCTATCACGAGAGGTCAAACTTCGTCCAATATCAGTATTTGACGAAATTCAAATGGCCATATTTCGGTAGTGCGTGACACTACAGTCACGTGGTTGAGCATACACGTAGTCGTACACGTACTGTCTATGTTGACATGACCTTGACCTGATCCAAGGTCACGGTCAAGGTCACGGAGCATTTGAACTTCTAACAGTTGCCCATAACTGCACACTTTTAGGTCTATCTCATCCGCCATTTCGACGTGGAGCTCAAAAGTGATGGTTGGTGGCCATAATATGGGACGTGGATTGCAGCTTGTCGGAGCCCGATTTTTGAATTTCCATCTAGGAAAGCTATCACGAGAGTTCAAATTTCGTCCAATATCGATATTTGACAAAATTCAAATGGCCATATTTCGGTACTGTGTAATCCTACAGTCACGTGCTTGGGCCCGCATGTAGTGCATACTGTGTATGTTGATGTGACCTTGACCTGATCCAAGGTCAAGGTCAAGGTCACGGACCATTTGAACTTCCGACAATTGCCCATAAATGTACATTTCCAGGTATGTCTCCTCCGCCACTTTCGCGTAGAGCTCAAAACTGACGGTTGATATTGACAGTATCGGACCTGGTCTACAGCTTCTCAGAGGCCAATTTTCGAATTTCCTTCTAGGAAAGGTATCACTAGAGTTCAAACTTCACGGAATGTCGATATTTCACGACATTCAAATGGCCACATATTTCGGTACTGGGTGATGCTACAGTCACATGGTTGGGTACGCTGGT
>Ga0209259_1000233_pt1 | contig 15593 bp, 12 predicted proteins | sample WorMetGr2BELIZE1_FD_187417 | JGI IMG/M metagenome (GOLD analysis project Ga0209259, IMG submission 187417) | Marine gutless worms symbiont microbial communities from Max Planck institute for Marine Microbiology, Germany - Inanidrilus... ...
TTACTTCACCCTCACCCCCAGTAAGGGTGCGAAGTATCATGATGAGCATGTCTGTCTGTCTGCTTGCTTATCTCAAAAACCACATGTCCAAGCTTCACGAGATTTTCTGCACTTGTTACCTGTGGCCGTGGTTCAATCCTCTGATGACACTAGAATACGTTATGTACTTTGGTTTTATGGATGACGTCGTGTTTTACCGCAACAGGCCATATGGCACGTGGCATTGACAGCATCAACTTCGACACTGTGTTTGAAGCAAGTAGTCAGAATTTCAGATGTATTTGCCAGGGGGCTGTGTTTGACTTTGTCATTGTATACAGTGTCAGTAATTTGCAAACCAAACCAGGGCTGAAATTTGATGTCTATGACTGAGTGCCTCATTAACATTACGTAATACCAGCAGTATAATAATAGCTAATAAAAGTAAATTTAACTGCAGAGTGCAGATTGTTATGATTGATGTTTGTGGCAGTCATGTTCTGGAGGAATGTAATATAGATGCAAGTCGCTGTGCACACATCACGAATGTTTATCGGGTATGCTTTCCTGATTGAAGTTTAAACGTGTGTTTTCAGCTGCTTATTCCACCTAGTTGTGGTGGCCAGTATCACTGGTTTAAGATGGTAAAAATCCGCAGAGTGGCATACTGCTGTTGAAGCGTGGGTGTCGTGCTTATCTCCTGTAATGTATGGACATTGTGATGCCAGACATACAGTTATCCCCCCAGCTGCAGAGTGAAATTGACCAGTACCAAATGATAGTGTTGATGAGTTGTTATGCTGCCACGTGGTGACCAGGTGTCAGACCCACAACCTTGTGTGTGATTGCAAGTTTAATCCCCAACTTGTTGTGCTAGCATGTCACCCAAGACATGACTAATGAGAAAAAATGTTTCACACAATGATGATGTCATTTTCAGCTGTCTTTTCAAGATTGACAGTGATTTGTCTTTACTTATGTCTTAATTTGGGATTTTCTGAGTATTAAGCTGACATGGAAAGCTAACACCAGTGGCAAGACTGGCTGATTTTCTGATGTCACAACCAGCTGATAAAGGAAAGTTATTGGTACCGGTAGTTAATGTAAAGCAGATGATAAATTTTATTTTTTGTTATTGCCAAATATCCTTAAATTTGCTAAGATTTTTCAAAACCTTTATGGGTACTACAAACAGCATGACATTTTGTATTTGTTGTTTGGTGTGATCATGCTCGTCTTGAAGCTGTCATATACAGTTAACTTCGTGCCACAGTGAATGCATGTGTACTGGCTTGTTGTTTAGCAATACAAAGAGCATATGAGAAGCACTCTTGCAAGGTTTGGAGCAAGTTCCTAAAGTTTACAGTCAATTTCTAATTCTGTCAGTGTTGACATTAATGTTTTCTCACAGACAAAATTACTCCTCTTAGATTTGTTGTTATTTACACCTGATACCTGCAAAGTTAGAGGAGCTTCTGTCATCTTTGGGCTGGTCTTCATTGAAATGTATGCTTCCCCAAAAGCTTTCTAAGGTTTTCTTTGTAATACTTTTGAATTATATCACCTGATATGAAATGAATATGTGTAAATATATAATAAATATAATTTGCAGTATCTGTTTAAAACTTGACTGGTAGGGTTGGCTGTGATGTTCCACATATTGTTGACGTTGACTGGCGTTTGGATTACTGCATCAAGGTATGTCCATTAGGTTTACTTAATATTAAGCTAATATTTATTTAATCATTCTTTTTTGTTGCTGGCATTGAATAGCTGGCATAAAGGGAGTGGCGTCCCTTTGTTTGGCTGTTAGTGAATGATTGAAGAAAGAGTGATGTTCAGTGATCTGATTTCTGTTGTTGGCATCTAAGAGGCCGTATGCAGAAATTTTGTAGCAATTACCAGTTGGGACTCAGAGAGCAACTGGCTAACCAAGTTCAGGTGGAAATTGTGCCGAAGTTGTTTTTATTATTACTTCTCTTCACTGCTTTGACACAAGCATTTTGGCAACAGGAACTGCCTCCACGAACTCTTCATGAGACCGTTTCTTCTCAGCAACTCAATTTTTTTGTTTTTAGTTCTGTTCTTTACTTTTTCTGTTTTTTTTTGGTTTTATGTGGTAGATTAAGGTGGCTAACAGTCAGCTTTTAGGCACATGTAAAATACTTTGTCAACATGTTGTATCGGGAGAAGGGCATCCAGCCTGTAAAACGTGCTGCAGTTACTCGCACAGCTTCTCTTTTCAGGGTCACTCTGGAAAAGAAAGCAGTTAAACAGAAACTGAACGTGTGTCTACCTGTATTGTTTGTCATGGCTGAATGGTAGCATTCATTGGCCCAGGCTAATGTTAAGGGCTGAGACTGGCCATCGTTAGGTATGGATGGAAAGTGTACAGATGGTGAGTGACTTCAGGAGACAGTGGGTGGACTAGACCTATTGTGAAAGATGATCTATTCACTACAGCCTGAAGAATAATTTGGCCCGAGTATCTCACGGTGAGTGGATCAACATTACCACACTACAGCAATTCCTGCTTATTCGGTACTCAGTAAGGTGTGACAGAATTGCTGATGCTCGTAATAGGCACTGCATAGCAGGTGTGAACAGTTTGTTTTCATGTTCATGTAATGTACAGTAGGTCGACTCAGCTCTCTGCACATACTTCCTGGTTTAGCATGTAAGGCAGAAAGCATACAGGAATTTCTTTTTGTTCACAGCTGTCTGACTTGGCATTCAGTGTTTTGACACTGTTTATTGGTTGACACTAATGGCATCCTGCCCAGTAACAAACCTGTCCCACTTACCTCAAAGGTTCACTTCTGGAACAGGTGGAGGATGAAAGCCAAGCGGGAATCATCTTATCCAACTTCACCTGCTGAATGGTCATTAAAACAGAGTAGGCAGGCAGTGCTGCAAAATATGTCAGCAACAAAAGTGCTAAAGTAACTGTGGTTTTGCGTATTTATATTTGTCACTGGTTTAGAGACTAATTGATGTCAAACTGATCAGCTGACATGGTACTAATGCATGGTTGTGTTCTGCACAGAACAATCAAGTAGAACGTGTCGGACAACCTGTTTTCCTCATTCAGCTTAAAACCGAAGTATGTTACTGATACTGTCTTACTTACCAACTGCTTGGTGTTGTGTTTCAGCTGTTACATACACACGTGTGAATATGCCGACACTGGTGATACGTTGTCGTATCTCGTCAGTGATTTGGCACAGTTGGCTGGGTAACAGGAATAGCATCCAGCCTATAAAAACTCTGTGCCAGTTATCCCCAAAGGCTGTCTTCCATTTAAGGTGTGGGATTGTTAATGATTACTTTGCTGCAAATTTACTACAGAGTCTGTGAGTGAAATAATTCTGCTGAGTTATAGGCCAGAGAATGGGATGGGGGTGGTGGAGGTGGGCACTGGTTAGTCCAGATGGAGTGGTGCCCAGCCAGATGGTTGATGTGTCTGCCTCTGTTAATCTTCCCTTGCACCATAAAGTTCAGTTCTCTTCTGGCACCGGCTCACCAGGGTGGGCCCGGAAATGGGCCGTGAAACAGTTGTGTGGTGTGGCGGTTATAGGCCAGGGAATAGTGGCTCCTGATGTAGAAGAATTATGTATAAATTTGCTGTTAGCACAACTTAATTACACAAGCATGGTTTTTGACAGAATAAGCTACAAGTGTGTCAGTTACCTTGCTTCCATGTGTTATTAATGTCTTGTGAACTGCTGTAATTTCGTGCTATATTCAGGTTGCTGGTGCAGATGGTTTGGGTAATGTTCAGCTCGCTTGCACCCGTGAACAGTTACAGGTGAGTGCTACGATAATGATATGGCGAGAAATATTTAGTGTGTACCAAAAGGCTGACAGATAGCCAGCTTAATGTACTGCATGGGATGAAAAAATAAGGAAAAGAACTAAAAACAAAAACCAAGTTGCTCAGAAGAAACAGTCTTGATTAATAGTGGGTGGAGGCAGTGCTGGGGAGGAAGAGAGTCTACGGTCGGATTTGTGAAATATGTGGGTTTTAAGCTGGGAGTAAAAGAGTAAGGTGGGTTCGTCAGTAATGTGGTAGCATGGGAAGGTTGTGTAGAACCACCCAACCTGGCCTCTCAGTAGTTTTCATTGTATTCTACTAATAAGTAGTATATTGCTATTGTGGCACGTATTGCAACGTTGCTGCATGACGTAAACAATTGCACCTACATTTGTTAGATTTCTTAAAATATCATAACTACTTTTGGATGTTTTTGACAGGAGCAGATATGTTTGTTTTGAGTAGGATCTGGTTGGGAAGCTGCGCGATGCTTGCAAAAGTCTTGAGCGAACTGCACAGGTGTGAATGTCCAAAGTCTCTGATCTGCTCAAGTAGCATGTCTGAGGACTACTGCTGTCCAACAGAGAGCTGTATAAGATACACATTAGAATATATTGAAAGCTTTAGACAAAATCCTATTTGTAACTTTATGTAAGCAGTTATTAAAGTGTGCCAGACATGAAGAGGTTTTCTAGTACATACCACTACCACAGTACTGTTACTTAACTTTGTCAAATAAAGTCTCAGATTTCACATTTATTACGACTTCACAGATGCTGCTACCAGTACCGTTATTGATCCACCACCTCTGTTTTAAAAGCCGTTTTACTCATGGACTCAGGTTGGCCTTTCCCCTTGGTTTCATTTCTATGCTTGTTTCATAAGAGAACCAATGAGAATAACTGACACGGGTTTTTATGCACCTGTCACGTGATCCAGTCCCCATTAATTGGTAACTGGCAAGTATCCAAATACGATACGGATAGTGCATGTCATCTGCTAAAGATGCTGCTTCAATTTATTTATGTATACTGCAATAACATTAATGTTCGACATTTCTAATTACTTTATATTAACTAAATATTTTTGGCTAGTGACACAAGCATTGTGTCAGCAGTGTGTATGTTCATGTATTCTGTTAAAAAAAATTTACCACACGCAGTGAACTACAGAAGGTTCTGTTTTTGGTGCCATCAGTCTGTGGTTTTTTTGTTTGTGTATGAAATATCTCTGAAATCGCTGAACGGATTTGCGCCAAATTCACACGGAAGACGTGTTTGGTCCCTCGCTTGGACAAGTTTGAAGGTCAAGGTCGCCAGGGACAAAAACGGCAATTTTCGGCCCTTTTGGAAGCCTGCGTGCGGTTTATGTATGGTAAAACATCTTTAGCCTGTAGTTTTAATTTTAAGTTTTTGTTAGGTCTCTGTAACTTGTTTTGTACAGTAGCCACATTCAGATGTAAACAGTTCTAATGAATGAAATTCTGTTTGGTATAAATTGTGTTGTGACTGTCTCGGATGTCAGCCAGTTGTTATCATTCCACATTTCTTTCATGTGACCCCAGGACACTAGAAGAGAAAAGTAATTCCATATCTGCTATTGATCAGACGTTTCATGTGTAATAAAGAACCAACATGCTGCAGCCAGTAAGCATGCCATCTTAACAGCTGAATACGTTGCAGCCACTTGCTGCAAATATAAAAAGTACAGGAAAAGTAGTACAGTGCTGTCTATCATAACTTTCTACTAATACATCTATCCTTATTTATCGCATTATCCAAAATATATATTTCCAGCAAAATCTTAACCTAGTACAGTGTGATACGACCTATTTACATTGAAAATGCCATTAAACCCTAGTTAACCGACCTTACCAGCAAAGCTTTGTGTGGCCCTTCATTAAAAGTTTCATACAAGTGTTTTCTGACCAGTGTGGCTGCAAACAGAGTGCAAAAAATAACATGGCATCAAAGAAGCTCGCTATGTGAAGTATGATGAAATATGACTCGCTACTGTTCCACACATCTCCTAACGCAAATGTCACGTTTGTCACGAAGTTATTCCAAGAACGTTATATCATCCATCAGCAGCATGATATTGTACGGAAGTGGTCGCGGTGACGGAGACAACACTCTGAAGGACTGTCTGTTGACGTCCACAGCAGTGCTATTACACATGCACACACATTCCGTATCATACACAGCGCTACTAATTCAATGTATGACTGTTTACTTTCTTTTACCAGCCTACATTTCCATGAGTTATTCCAGTTCAGACTGAGGGCAACAACCATGGGTTTGCTGGAGCCAATGTATTCTCTACTTCACAGCCATCAGTGTCAAAGAACTGAAGGTAGTATACTACTATCACATGCGTTTACATACATACATAGGTTTATTTCAGTAAAAGGACATAGTGCAAACATAATAAATAAAACAGTAATGACAAACGTGCGATCCTAATATTGGGGTGTAGAAAGGCTGTTGCCAGCACTTACATCTACCTTGGCTAAGTCATTAGAAACTTTACGATTACACAATATAGAACAGTAAAAACACACACATACACAAAAAAGTGAGAAAAGATGACACCAAAAGCATGAAAGGTTGTACAATAACGGAGGTAGAATGAGGCACAGGACATCAGAAAAAAGACGATTATAGCAAATATGGCTAACTTGCACAGCAGCGTTAACATTACTTCGAGTTAAAATAGTTCATCATACTACCACCGTTTTACAACCATTATACAGGACAACTTGCATTAGCCGACACGCCCAGTTAACAACTGGAGGATTTTGTTGGAGCAGTTTTACTGCCTGCATGCCCTAACTGATGGCAAGTAGTGTGTTTGGATTAGGCAGAAGACGACAGATAGACTTCTGTTACCTGCACCATCTATCTATTACACGTCTCTGCAAAATATGTAATTTTCACTAGATTCTACAAGAAGTTATTGTACAGCTTTTCACCAAATGCAAGTTGAAGTGCCATGACAACAATCGAAACTGAAAAGAACAATGTGTTTCATATAGTAGACAATACATACACACAGAGTGCATACAAAATGATGCCACCTAACTACCAAGTTAACGGCTGCACCTTTAACTTTTTATGTAAAAAGCACAGTAAAGTCAAAAAAAAACAATATTACATACATGACAATGAAACCAGCAAGATTTGTCAGCACGACGTCGTCGTCAGGCGATGACGCTAAACTAACACTGAGCACGTGGTGAACCAATGCTTCGCCTGCAAACATCATCATCACTCAAGTACAGGTTCAGAGGTAGGTGCTCATCTCCCCGTCTTAGGCCACAGCCACTGAGTGTATCTCTTATGCTATGCTAGACCTATTTTTACCTTCCCAGCCACAGAGTTGGTTGACTGATTGAGTTAAGGTTTTATGTTCCATTCAAGACAAAAACAGGTCATTTCAGAGACATTCCCCAAGCCAATCTCTTGGCTTGGTATGGAAAAACTAAACCTAACACAAAAGCACACATTCACCAATCAAAAGAAATGTACTATAACACAAAAAATAAAGCCAGGTTTAGTCATCTCTTACAACATCTGGCCCGGAAATGGAGAGGACCTACTCTTATATCGGTCTTCATAAATTTATTGCTTACTTACTTACTTAGACACTTACCCACTTACTTACAGCCTTCGTCTCTGATATAGCCATATTTGTGCTGAAAAGGGACGTTAAACTCCAACTAACTAACTAACTTACAGCCTGGATCCACACTAGGGATGCGCCTATCGTTTAATTTTATAAACGTTTAAACGAACCTTGTAAAAGTTTACTAAACGTTTAAACGAATATGGCGGCTTGCGTACCATGACACCCGTCCCGTTCCGAATCCATTGATACTCAATAGGTCTAGTGGTCTACCATGCCTAGTCCTGGTCGCCGACGCCTACACCTGACTGAAATAAAAAGCTTCAGGTGAAGTTCATTCGCAGAATTATCGCTTTGCGTTAAGTCACAAAAATCTCAGTGAGTTGCAAGCAGTGAAGACTGAAGTTGAACACACATTTTTCGCCATTGCCGCCACGTTCGTTTAAAGTAACATTTAATTTCGTAAACGTTTAAATGACTCGTTATCGTTTAAACGTTCAAACGCGCGCATCCCTAATCCACACGGGGCTCCCAGCCACAGAGCATCTCCAACCAATGGCCAGTATCAAATTAAACTGCTGAGAAACAGAGGCATGAATGTGTACTTGGCTACTCATCACTTTTCGCTATTCCCGTTCCAGGGAACTTTATCAGTTTCATTCGTGCAAATTCGGGAATGGAAAATGTCAGGCATTCCCAGGCGCCTGCTTTCCAACAAAACAAGTGCTACGTTGCTGAAGAAGACTGAATGGCTGAGTTAAGGATTCACATCCCACTTGAGACAAAAATGGGTCATTTTTGAGATGTATCTTCCCAGCCATCACTTACCTTGGTACTGACCAAATTAAAACCACACACAACAAAAAAGCACATATTCAGCAATAAACCTAAAGATACTATAGCACAAAACAAAGGAAAAAAACTAAAGCCACGTCTGATCGCTCTGTATGATGTCTGGCCTGGAAACAGATCAACTCCAGGGACCAGACAAGGCCGCCAAAGAAGATTTTCAACGCTGTAGCATGAAACTGCATCGCAGGCCAACATGCTGCTCCACATAGTGAAAACTTACTTGGTTGCACTGGTACAAGCTTGGAACTGTTGTCCTGAGCAGCCATACCAAGTGGAAGCATTGAGTCAGGAAGAGCCGGTGCTAGAATAACAAGACAAAGACACTTACCGTACTTGTTATATATGCTATTCAGCACTGCAGTGATTACAACTCAGCCGCGCACAACATTTCGGTGCAGCAAATCACAAGAACAAGAATAACACTTGTTGCTACAGAAGAATCTTGCAGTGTTATAACACTGATTATAATATTAATGGATCATTAGAAACAGAAGATGAAGTCTGCAAGATACAAACACTTAAGTTACGAAGTCTGTTTCCTCTGTAGCAGCTCCAGTGTTAACTATATTTGATTTACCAAATGTCAAATATACACTCAAATAAAAAATTCAGAGCAATTTCCAGAGCCAAGGTTTATGCTTAAAATATTTGGGTTCTTGATCGATACTGTCCAGCTACAGTGAACAGTGCACAAATCACTGTACTTGAACTCCTAGCTCAATTTGCATGCATAGAGTAAAATAATGTACGCATACAGTATATATGTTTCAAACAATAATGTATGCGCACCATACACGTATGTATCAGTCATCAGACAGTCCGCACAGCTGCGTGCCTTTCAATCAAGACTGGTTGCTATGCCGAGATTTTAACGGACTAGTAAGGTATGCAGCACTAACTCAGTAACGACAGAAACTTGTTAGGACTTATAAACAGTAGCATATTGAACTACTATACTACTATAGCACTGATGACATACTGACAATTCACCGGTATCACACCACACACATTCATCAGTCAGCAAAACATCCAAACCATGAAATTATGAAATTTTAATACAACAGTGGTGTACTGTAGTTTAAATGATTATGTCCGGCATATGCTTAACATATGTAACGTACAGGGAAATAACGTAAAATAATGTATACACTGTATGTATGTTTGAGCTCTGCTTGAACTATAAAACTGCACAATTTGAAGCTATTAGCAGAACAAACCCAAATTTTAACATTAAAAAGGTAACAAGTGGTCAAAGAATATTTTTTACAAAAAGGCCGCATCGCCGGAGGGATTTTTACTGGGGAAAATTTAATGTGACACTCAAGTGCATCAGCAGTGGATAGAGATAGGCACTGTTGCATATCTCGGGCCTATAAGTGCCGTTGCCTTTTAGCTGGTAAAGCTGAAGGTTCAATCATATTCAGCAGGTTGTGCCAATGTGCTCACCCAACTAACACATTGTTCCTTGAGCCCACAGACAGACAGACTGACAGACCATGCTACTCTGTCTGTAGCAACATGCCACATCTAGTGAGTGCTGAAATGTGGCCTAAAATAACACTAGAAATGTGGGTCAATGCGCAACGTGATGGTCGCCCTGCCGAATATAGGTGGCGCCCTCTGTTCAACGCCGCAAAGTTTGGCTGACGCCAACTACTAGATGCCGTGCAGTAACGCTGCCAAGACGCGAAACCAGCTGAAATTTGCAGGGGTGCCCTAAACTGGTCAACCGATCTCAGCCGTTAGTGGGGACATGTGGAGGAGGTATTGCTGCTTAACAATTTTTTTCCGACTGTCATTACGTGCCTTAGTTGCGAAGATATAGCCCGACGAAGTTGTGCAATGGTGCCCAGATGGCGATTTTTGGCAACTTTTTTGCGTCCTGTATTTTCAGCGAGCCGTGTGCAGCACATTTCAGACCTGCATCCTAAATTCGCACTAAGGCCACACCATGTGCAGAAGTATGGCAGACATCCAGTCTGTGACGGCTGAGATTAGGCGAGGAAAAAAAAGAGAAGAAGAAACCATGGGGCAAAAATATAATGGTCTGCCCTATTCCATAGGGCAACTATAATAAATTCAGAATGTTACACTTCTTTATAGACACTTTGATCTCAAACTACCTCCAGCTTTCCTATACACGAGCTTTCCTATACACGTACTTTCACTGCCGCTCTCAATTTCACATCAGCACAGCACACAACTCTGTATGCATCTTCCTTAACACACGTTACACTGTGCCTTCAAATGTTTCCAGGCTGCTGACACAAGAGATCTTACAGGCCAGATGCCAGTCCCAATGTTCAATTAACAGGGTCAAAGCAGTGAAATCGAATACTTTACCATCATCAGAATCAATAAATTAGCTACGTTTCAAATTTGCACAATGTGAAAAAGTAACCTGCACAATGTATTGATTACACTGTACGAAAAACTACCTCCGACTTTGTAAATATGGATGTCGGAAAACCGGACATCAAATGTGTGTGGTATCAGGCGTTCTCCGAGGCCATAAAAATACTCTTGAATTTTTTCATGTCGTCGAGCGGCACGCGCTTTTGTCGTTCTTTCAACAACCTTTGACAATGCACATATCAGAAAGATGGTTAGCATTTCCCAAATGCATGTATTCAGCAAAGCAGAAACTAAAAACATGAATGCCACAATGACAACAGACTCAGTACAGTGTACTATTTAGGTGAAAAATATGCAATATTAAGCAAACTGCTTTTTCTCGGACAAAATGGAACTTCAAGTTCTCATCGCACAATAAACCAAAAAATGTACATCCCAACGAACCATGTCCTGAATAAACTAAGAAAATGTGAAAGCATCAATCATCCAGCAAGTGACAATTTACCCCGCCAGACTTTGGCAGCAGAACAACTTTAACAAAGTCCGGCATGTCTCGTTTCAGTTGGCTGTGAAGTCTTTCTTGATCCAGCACAAGCAACACGTCAACTGCGTGTCAAACAAGCTTCACATTTAATTATGCCATGCAAACAGCAGTGTATAGCTACAGTTTCACCACAACATAACCGTTTTATGGTCCTTTTTTCGGGACCACCCGGGTGAGCCGGTGCCAGAAGAGAACTTCTGGACTTTATGGTGCAAGGGAAGATTAAAAGAGGCAGACACACTTGACCATCCGGCTGGGCACCACTCCAACCAGACTAACCAGTGCCCACCTCCATCCCCCCCATATTTTTTACGGGCCGGATGCCCTTCCTGCTGCCCAACCAACAGTGTCAAAGAACTGAAGGCAACTAGTGCATTTGGATTAGGGAGAAGACGCTAGAGTTTTCAACGGTGTTACCTGTGCCGTCTCTGTACCTTATGCACCGTCTCCGTACCTTATAGCTACAGTTTCACTCCCAGATATTATGGAAGGCAAAGACAATCATAAACCAATGAGAGACCTGAATTGTATGACTAATGCTTACAATTAAACAACCAAACTGATGGAAATACATGAGCTACAGCATATTGATGACATGAACTTGTCGGCAGACAATGGAGTAAACAGCAATTTACATACTAACCAAATGATACACTCAGACACTAATATGCTGCTAATGTTCATATTCACAATACTGCAATAAACAGTGAGAGATAATTACCTTCAAATGCTCCAGCTGCCTGTACTATACACTGATAACCTTTACCATGCACCCATCCACAAGTATTGATGACAACGCCACTGATATTGGCTACAACATACAACAACAACTAACAACAGTCTTTACAACACACAATTACACTGCAATATGCTACAAAGTTACTGAGTACACACATTTCAAGCATAATCACTGTTCAGTGCAACAGCACATTTTACAAAAACAACACAAATGCTAACAAGTGCGTCAGCAGGCTTGCAAGATGCAAATCCCACCATACGGCCTAAAGCAACGCCGCCGCCCCCAATTCTGACTGCCCCACCGAGCCACGACACCCAATTCCGAATCCCCACCGAGCCTCGCCGGAAGCTGCCGCCTGCATACAGTAAGTGGCCGCATACATCCCGGAAGTAATGCTCCACTGTGACTCCACGCGAGCCAAAGTTCACCAAAATGGGAAAAGCTCATCCTGTATAGTAGTCAAAGTAGCGTGCAAAATTTCATGCCATCTTTTTCCGCCGCTCAGAAATCCGTAACCATACATACAAAAAAAAAACACACAGTAACTAAGTATCTTCCCATACTACCATATGGTGGCATAATTACACTGGACAACAGCAGGTGGCTTGGCAGTCTAGTGGTTCGGGCGTTGCACTCACAACTCAACGGTCACAAGTTTGACTTCTGGCTGCCACAATGTCAGGTAACAACCGTAGGCAAGTTGTACACACCCTTGTCTCTGCAGGTCACAATGGTCTAGTGGTAACGTACCTGGCTGCGGTGTGAGAGGACTCGGGTTTAAATCTCACCGTGGGTGTGTTTATCATGACAGCCACTGCGATATACAGCCTTCAGCACGGACTGCACACCCTCACGACAGTGCCCAGGTTGACCAAACATTCCATCCTCCTTGAGATGGTAAAATGTATATGAGCCTTCGGGCTGAATAATAATAATAAATGGTGATGGTGGACACAGAAGGTAGCAGCTTACTGACAGACCCACGGCCAAATCGGTTGGTTTGGTTTGAGGGTTGGCAGCCATCTGGCACTCATTCATCAAATAATCGGCTGAACTCTCGCAATGGCCTCGCCATGATGACAGCACCGTAAACAGTCATTGGTATTATTATAATAATAATTATTATCACGGTAAAAAACGTCATCTTTTAATGTCACGTACACCCCATATGAGAGTCGGATGTGCCGTACTGGACTTTTACTGGACTATGAGAGCAGTGTTGGTGGGACGCCTTTCTGCTAATGTTGCCAAAGACTCATGGAACATATTATTATTATTCCTGAGTGGAAATTGAATTCATTTTGTCCAGAAGAAAGTCCAGTCCACTGAGCAATCAACATTAGTGAAAAAATCCACTACCTACCTGAGTAATCTTATGTGACAAAACAGACATACTCTTGTCTTTAGCCTCTGAGCGCATGTTGATGATCTCGGCAAGCTGCGACACCAGCAGGTTGTACAGCTGAGTGTTGGCATCCGGCGACTTGTGACCGAAGTGATACACAAGCGGTGCAGTCAGTGAATATCCGTTTTCCACATCCGCCGGCCGTTCCACAACTATAGCACCTGTAAGTCACCGCTCACATCACCTATATTCTGTATAATGCATATGTTACGCATCTGTTCTGTTGTCAACAAAGTTTGTTGTTAGTCAAGACAAAATTATAAAAATCTATGAAGAAAGATGAACAATTCTACAGACTATCAAATGCAACTTAAGGAATGTTTGTAAATGTTCATCAGGTTGGATTAGATATGATAATCATATTCATATAACACAATGAAGCGCAACAGAAACCAACAAGTCAGCCATAACGGATCATGTGGCAAAAGAGAATCATGTCGTTGATTGGTCCGGTGCCAAGATCTTACACAGAGAAGGTCATTGGAGAACAAGACAACTCAAGGAGTCAATCCGTGCCAACTGTATGAACAGAGATGCAGGAGCCTATAACCTTCCAACGACCTATGACCGTATTTTGGTCACGCGCTCATCGTCAACGTCACGTGACCATATGCCTGATGAAGTTCGCCGTTGGCGAACAAAACGTCGCAATTAGGTACATATATTTTGCACTTGGTTGTGTTATATGAATATGATTATCGATTTAAGGAATGGTTTGTATGTTTTAAAGAAAGCATGTCTCAGTTTAGTTTCAGTAAGCTGATGGGAAGAAAGCAATATAGAGCAAATTATATACTGTATGTATCTATAATATATTGTCTGTCTATTGTATGATAGCCAACAGGTATTTTAATAACTCACCAATTGTACCAGGTAAACTAACATCACTCTGAAAAAAAAACAAAAAAAAACAATATCAAATGTTTAGTTTAAAAGCAGTATAATAAATCAAACAACTGTGCAATTCCCAGTTTCTAGTGACACTAAACAACAAGTACCAGTGAATATTTCAACACTTAATAACTAACAAGTTTCTACAGCTGCAGACCACTAAAACAATGAACCTGCAGTACCTGTCCAACATCAAGATCGACAAACACTGGCGCACGACCCAATCTTGCAGCATAATTTACCAACAACTTGCACACAGTTGTTTTGCCGACATCTGTTGGACCAACTACCATCACCTATAAGTACAACATTCTCCTTTGTTTACTAACCATATATGGATAATATAAGAATACCAGGCATAGAGCGAGGACAAGCATGTACTCGCTAACATTTTGCGTTCGCTTTTTGTTGCCAGAACGCCATCAGAGGAAGCCCGCGGTCCAGGCCGCCGCAGTAATGTTGAGAACGCCCCCCCATCGACGGCCAATCACCGGCGAGCCAGCCACGCCCACTTCCCATATATGGCACGCAATTTTGAGAACGCCCCCCATCACCCGCCACTCAGCGGCCAGCACCGCGCGCAGACCCCGCCCAGCCGGCCATTCGCACTATGTTGTCATATCGCGGTACGGACACAAGCTTGTAACTAGGGTTCGCATTATGTTGCCACAGCAATGCAACCCATACCCCTATTGCAAATCCGCCCACTAGTGCACAACTAGGGGGCAGCCTCTACCATGCCCCCAAGTTACATCTGGGTCAGTGCAGTAGTTTGGGCATACGGCCACGGACAGACGACAGACCACACAGACAGACAGACAGACACACAGACGCGTGACCACAATACATTTTGCGTCGTCTACAACTCACGCAAAATGTAATTACACGAAAGATGAATGCCAAGTTTACTGTAGTTATCTAGAAAATTTATGCACTTTTTTATTGCAAAATGACTGAGAATAGCATTCAATTAATAAATATAGCTAAACTAGAAATTTGGGCCAATGCCCAACGTGATGACCGCCCTGCTGAATATAGGTGGAGCCTCTGTTCAACGCCACACAGTTTGGCTGACGCCCACTACTACAATGCCGTGCAGTAACGCTGCAGACGCGAAACCCGTTGAAATTTGCAGGGGTGCCCCAAACTCGCCAACAGATCTCAACCGTTAGCAGGCCTAAGTTCACCATATTATCAGGACATATGGAGGACGTACTGCTGTTTAACAAGTTTTTTTTCCAATTGTTGATACATGCCTTAGTTCCGAAGATACAGCCCGACAAAGTTGTGCGATGGTGCCAAAATGGCGATTATTTTTTGCGTCCTGTATTTCCAGCGAGCCACGTGCAGCACATTTCAGACCTGCATTCTAAATTTGCACTAGGGCCAC
>Ga0209259_1000234_pt1 | contig 15562 bp, 10 predicted proteins | sample WorMetGr2BELIZE1_FD_187417 | JGI IMG/M metagenome (GOLD analysis project Ga0209259, IMG submission 187417) | Marine gutless worms symbiont microbial communities from Max Planck institute for Marine Microbiology, Germany - Inanidrilus... ...
AAGTCGTAGAAGAACTTGCCCTGGTCGTCCGACAACCGCCCCATCATCGTTCCGCCCTCCACCGAATCACTCGGGAAACGGAATCACGATCTCAGAAACCGATCAACAGGGGTTTATCAACAGTATCCCCCAGGCGAGGAACCGGCTGGCAGCGCCGGGTCCGATGACCAGGGCCTGGTCCGTCGGCCGGAATTCGCCGCGATTGGCCACCGCAGGGAGCTCGGGAAGCGCGAAACGGATGGCCATTTCCCGGGGATGCACGGTCAGTTCAAAACGCGAGCACATGACGTCATTGTACTAAGGTCGCCGGCGCGCCTTAGCAACTGGAATTGCCGCGCCCTTTGCCTTACCTTCTCGGGCCATGACCGAAGAACGGAAAACTGTGATCGTCACCGGGGCGAGCCGCGGAATCGGACACCACACGGCGCGGCTGTTCCTGCAGCGGGGCTGGCAGATCATCACTTGTTCGCGCGAGGAAGCACCGCCCGAATGCGGCCGCGACACGAACTGGACCCACCACATCGCGACCGATCTTGGTGATGCTGCGAGCCTGGAGAACTTCATCAAGGAAGCCAACGCGGCCCTCGGCGACGCCCCCCTGCACGGGCTCGTCAACAACGCCGGCATGTCGCCGAAAACGCCCTACAAGGAACGTCTCGGCTGCCTCAACGGCGACCTGGAGGCCTGGCGTGACGTCTTCGAACTCAATTTCTTCGCGCCCCTCAAACTGTCGCGGGGTTTCGCCGCGGCCCTACACCGGGGCGAGGGCGTTATCGTCAACATCACCTCGATCGCAGGCCACTTCATCCATCCCTTCGCCGGTTCCGCCTATTCCATCTCGAAGACCGCTCTTTCCGGTCTGACCCGTGAGATGGCCAACGAGTTTGCCTCGCTGAACGTGCGAGTCAATGCGGTGGCACCGGGCGAAATCGAAACCGATATGGTGCAGCCCGAATACGAGGTGTTGATCCCGCGCATTCCGCTCGACCGTATGGGTTCGCCGGCCGATGTAGCCGGCACCATCTACTACCTTTGCTCCGATGATTCCCGCTATGTGACCGGCACCGAGATCTGGGTTACCGGCGGGCAGCACATGTTCTGATGCGGCGCGTCGAGTCGCCCCAGACGACCCATTGATCGGCAGCACCGGACCATGGCCCGACGCGACAGATCACCGCCCGAAAACGCCGTCATCTTCCATCACCCGGACGCCGTCGAAACGGACCGCGAGATGCTGATGGGACGCCACGCCGCGGGTGAGGGGTTCCTCAAGGGGTTTGTCGAACATTCCGCCGTCGACAAGTTCTTCTGTCAGAGCCTCGAGGACGATCATGCCAAGGATTTCGCCAGGCGGGTCAACGCAATCGACGCCGACAATCGCGAATGCGTGGCCGTTTCCCTCGGTGCCATGGGCAGCCTCGACGAGGTGCCGGACACCTTGTGGATACCGGGACCGTCACTCGGGATTTACGCCTGGCGCCGGCGCTTGAACGGTCCGGCCCGCAACTACTCGATCTGCGGGCTCAACCATACCATCGCATCGGACACGGTCATGGACGGCCTCGGCGAGCTGTTGACCGCTCCGGTACAGCCTTGGGACGCGGTGATCTGCACGTCGCAGGCGGTGAAAACGGCGATCAAGCGGCTGCTCGACAACTGGGGTGATTATCTCGGACGCAAGGCCGGCGGCCGGTTGAAGGCGGAATTCCAGTTGCCGGTCATCCCGCTTGGCGTCGATTGCCGACGCTTCGATCTGACGGAGGCGGCCCAGGCGTCGCGGTTCACGATCCGCCGCGGGCTGGGAATCGAGGACGACGACGTCGCCGTGCTGTTTTTCGGACGGCTCAGTTTTCACGCCAAGGCCCATCCGCTGCCCATGTACCAGGCCCTGGAGGCGGCCGCACAACGGACCGGCAAACGCATCCACCTGTTGCAGACTGGCTGGTTCGCCAACGAAGGAATCGAGCGCGAGTTCCGCGCCGGCGTTCACCAGTTCGCGCCGTCGGTCAATGGCATCTTCCTCGACGGGCGCGACCCGTCGGTTCGTGCCAACGTCTGGTTCGCCGCCGATATCTTCACGTCCCTGTCCGATAACATCCAGGAAAGCTTCGGCCTGACGCCGATCGAGGCCATGGCTGCCGGCCTGCCCTCCGTGGTCAGCGACTGGAACGGCTACAAGGACACCGTGCGCCATGGCGAGGACGGCTTTCGCGTGCCGACCTGGATGCCGCTCGCCGAGTCCGGCACCGACCTGAGCCTGTCCTTGGAGTCCTCCATGGTCACGGCCACCAAGGACCGGGCCTACAATCACTATTGCGGCATCGTCAGCCAGAGCACGGCGGTCGATGTCGGTGTCGCGGCGGACGCCTTTACGGCACTGATCGGCGACCCGGAGCGGCGGCGCAAGATGGGCGAGGCGGCGAAACGGCGGGCCCAGGATCATTTCGATTGGCGGGTCGTCATCAATGCCTATCAGGACCTGTGGCGGGAGCTGGCCAACGTCCGCCTGAGGAGCCTGGAGACCGGGCAGCCGGTTTCCGGCCGTCCGGCCCACCCGCTGCGCGATGACCCGTTTTCCCTGTTCGCCGGCTATCCGTCCCACACGGTCGACGGCGATACCGTGGTGCAAATGCGTGACGCGGCGGCGGACGGCGGCGACCGAGATCTGTTCCGGCGCCTCGAGCAGATCCGGGCGGCCTCGATGAACACTTTTTCGGCGCACGTGCTGCTCGACGACGACATCGGCCGCGTCCTGAACGCGGTTAAGACACGGGGGCCCTGTACGGTCCTCAGCCTGGCGGAAACCTTGGAGGAGGGCCTGCGCTTCCGCTTGCCGCGCACCCTCGCCTGGCTGGCCAAGATGGGGTTGGTGAAACTGGTGCCGGGAGCCGAAGCGCCGGGAACCGTCTCCATCGCCGGTCCTGGCCCGGGGCCGGGCCCGAACCAGACGGAAGCGGGTCGCCTGGTCAGCCTCGGTGTCGCGGCCCGCAGCCGCGGCGCACTGGAGGCGGCGGCGGAGTATTTCATCAAGGCCCTGAAGGAGGATCCGGGCGACGCCGAGGCCAATTTCCATTTCGGTGAACTGAATGCCTTGGCCGGCAAATTCGACCACGCCGCCGTGTGCCTGGGGCGGTCCGTCGACAAGGCACCGGGATACGTCCCGGCGCGCCGCAGTCTCGGCAAAGTGATGTTCCTCAAGGGGGAAGAAAGCGAGGGAATCCGGGTTCTCGAAGAGACGCTCGCCATCGCGCCCGACGACGGCGAGACCCACTATCTGCTCGGCGCCAGCTATCGCCGCACCGGCAGCGCCAACCAGGCGATCACCCACCTGGAGAAGGCGATCGACGCCAATCCGACCCGGGCCGATGCCCTGGCCCACCTGGCTCTCGCCCAGAAGTCGCTGAGCCGCCGGGACGAGGCCATGGACACGCTTGTGCGCGCCCTCGACATCGACCCCGCCAATCTCTTTGCCCAGGCCTCGATGATGAGCCTCAAAGCCGAAACGGCGGGGCGCGGAACGGTGGCCCGTCTCGACGGCGCCAAGCGCGTCGACCTGCATATGAACCGGACCCACCAGTTCTCGCTGCTGGCGCCGCTGTTCAAGGCCCTCATGGCCGGTCACTGGCCGCTGATCACCGGTGACGGGCGCGAGCTCGAGGAGTTTGACCCGGACGTGGTCATTACCTGCGAGGACGAGTGCGGTGCGCTCAAAAAGCTGTTGCCGGAAACCCGGTTCGTCAGCTGCCGCTCCACCCTGGCGACCAAGCGTTTCTTCAAACGGGTGCGAACGCCAGCCGATTTCATCTGCGTCACCAGCGATTGGGCGGCGCAGAACCTCGTCGAACGGGGGGGATATCGCGAAGAGCGCTTGTGGGTGACCGGGCATCCGGCCTGCGACACGCTGTTTCGCCACGACCTGAGCGGCATGAACCTGGATATCCCGGTCGATGAAAACGCCGTCCTCTACGCGCCGACGGACAGCCCGCACATGTCGTCGGTAGCCCCGCACATGTCGTCGGTAGCAATGCTGGGCGATAAGGCCATCGAGCGGATCCGCGGCGAAGTGAGCGACCTCCACGTCATCATCAAACCCCATCCCCGTTTTCTGGAAAGCGGCACGGATCTCGTCGCCCAGTGGCAGGCGGCGGCCGAGGGCGACAAGCGCGTCCACTTCATCGGCGAGCCTGAGGTCGACGTGGCGCCCTACCTGCTGGCCTCCGACCTCCTGGTCTCGGACGCCTCCGGCGTCGCGCTCCAGTACCTGGCCCTCGACAAACCGATGGTGCTCGTCACCAACCCGAAACGGGCCGAGGACGAGCATTTCTACGATTCCGGCGGACCGGAGTGGGAGTGGCGGGACATGGCCGACGAGGTCGAGGACGTGGACAAACTGGCCGCCGCCGTCGTCCGCGGCCTGGACGACCCGGACCGCCGCCGCGAACGGCGCCGGGACTACCGCCAGCGCCTGTTTGGCGAGTTGACCGAGGGCGACGCGGCGGAGCGGATTGCTGAGCGGATCAGCGACTTGGAGGGCAAATAGGCTGGCGCCGCCATATCGTGTCACTCTTTGCTCAAGGGGTTGCGCCCGTCGGCTTGGATGGCCCGTCAGGCGCCAATGCGCAATGGTGCGGTCATGGCCTTGAGCGTGGCAACGACGCTGAGCGCGACGATACGCCCGGTCCGCGGATTGTCGTCGCTGGGTACGTTCTCGATGGTCATCTCGAAGCGGGCGCTGTCGGCCACGACCTCGATGTGATGAATGTTGCGCTCGACCGCCGGATCGGCCCAGATTTCCAGCTGCGTCGCCTGCGGCCCCAGGCCGGCAAGCCCGAGCGCCGCGGCAACGTTGACGTTGGCCGGAAACCCCTTAACCGCGTCGCGGGCGTTACCCTCGAAAAGGCGAAGCGGTGTCTCCAGGCGATCGAGATCGATTCCGCGCTCGACCACCAACGGCGCTCCAGCCAAGCCGCGGGGCGGTTTCCGCGTCACCATTCGGACCGATTGAATGTCGCCCTGGGCCGCCGCCCGCACCGCGTCGAGGCCGAGGAGAGCTCCCGACGGCACAATGATTTGGGCCCCGGTCTCTTGAGCGCGGCCGATCAGGTGCTCGTGGTCGAGAAGGGCACCGACGCTCAGCGTCACCAATGTTCGGCCCGACTCCACGGCGGGTCCGGCGACCTCGGCGAAAACGGCGGCTGGTGCGCATTCGACGACGACATCAGCGTGTTCGGCGAGAGCGGTCAATTCGACCACATCGACCGGTGTCGACAACTCGGCAACCCGCCGTCGCGCTCTCTCCCGGTCGCGGGCCGACACAGCGACAAGTTCCAGGCCCGGGATGCCACCGTCGAGACGTCGGGCAACGGCTTGCCCTATGGCGCCGAAACCGCCGATGGCAACCCTTAGAACACTTCGATTCTGCTTCGAAATGGTGCAAGGCCTCCCGGTCCGAACCTGCCGATGGCGATCAGATCACTCCGGTTTCACGCCCAGATCAACACTTTCCCGGATCGTGATAGAGGGCCGTGTCATTCTTCACCATTTTCGCAAGGGGCATTCACCTGAAGTTATCCCCACATATTGTTATCCATCCCCATTTACCCTCAACATATTGAGGTGGTATCGTCCGAACGACGGGAAATGAGATTTCGTCGTATGGAGGGACGGAATGGCCGAAAGTCGATCACAGGGATCAAACCAATCCACCGCGGGCCAGCCCAACACGGGCGCCATCGCCGATTCGCTGGGCGCCATCGTTCCCGAAGCGGGCCAACCCGGCGCCGGTATGGATCCCGCCGTCGATCCCATCGTCCTTCAGGAAATCGACGATTTCAAGGATTGGAAACCGCCGTTCTACCTGCGCTACCGGTTGTTCAGCTGGCTTGGTGTCATCCTTTCCGCGGCCTGGATCGTCGGCGCCGTCGACTACATCGAAACCAGCCTCGGCTGGAACAATATGGGCGAGTTGTTGCCGCACGAGATCGGCGGCCTGGCGGCCGGCGCCCTTACACCCTTGGCTCTGTTGTGGATGGTCGTCGCCTTCTTCGAACGCGGCCGCCAACTCCGGCGCGAAACCGAGGTCATGCGCTGGTACATGAGCCGCCTCGTCTATCCGACCGACCGGGCCTCGACGCGGGCAGAAACACTCTCCGGCGTCCTCCGCGACAGGACCGGTGAGCTTTCCGAGGTGGCCGGTGACGCGTCGAAACGCGCCGCCGAGATATCGAAAATCCTGGAAGGCCATACGGTGGGTCTGGGCACGACGGTCGACGCGGCGACGGCCAAGCTGCAGGACGCCGGGATTACGCTGAAGGAACGGGTCAACGACCTGACGGTCGGCTCCGACGATGCCGCCGAAGTGCTCCGAGGCGGGGCCGACCTGATCGCCATGCATGCGCGCGACCTCGCCGAGAACACGGATCGGGCGGCCGGCCGTTTGGACCAGATGCGCGACGCCTTCGAACGCCAGACCCTGCTTCTCGACAAGACCGCCGAGGCCGTCGCCGACAAATCCGCCGAGATCGAGAAGCGGCTCAACGACCAGACCCATCATCTGATCGACACGGCGGATCGGATCGAAGACCGCGTCGGGTCGATGAACGACGTCTTCCGCAGCCAGGCCGTGACCCTCGATACGGTGTCGGCGAAGGTCGCCGACAAAGTCCGCGACGTCGGGCGCGATTTCCGCGAGCAGACGGAAGCGCTCGACGAACAGGCCGGTCGAGTCGCCGACAGGACCGACGACGTCGGTGCCAACCTGCAAAAGAATTCGCAGGAACTGTCGATCGTCGCCGAAAAGGTCATGCAGCAGGTCGAACGCGTCGGCGAGGCGCTCAAGGACCGCAGCAACCTACTCGAAGCGGCTTCCGTGAAGGCGGTCGGCAACGTCACCGATGCCGGCGAGTCGGTCATGGAGCGGGCCGACCATTTGGCGCGCATCGCCAACCAGAGCGTCTTGCGGATCAACGCCACCGGCGATGCTTTGCGCCAGCGCAGCGACGACTTGTCCGCCGCCGCCGATACGGCGAGCCAGCGTATCGGTGGTGTCACCGATGCGCTGCTCAGCGGTTCCGACGAGGTTGCCGCGACATCGCAACGGGGTGTCGACGATATAAACAACTTGTCCGGGGCCTTGGACCACGCGACGGACCGCCTGCAAAACTCGTCGGATCGGACCGAAGAGCTGGTGACGTCCTTCAAGACGCAGTTGAGGGCGTTGACCGATCTCTCGGAGAACACCACCGGTCGCATTCAGGTCCTCGAAGAATCGATCCGTTCCGGGTCGAACGGCATCGACCAGGCGGCCGGAAAAGCGGCGATCGACGTCGAGCGGGTGGCCCGCGCCCTCGAAACTCAATCGCAGCGCCTGAACGAAATCGCCTCGCGCGCCGCTACCATGATGCTGGATAGCGGAAAGCTGGTCCGCGATAACACCGAAAACCTGGAAAACTCGACCGACAGAGCCTCACAGCGCCTGACCGGATTCAACGAGGAAATGCAGGGCACGCTTGCCGACGTCATGACCGCCGCCGACCGGGCGGCGCTCCGCGTCCGCGAAATCACGGGGCAGCTTCGCTCCAGCGGTGATACGGTGTCGACGGTCAGCGAACAGGCGATCAGCGACGTCAAGGACGCCGGCACCACACTCGACCGGCAGGCCGAGGACCTGGCCGGCGGTGCCGACCGTGTTTCGCAACTGCTGTCGCTGGTCACGGAAGTCATGGCGCGCCAGGCGGGCGAGTTGAAGACGGCATCGGACGGGGCCCGCGAACAGATGGATATGATCGGCGACATCTATCAATTGCGCGCCCTCGAACTGGACGACTTGACCGAACGGACAACGGACCGGCTCGGCGCTGCCGGTGATAACCTTCGCCAACGCGCCTCGGAACTGGACGACGCCTCGAACCGAGCCGAGGAGCGCGTGTCGCGGGTGAGCGGACAGCTTCAGGACGGCACCGAGAAGATGCGGTTCGCCTCCGACGCAACGATCTCGCGCATCACGGAGGTCGCAGCGGCCATGCGCGAGAACGTCGACCACGCGAATTCAGCCACGGACAAGGCATCATCCAATCTCGAAGGCATTGCCGAGTCACTCCGCGTGCATATCGGCGAATTGGAAGGGGCCCTCGACCAGGCCCGGGTCCGTTTCGACGACGTCGGCGATGTCCTGCACCGCAGCTCCCAGGACCTGACGACCGCCTACAATGCCGCCTCGACACACGTCCAGGCGTTCTCCGACTCCCTTCACCAAAAGGCCAGCGAGCTGACGACGGCGTCGACCGATGCGGTCTCCAACCTGTCCCGGGCCGGCAGCAGCCTCAACGAACGCTCCCACGAACTGTCGAGGAGCGCCGACAAGGCCGCCCAGGTGGTTGACCCGGTTACCGACGCCATGGGGCGCCACTCGAACGAGATTTCATCGACCTCGCAGGTTCTTGCCGATCAGGTGGAAAGCCTGGCCTCGTCGCTGCGCGGCCAGTACGAGGAACTGGATTTCCTGTCGCAGCGTTCCGTATCCAATCTCAAGGAGGTCGGCAACGACCTGAGGAAACACCATCAGGACCTGTCCAACGTGTCGACCAGTTCGTCGGCTCATCTCGAAGCGACATCGGAAACCGTCCAGCACAACGCCGATCTGCTTTCGGCTGCCGCCGAGGAGGCGGTTGCGCGGCTGGCCCGGGTCGGCGAATCCATCAGCCAGCGTTCGGCAGAGGCCAGCGTATCGGTCGAGACCAACGCCACGAAGCTGGGCAAGGTCATGGAAGCCTTCCGCAAGCAGACCCACGATGCCGGCACCGATGCGGAATCCGTGGTCACGCGCATGGAGGGTATGACGGAGTCGCTGAGGCGCCAGCTTTTCGGTCTGTCGACGACCTACCAACAGGCCGAGCAGGGCATCGAACAGTTGAGCGGAGCGCTCGGGCGGCGCGCCGGCGAACTGGCGTCGACCACCGATACGGCGCTCGGCAAGGTCGCCATGTGGGACCAGCAGGTGCGATCGCATTCCCAGAACCTGCAGTTCACCACCAATCAGGTCTCCGAACAAACCAAGGAGGCGAGCCAGCACCTGGAACGCCAGACCAGCGAGATGCGCGAGGTTTCCAACGAGGCCCGCGCCCTCGTCGAGGCTCTCAAGCAGCGCCGCGACGAGGCCGGCTACGATGACTTCATGCATCAGGCGACGTTCATCTCCGAACGCCTGCAGTCGGTCGCCGTCGACATGAACCGGGTCCTGGAGACGACCATCAGCGAGGACGACTGGAAACGCTTCAACAAGGGCGAACGGGGCATTTTCGTGCGCAAGATGTTGGGCTTCCGGGAAAAGGCGAAGATCGCCGTCATCCGCGAGAAATACCAGCGCGACAACGAGTTCCGCGACTACGTGTCGCGCTACGTCCAGCAGTTCGAGCACCTTTTGGACGAAGCCAAGAAACGCGATCAGAGCGGCCTGCTCAATCAGACCTTCATGTCGTCCGATGTCGGCAAGGTCTACATGCTGCTGTCGCGGGCGCTCGGCCGCGACGGGTAGGAGGCGTTCGGCGGTCTTTGCCGTTGGACCTGCGGTGTTGGTTCGATGGTCGTTGATCTGGCGCGGCCCTAGGGGGCCGACTGATGTCTCCCGTCCCGCAACGCCTCGTTGACATAAACCGCTGTTTTGAAAGACGGCGGCGCAACGTTTTCCCGGTGTCCCGTGTTAGAGGCTATGTGCGGGTTCAGGCCGGAGATTGCATTTGCGATGAGGCATCCCTTAGGGGTCTTGCTGTCGGTGCTTGGCGAGGCTCCGTCGTTCGTTGTTACCCTGATTTTCGCTTCCTGGCGGGGCGGGCAGTCGATAAACACGTTCGAACCAATTGTCGGCGAGCCATCGGCCTCGGCGGAACGGTCGTCATGGGGACGCTCGCCGTACGTGAAAACGACTATCTCGTCGCTGTCTCGAGCGATCTGTCGGATGGTGATCTCGGCAAGCCGGTTCTTTTGTGCGGACTGGGTGGCACGACCCGTGTGGACGTCTAATTCGCTTCCATCATTCCGCTCTAGCCCATTGCGTTGTCTACACGGACCCGACGATGGCAAGATGCCAATGTGGTAAAAGTCAGGTCCGGGCCTTTCATCGCCCTTTGGCGAACCGACAACCTTCAGGTCCTGTATAACCATCGAAAGCAGGTTCCCCTGGACTTGGATCCTGGCACCGTCTCGGAGCACGCATGATCCGATATTGGCAACGACCGCCAAATGGCCGGCGTAAGGGTCATCCCATTCCTCGGCGTAGGTACTGAGGTCTAGGACCTGCCCGGGTTCGAGTTCGAGATGGGGTATCGAGATTGCCTTGAGGCCGATCGGAAAATAGCGTTCAACGTTGCCGCGATGGGAAATCTTCACCGGCAGACCGGAATACAGGTGGGCTTCGATGCGATCCCTAAACCCCATGATCATATGGGATTGTGTCCGCAACAGGTTGAACGACGTTTGCCGCCGCCGGCGCTTGTCGTGGTCGGCCCTTACGAGCAGGTCTTGCGCCGTGTCCAGGTCATCGATTGAACGATAGGTGGTTTGCCGGTGGCCGAGACCGAGGCAGACGAAACCGTGGCCGAGTTTTTCGGCCAGATCGTGGAACTCACCACCGATCAATCCTCGCAAGAACGCCCGCACATAAACGCCGGCGCGGTCCGCTATGGAAACGATGTTCATGACCATGACCGTCCGGCCCGGTGGCGAAGGCCGTAATCTGAATCGCCGTCGCGGTTTCTTTTTGCATTTACCGCCCGTGACGGACTCCCGCCTGGACAATCGCTGTTCCGCAAGCCACCCGCGAAGAGGGTCCGGTCTGGAATAGGCATGGTCGTCGTCCCTTGTTTGCCGCCGCCGGCCGGTCTTTTTTTTACGTGTTCGATTGCCGGGCCGACGACGTGCGCCTCCGTGAACAATCAAACCATCGGGTGCGAAAAGGGCAACCAAATGCGTTCCGTGATTTTTCGGTTGCAAGGCTGAGTGAAAACTGCATCACGATTCCTCCACTCGGACGGGTTCTTGTCGGGGACCGCTCGAAACCGGACGCGGATAAACAATCCGTTCCCAATAAATCCAATCGTCACTAAGCTGACGCCGAAATTTCGAGGTCGTAGCAAGGATTCACGACCCGCGTTCCATGGTTGTCGGGAGGGAGGAAACGATGGATCTAAGGGCCGATATCTACTCGGAAGTGCATAAGGGACTGCGCGGCGCCTTGACGGAAATTCTCGTCGATGCCGGGCGGCTTGACGTCGAGGATTCCGACGCTGTCTCAGGTTTCAACGAGCGCCTGCGGTCCGTGGCGGAACTGCTCGAATCGCACGCGGAATATGAAGACTTGTATTTCCATCCGCTTCTGGACGGGACCGATGACGACCTCGTCAAAGCATTCGAGGACTCGCACCGAGAGCTCGACGCCGAACTCTCCGCTGCCGTCGAGGCCTATGGGAACCTGGCGGACGCCGCAGCTGACCAGGTTTTGGCCCTTGGCCGACAGGCCTACTACCGGCTCGCCGCCTTTATCGGCGCCTATTTCGTCCACATCAGCAACGAGGAACTCGAGATCATGCCGCGCATGCAGTCCCGCCGGTCGGACGCAGAGATCATGGAGGCCGTGATCACGCTGCGGGCCAATATTCCGCCAGCCAAAATGGCCAGGTTCCTGTCGACCATGATCCCGGCCATGAACGTCCAGGAGCGGGTCGCCATGTTCAGCGGCATGAAGGCGGCGGCGCCGCCCGAGGCCTTGCAGAAGAACTGCGATCTCGCTCGCGCCCTATTGGACGATGGGGATTGGCAGGACCTGAGTGAACGGGTCGGTCTGTAGGATAGCCGGGTGGCCCGGTCGGCCATCCGAGGGATGGCATGTCCGCTGCCGTGACCGGTCGGTCGGGCCGTGCCGTTTCCGGTTTTGCTAGGGGCTTGGAATTCCCGGGCTGGGGAGTATTCTTCGGCGCCGACTAGACAACCGCCGAGCCCGCCATGCCAATCCCCGCCATCGAAGACGAAACCCGCCGCCACTGGATCGCCGTCTGGCTGTTCGTCGTCGCCGCCATGATCTTCATCATCGTTGTCCTCGGCGGATTGACGCGGCTCACCCATTCCGGGCTGTCCATGGTCGAATGGAAGCCGGTGACCGGCTGGCTGCCGCCGCTGACGGAGGCCGAATGGGAGGAGACTTTCGCCAAGTACCGCCAGTACCCGGAATACCAGGAGATCAACAAGGGCATGACGCTCACCGAGTTCAAAGGGATCTTCTGGCTCGAGTTCATCCATCGGGTCTGGGGCCGCATCATCGGCATCGCGTTTTTCGTTCCCTTCGTCTTCTTTATCGTCAAAGGTTGGGTTTCGGGGCCCCTGGTTCGCCACCTGGGCGCCATATTCATCCTCGGCGGGCTGCAGGGCGGCCTCGGCTGGTTCATGGTCAAGAGCGGCCTCGTCGACCGGCCCGACGTCAGCCAGTACCGATTGGCGGCCCACCTTTGTCTGGCCCTGGTCATCTTCGCCTACGTCATGTGGGTCGGGCTCCGGCTGAAGTTCCCGGACCTTGATTCGGTGCCGGGGCAACTCCGCCGCGGCGCCAATGGTCTCATCGCCCTTATCTTCGTGACCATATTTTCCGGCGCCCTCGTCGCCGGGCTCGACGCCGGCCTCGTCTACAACACGTTTCCTCTCATGGACGGCGATTTGATCCCCGAAGGCTTGTTCGACCAAACGCCGTTACTCGCCAATTTCTTCGAGAACATCATCACGGTTCAGTTCGAACACAGGGTGTTGGCGATCCTGACCCTGATCTTGGTTCTCTATTACGTGTTCAGGCTGCGCCAGGCCGAGCCGGCGCCATCCGTTCGCACGGCGGCGACGGCACTCGGTGCCATGGCGGTGGTTCAGGTCCTTCTCGGGATCACGACGCTGCTGCTGGTCGTTCCGGTTTCGGTCGCGGCAATCCATCAGGCCGGGGCGGTTTTCCTGCTCGGCTTCGCTGTCTGGGTTCGCGCGGCGATGGACGATGGTGCGCCATAGGGGGCCGAAGGGCGCCGGCTCAGGGAAGCCGGCCGCAAACGATCAGAAGGTGGCTTTTCGTAAATGAACCGTTCGGCTAAACTCGCCGGACTACTGTTCGTTATGGTCGATTGATAAGGTATTCGAATAACGGGGGAATCCGATGGCTGATAAAAAATTCCGGTTGGTAACGCGAAGCGACTTCGACGGATTGGTTTGCGCCGTGTTGCTCAAGGAATTGGAGATGATCGACGAGATCAAGTTCGTTCATCCGAAGGACATGCAGGACGGCACGATCCTGATTTCGGACAGTGATATCACGACCAATCTTCCCTATGTCCCGGGCGTCCACATGGCCTTCGACCACCACGAAAGCGAGACCATCCGCCTCGACGAGAAGCCCGACAATCATATCATCGACCCCAACGCGCCGTCGGCGGCCCGCGTCGTCTACGACCACTTCGGCGGCAAGGAGAGGTTCCCGCGGGTTTCCGACGAAATGATGGTCGCCGTCGACAAGAGCGATTCGGCGCAGTTCACGGAAGACGAGATCATCAACCCGGACGGCTGGGTTCTGTTGAACTATCTGATGGATTCACGGACCGGTTTGGGTCGGTTTCGCGAGTTCCGGGTTTCCAATTATCAGCTAATGATGGAGTTGATCGACTATTGCCGTGACCATTCGGTTGCCGATATCCTCAACCTTCCCGACGTCAAGGAACGGGTCGAACTCTACCGCGATCACGAGGAGCGGTTTAAGGACCAGATCAATCGCTGCGCCACCGTTCACAACAACTTGGTTGTCCTCGACCTCAGGAACGAGGAAACCATTTTCGCCGGCAACCGGTTCATGATCTACGCTCTCTATCCAGACTGCAACATATCCATCCACGTTATGTGGGGCCTCAATCAGCTGAATACGGTTTTTGCCACAGGCGGCTCCATCACCAATCGCACGTCGAACAGCAATATCGGCGAGCTGATGCTCGAATACGGCGGTGGCGGGCACGCCAATGCCGGTACCTGCCAGGTCGAGAACGAAGACGCCGAGCGCGTCTTGGGCGAACTCGTCGCCAGGATCACGGCGGACGGATGAATGCCCGGGCCTAAGCCCCCTCGGAAGATTTGGCGGGCGACGCCTCAGACCCAACTGCTGGTCATCGGGTTTCTGCTGCTGGCGACCTTGTTGCCGGGGGTCAGCGCCTGCACCGACGGCGCCGGCAGCCCACTTGGCCGCGTGCTCTCGGCGGTCGGTGTGCAGTCGCCCTTACCACCGGAATCGGCCCAGGAATTCGAGCGGTTCAGCGACGTCTTCCGCCACTACCTGGCCGATGCGGAGGACGACGAAAAACTGGACTATGTCGGTTTCGCCTTTCGCCGTTTGCGAACCAGTTACGTCCAGGAGGTCTCCGATGCCGATCTCCTGCAAGCGGCGATCAAAGGTATCGAAGACAAGAAATCGCTTCCGGGTTCGCTGAACGGCGGCGACTTGGCCGAAGCGGCTCTCGATGGGATGACGGCGTCCCTCGACCCCCACACCTCATACCTCAACCCGGATGAATTCCGCGAGACCATGGTGCAAACCAAGGGCGAGTTCGGTGGACTCGGCATCGAGGTCACCATGGAGGACGGCCTCGTAAAAGTGGTTTCGCCGATTGAGGACACGCCGGCGGATGCGGCGGGCCTGCGTCCCGGCGACCTGATCGTCACCGTCGACGGGAACCCGATCAAGGGGAAAAGCCTGCATCAGGCGGTCATGATGATGCGCGGGCGTCCCGGGACCCGGATCGATCTCGTCGTGCGCCGGGAAGGGGTGGCGGATTTCGCCGTCCGCATTGTCCGTGTCCTGATCCATGTGCAGTCCGTGAAATGGCGGACCGAAGGGCGGGTCGCCTACATTCAAGTCAGGCGATTCACGGACACCACGGAAGGTGGCGTGATTAAGGCTTTCGCCGCGATCCGTTCGGTGCTGAACGGCGATCCCGACGGGGTCGTCCTTGATCTTCGTAACAATCCGGGTGGTCCTTTGGACCAGTCAGTGATCCTCGCCGACATTTTCCTGGATCACGGCGAGATCGTGTCACTCCGCGGGCGCCAGGCCGGACATAAACGCGTCTATGACGCCAAGACCGGCGATCTCGCCAATGGCGTTCCGCTCGTCGTCCTGATCAACGGCGGCTCGGCATCGGCTTCCGAAATCGTCGCCCGCGCGCTCAAATTCCATCGTCGCGCCACGGTGATGGGCACGCAGTCCTTCGGTAAGGGGTCGGTTCAGACGATTTTGCCCTTGCCGGTTGAAGGAGCGCTGAAGATGACGACGGCGCTCTACTACGGCCCGGACGGGAAAACCCTGCAGGCCCGCGGCGTGGCGCCAGATATCCTGATCGAGCCGGTCGATAAGGTTGACCGGCGCCGGGAGGCCAGTTTGCCGGGCGCCATTCCTCGATCTTCGCGTAAATCTTCTTGTTCAGGTTCGATACTGTGCCCGGCGACACCCGCGTACCCCACAAAGCCTCGGTGATGTCCTCGACACGGCGCACCGATACAC
>Ga0209259_1000235_pt1 | contig 15538 bp, 12 predicted proteins | sample WorMetGr2BELIZE1_FD_187417 | JGI IMG/M metagenome (GOLD analysis project Ga0209259, IMG submission 187417) | Marine gutless worms symbiont microbial communities from Max Planck institute for Marine Microbiology, Germany - Inanidrilus... ...
TGAATTGTAGTCGACTGAATTATATGATATCGTGGTTTGGTTGTCATTTTGTTTGTGTCTTTTGATAGTTGGAGTTATTTCATCATTATCCATACATTCGCACGTGCGTCCAACCGCAGTTCCGCTAATCGTACGACGACGCCGGAGGGTGCACCCTCACCGAAGCGGCGACGAAACGAAACGAGCGATAGACGACCGACGCTTCTGACTATATCCGATCCCGCGAATCGCCGATACACGCCGCGACCGGCGAATCGCCGGTACACACGCCGGTACACGCTCGCCGGGATTCAGTAAACGAATGCCGATCTTCGACGCAAACGCGCAGCGCTGCAATACTAAGAAACAAAATAAACTTAAAGTAAACTTTATTAGAGTTGATATGCGCTAAAAAAGTACTTTTTAACGAAAAAAGTGACGAAAGTTAAAGATAAACAAACTGAACACCATAGAATATCTAACCATTCTCCACGGAATAGACAGACAGACAATGGTCCGATAGCATAGAGTGAACCGTTTTACAAACAGTTGCCCAAAAATGATGCAAAGGACTGACAAAAATTAATGCTTCAAATCCACTGACATAAAACAGACGTATATCAGATTAACAGCTACTTTCTAGACAATTTTAGCTGGCTGCTGGATGATCATAAGAGATGTGGTGACAAATTTTATGTGACTAGATGCCCTTTGGTGATTTGCAGTACTGGGTACTTGAAGCATATCCAAAATTCATTACCTGGTTCGAAATCTATGTAATATAACACCTACCGCCAATATCTGGCATGTATTTGTATCCGTCCATCAGTTTTAAACAGCAGTACTTTTGGCTTTTCAAAGTTCGATTTCCGACCGCGTTGCTGCTGAAGTTGTTTTGTGGCATCTTATTTGTAAAAATGCTTTGCATACATAAACCATTATGGCACCATTTACATTTCATCACATCTTAGTTTGGCTTACTTACTTACAAAAATGTAATCTTAAAACCGGGTTCCGGTACCCACGTAATAGTAACTGGGTACCCTGTTCCTAGAATGGGTAATGCTGCAAATCACTAATGCCCTTCCTAGCACCAACCAAAGGCATCATTTGTTTGAGCTCATCCTTTCTTAACTCCCAAGAGAAGAGATATTACAACACATACAGATATGAATATGCTCCAACGTTTCCAATGTCTTTACGTCATGACAATACTAGTAATAATCCACAGAGAACTGACAAAAATAAGCAGAACAAATTATAATTAGCTATACATATGTATGTTCAAACATGCATAAATTAAGACTAATATGCATAAAAAGCATAATTCACAGCCTCGATCAGCTATACACTGCATGTAAATGTTTTTAAAACTCCATACTATTTCAAAATTTATCCCTATGCAAGACAATATACGTCCTAAAATTCACACAAAAATTCACACAAAAATTCTAAATACATGCATGAGAAGGTAACTACAACTGTCAAATCAATGCCTACATAAACAACCAGAGGCAAAATAAGAGATAAAGAGACTTAACCTGTCGAAACCAGTAACAGCCAACAGCTGGTCATTACAGGTCCACACCACACGACCACCACGACTTCCCTCCAGGCCGTTACCAATCTGTTTCACACAGCCATAACGTGCCAACACATAGCGGCACACCACAGTTATCTACTTATTAATAAAGTTCATGCATTCGCAAAGTACACCAGACAACAATAAAAAGTCAAACTTACAGACACCGGCTGCATGGAAGTCCGTGGCTCATATATTCGTATCTTCCCATCTTTACACAATGTTGCACATTTCTTTCCATCTGAACTCCATGCCAAGCTGAATATCTGTCACATCACAACGATTATGAGATTAATGGCACTTGTATTAGGAACAGGATTTTTACTAACCAGTTGTACAGATCTGGCCTAACCACACACAAATGAATAAATATTGTCTGGCTGGTTAAATAAAGAGTAAATGCCAGTATGAGCTAACATGACATTCAATTATTACCGTAAATTCGAATATAATACGCACAATTGTATAATACGCACCCCACATTTTGCTGGGAAAACCGTGGGAAAATGTTAGTTTAGCTGTATAATATGCACCCGTTCTACACCACCTGGTACAGACTTGTTCATTGACGTAAACTGGTTGCAAGATGGCGGCAGCGACCACCCGGGCCGCGGCGGCTCCAGCGACGAGCCAGGTAGCCGGATCGCCGTGGCGAACGCGGCCAAGTCGCTGGGTAGGCGTTGTGGTGGCGGTCTTGCGGTAGAGCTGTTAAGACTGCTAATTAATTTTGACAAGTTCACCGTTTCTACAAAACCGGTTAACCGACGTTACCGCGCGTTTCATGACGTCAGTGTGACTTTAGTAAAGTCACAATGACGTCAGTAAAACGCGCGGTTACGTTATTCTGTTCTGTAAGCATAGACATTAAAATGCAGCATTTTGTGCACAACACAGTACGGAAGTAACGCTAAATCTCAGTTTCATCGTAATAAAGATGCAGCCACGGGTCGTGGGCATCATGCGGTGAACAGCAGTAGCTGGGCTTATCTCAGAGCAGAGCGAATATAACGCCTCCCCACCCACAGCTGTGATTCACGCCTTGACTCATGACAGCCGTGCCAGGAATGTCCATCTGTTGGACTCACGCGGTCGTTTGAATGCGGGTGATTATGCGGCATTGTGTTTGCCGGTTTTGGAACGTCTGGTGGCAGCAGTGCTCATTAGTGGCCTGAATACAACAGAAGCAGCACACGGTAATTAGTGCACAGTGGACACACGAGATTTGAGGGAGGGCGCAGAGCACGGGGAAATTACGGTTAACCAGACCGCAGTAATCGTGATCGCTACCAGATTTAGGCCGTTAACAACTCTGTCTCAAGGTGCAGATGTGTCAACTGCTGACGACCCGGACGACGGCCGCCACTGTGTGAGAGCATAAAGGATGGTCTCTGTACGCCTGCACCTGTTAATGCCTGTACTAAGTGAGACCAGTGAGACCGTCGCGACGGTCTGACTTAGTACAGCCCACACATGCGTGCAGTGAGCAATTAGTGCATTCCAGCACTGTGTCTTGGTGGGACCGTCCGGGCTATAATGTAATGACTGTTTGGAAAATTATGCATTTTTAGTTATATGTATTATACGCACCTGGGCTACCGGACCTCTTTTGGTAAAAATCATGCGTATTATATTCAAATTTTTACGGTAACTTATAAAGCTGCACCTTTAGATGTTTGCTATGCAGCCAATGTAACTAAGAAATAACAGTACCACATAACAAATTTCAAACATTATTGGTGAAATATTAGCAGCATTATTCAGCAATTTTCACAAGAACTGTATGTTTAATAGTTAACACTGATACCGTATCAGCATGTCCTTGCAGAACAATGCATTCTTCTCCACTCTCAACATCCCAAATACGAACTGTCATGTCATACGCTGCCGATGCTAATACTCCACTAGCAAGTGGATGAAAATGTACACTGTAAATCTTTTCAGTATGACCTATTGTTCATTCACACACACTTGCATATAATCCAACTGTTGTAAGTTAGCTTTGTCAGAACGTCAAAACATGAATGAAATACATGAATGAAATTACACATTATTTCACAATATGCAACTTATATTTTACTTACAAAGTGCACAACCTGTGCTGCCACTACCTGTTACAAAATTATAGCAGTATAGAAATGTGTATATTATTATTATTTATATTTCAGAAATAATGGTACAGAGATGGTGTAGGTGACACTGAGGAGAACTCTACTGTCTTCTTCCTAATCAAAGTTGCCACAGCAAGGGCATGTGCACAATAAAACTTTGCTCCAATAAAATCCTCCAGTTCTTAACTGGGACTGGCGGCTAACACAGCTAACCTGTATATAATAACCATAAAATAGTTGTTGTTGTTATATTTAACAAATCAAAATGTGGAAAATATTAACTACCTTTCAGATATGATGAAGGTTCAGTCAGTGTATCATCGATGCCGCCTTCAGGAATAGTCCAAATTCTAATCTTAGCATCATCGCATGCTAAAGAAACCACCAACAACATTACGACCATTGGCTAAGAATCAAAAAATGACATATTTGTAAACATTATCAGTGAGCATAACTACGTTTGTAAGCAACTGCTTAACAGCAAAGTACAAAACAGAATACTCAATGTAATTAAAGACAAAAAGTCTAAACAGTGGCAGCAACCATGTACGACACAAAATACAAACAAGCAGCAAAACAACAACTGATGAAAATGAAAATGATTTACATCAGAACAGCTGAACGTCAAAAAACAACTCAGCAATTAGACATGCAAATCAGTGACATACCAACAGCAAGTCGGCTGTTGTTAAACGGATCCCACGCAAAGTCAGTTACAACAGACCCATTCTCTACAGCTGGTACACCAGTGTCTGGAAGTCGACCAGAACGACCAGTCTGCTCAAAACACAACACATAACTTCAACTTTCGCAACTCACTCATATCCGATCAGTCAAATGAACAAGTGATCATCAGAGTAATTTGAAAGTTCTTAAGATGGCAAGAATGACAACACATTACTTTGAAAGGACTGATGTTTAGCTACCTCTGTTTCAACGGCCTTTTCAGGTAAACTAGCCTAGCCAGTTCCCCCTCAGGTTTATTCCTCCACTTGTTCCACTACAGAACCTTTGGAATAAGAAGCACAGATTTTGGGGGCTGGATGCCCTTGTTGTTACCCAACCAAGAGTACTGAAACATAACTTCTGTTATATGCTGATTACAATGACAGTACGGAGACGTGACAGTACGGAGATGGTGCAGGTAACACCGTTGAGGTGAATTATGGCATATTATCCGTAATATGTCTGCGCCAGTTGCCATCAGCAAGGGCATACTGGCAGTAAATTTGCTCAACTTTGCTCCAACAAAATCATGTAGTAGTAGTAGTAGTAGTAGTAGTAGTAGTAGTAGTAGTAGTAGTAGCAGTAGTAGTAGGTACATTTCTACATGGACAGAAAAAATGACAAGTTTACTTGAAAGATGGCGATGACTCCAGCAGACCCTGACAGCGGCACGGCACAGTACTTCGGATTGGCATGGAAGCCATCACTTTCACCTGGTACACTCTGACTGATGTTTCGCACATTGTCAATGTGAAGACTCTTGTGCATTGTACTGCCCTCTATGTGTCGAAATTTACACTGCTTCACACCTCAAAGCAACAACAGCACACCACTGCAGCATTTCTGCTGTGACGTTACATTCTCTACTGTCAGTAGTTTATCCTCAGTCAGTTACACACAAAGCATATAGAAATTCTGGACTTCCAGCAATAACACACTTGATTTCAGTCTCAATAAGTAACTATGTAACTGCTACTAACATATAGTTAGTTCCAACTTGGTTTTAACAAAATCGAACAAGTTTTTGCTTATCTTACTTGCAACACATACTTTCAAAATATATGTATGCAGGCAATGCTACCATTTATATAGACCACTGACTGAAATTTTTTGCCTTCAAAACAGTGAATGCACTTCACAAAATACCTCAAAACATAATTATTATGTACAATTAAATCAATAAAATAAATAAAAACATAGCTATACCAGCAAAAGCTCGGGGAGGTTTCAATTCTCTGGAAGGCTGTACAAACTGATTTGTCTGTGGAGGCTCGTCATCAACATGGCTTGTATTAGCTGCTGCTGTCACAGCCTAGAAGCACAGAAACAGCAGTTAACAATGCTGCTATTAGCTAACTTCAACAGCAATAAGTAACTATGGAAACTGTTTACCTAAAACACTGCTCTGATTTTGAGTGATGGTGTACAATATCTGCATAAGCACAGACAAAATATGTGAAATACAAACAAATAAAATTCCAAAATTAGCAATACAGCAACAATGCAACCACCTAATAACAACATAGTTACATGAAAACACTAATTTTTCATCTAAACTGCAGAAATGACAGCACTAGACCTCATCTTGACTTGAAGCAACATTAACAGCTGAAGGTTCATCTAGTTTTGTCAGCACATCGTTTTCATGGACCGGTTTAGCTGTCACTGGCATGGGTTGCACACCAACAGACTCCGCAGTTTCTGAACCAAATAGTCGACGCATCACCAGTACTGCTTTCTTGGCTGGATTCAGGCTCAGAGTTTTATTCTGAAAGAATATAAAAGCAATCAAAACCTTCAAGTACTTGTAATGGTTCAATCACATACCCATGTAAACTGAATGTGTATTGTGTCCATAAAAATTACAAGAAGGCTAGCATCCGCTGACAGGACAGCACACCACCAATTTCAAGCGACTGGTCAACCAGTGAGCCGAACGCAGGCTAGTGAAGCAATGACGCCATGGCTGCCGCGCTATGAGGCGAAGTGTGTGCAATGCAGGTACTTCCAATGGGGGTCGGTCCCTTTGCATTCAGATATCAAGGGAACGGAGCTACCCCCTGCCAATATATTGATACAACTCGAAAGGCAATTGATTGCGCTACAACTTTGCCGCTGACAGTTTTCATATAATGAAACTTTGCAGCAGACTTTTCGTCCTGTATTGTCGAAATTGTCCAAAAGATGACAGATTTAGGTAATTTATCCCCATTTTGAGGAAGTTAGGGGCGGCGTAGAACCTTGGTTGATGTTGGAAAGCCCGTGTCAAGTTCTTGTTAAGTGTAATTGAACTTCTTTTTCTATCTTTTACAGTTAAGGCGCTACAAGGCAAAATGTGTCAAAACTCGCTGCCTTCAGGAGAGGGTGGGTCAGTTTGAGTCAAGATTTCAGGAGGAAGGGGTCGTCTCCCTGTCAATATATTGATACCACTCAAAAGGCAATTGATTGCGCTACAACTTTGCCACTGCCAGTTTTTATATAACGAAACTCTGCAGCAGACTTCTCGTCCTTTATTGTCGAAACTTGTATGAAAGATGACAAATTAAGGTATTTGATCTCCATTTTGAGGAAGTTAGGGACGGCGTAGAACCTTGCTTGATGGCTCGTTGGAAAGCCCCTATACGACTTCCTATTCGTCATAATTAAACTTTTTTTCGCTAGTTCTTACCGTTTAGGCGCTACAAGGCAAAACGTGTCAAGACTCGCTGCTATCAGGAGGGGGTAGGTCAGTTTCAGCCAAGATTTCAGGGGAAAGGGGTTGTCCCTGGGGAATATTTTTTGGTTTCTACAAAACTAGACACATTTTGCTATCTGACAGCGCAAACTGCACCATGCTACGTGTCATCGTTTTGACACAATACCGGCGTGTGACAGACAGACAGACAGATGGACGGACGGAATTGCCGTAGATATTACAGCGCTTGCAATGCGAGCATTGCGGCAGCGAGCATTGCGGCATGCTGTATAAATGTGCCACAAATATTTCAAAATAGCAACAGCATTAAAAGCATCTGAAGGCATACCAATGTCGCTGCATTTCCACTGAACCATTCTTCACAGTTAAGTAATGGAACTCCATCAAATGTGTCGGGAAACAGATCTTCGTGAAAATCCCTGTATGACTGAACAGCATTACAAAACAACCACTTATCATCAGAAAATACGAATGCTCAAGTCAAAAATAACCATAAACTAACAAAAACACACTTAAACAATACTTCCACTGCTACTGCTGTTAAAAATGACGAAGAAGAAGATGGTATTTAGTGTCACCCACAATCACAGTGATACACATTCACAACATGTAAGTGAACAAGTTGCCATAACAATGGAACACAAAGACCCAGATGTAGCAACCCTACATAAGACAGATTAACACAGGCACTAAGCAGCAATACACATGCGCCAGATGTTCCACGTGCCATAAGTTATTAATACAAACCATAACAACAAAAGCTTGCATATTATAACATAGGATTAACATACATTAGGTTAATATTTACATAATCTTATAACGTCTATCAGGAATTCTTTTGTCTCTACTCTCTAACCAGGATTCAAACCTACATTCTACTACACAGCAGTCAGGTATGTTACAAATTCAGCCATCATTCCCTGTTGATCCTATTATTATTACAAATATACTGATTAAAGTGATGCTGTCACAAAAACACTGCAGGGGCACTTTATACAGTCTTGAAAGTTCAACAATTGGGAAAGCTAGATTTGAACATGAATTACTTCAGTTCTCGGTAGAAGGCAATCAGTGTTGCAGCAGTTCAAATGGAAACTGGCCAACTGTTCCACGCCTGCAAGGAGGCGGTGATGGGAAATGTGTGGTCCCCTAAGGGTGATCATCGTTAATGTCATAAAATACCACTAAAGGCCGGACATGCCCACACACCTGTGTCTGTGTTGCACTTTCACTAGAGTACTGGAGTAATTCTGGCTGGTCACTTTTGCCAATGCCAGCAGTGACTCGTGAAGCCGTCAGTTGGATTTAAACCAGGTTGTCCAGTTGACAGTCCATTACGCTCACTATGGCTGCTACTGCTACTGGTGTAATTGCACCAGTATGCATTCATTCACATAACATAACAACTACCATCTAAGGACCTTACAATACAGACAGACACCCATTTAACGGCCTCTTTTCCAAGACGACCTGGGTAAGCAGGCACCAGAAAGGTTAAACCAATCTGGTTTGTAATGAAGCAAGAAATGATCAGGTGGCAGTGACATCAACTGGATCATATGCAAATCATTTCCATTTTGCTCGCGACAGATTACCATGCCAGCATCTCATCACTGAATTTTTTACCAGCCGGATGACCAACCAACAGTGTCAAAGCACTGAAGGCAAATCTAAGGACCTTACAACAAACATTAGTAATTATTCTAAGTCACTTTACTAAATATTTTTTAAAATATTCACTAGGTTTTACTTTAAATACAACACTAAACTCACTGATCCACGCTGTCATGCTCAGTGTTACCTTGCGAGGCACACAGTAAGACACTGGAATAATGCATGAAGCTGTCAACGCAAGAAGTCGGTTGACCTCACACGACATCACATCCACTGCACGCTTTGACATGATAGCACAGCCCTTGACTGGCAGCTCAACTCGATCCACTGAATCTTCACCACACACCACCAAGTACCAAGTTATGACAAATGCCTACAATATTTGCAGACCATTTACCCACAGTATCTGCTACATTCGTCCACGTAAACAGAGCACAATGCGGACCAAACCAAGAGTCTGGCATTGAATCAAGAAAAGATTAGGTCAGTGGGTCGTTCTAACTGGATGCAGCTTGGAGTCTCCTTCAGTACTTAGACATTGTTGGCTGGGTGACAAGAAGGGCATCTGACCCATAAAAGACCTGTGCCACTTATACCCAAAAGTTCTCTTCTGGAACAAGTACAGGAAAACCTGAGGATAACCAGTTAATCTGCATTGACCTGGAAGACGATTATTAAAATGTAGGAAGACCAGAAGAATCTGACACAAACAGTGAATCAATAGTCAACGTGGTACAGAACATTGTAGACTCTTGTGTAATATAAAATTTAACACAACAATTCTGACATCACATAGAGCAAAAACACACAGTGACTGTGATCAACACAAAAATCAAGTATGTGTTTTATTAATTTCCATACTGCAATGCCAGAATAATTATGACCCGCAGTCCCTGCAACACAGTATATCTACTACTACTACTACTACTATTACATCCGTTTAACAGCCTTTTTTCCAGCACAACCTTTGTAAGCCGGCAGCAGAAAGGTAAACCATTCTGGATTTTAGTGGTGCAAGAGATGGTAGGGTGGCAGTGGCATCAGCTGGACCATATGCAAATCGGATGCACCTCGCTCCAGACAGATAACCATGCCAGTACCTCACCACTCAGTTTTTACAGGCCGGATGCTCTTCCTGCCTCCCAACCAACAGTGTCAAAGCACTGAAGGCCAACATAGTATATCTATTCTCCACAAATCAGACACTCTGTGGCAAACATCCAGTAAGCTCGTAAATTTCACATGAAATAACTACATGTTAATTTTTCACTCAAATCAACTAGTTATAATAGGTCAAAATAAAACAAAGTAACCAACTTTCAACAAGAAATGGTTCTTTGTCTGTCAGCTCAAGATATCTAACTGAAGAATCCCCCTGTACAAACCAAACTGCACTAGCATAAACAATGCACACGTTACAACATCTCCTTGACCATAAATTATGAAATACAATATCACTGATCCTTCTCATCAACAACAATATGTTCAGTCAGTTAGCTAATAAGAATATTTCTAAGGCACAGAGAAGCAAAACGGTCACAGTCAACTAACTCCCAAATGTAATAAGTTTTTAGTAACTGTTTAAACTGATCACGGTCAATGTTCTGTCACAACAACACAACCACAACAACCGTTTTACGGCCCTTTGTCCGGGACTACCCGGGTGAGCCAGTATCAGAAGACACATTGACCCACCCACCATCCTGATCATCCAATTTTTATCAGCTTCTTCCATCTACCACGATCCATAACATCCTCCCTGTTCACATTACGTGCCTGGCAATCTTTTTGCACAACCTCTCTCCATGTCCTCTTTGGTCTACCTCTTGGTCTGGAGCCCTCCACCTCTTGTTCCATACATTTCTTCACCCAATCATTGTCCTCTTTTCGCAACCTGCTTTGCTGTAGTATCAATATTATATTATCTATTCCTAGTCTTTCTCTCAACTCCTTACTTGGAACTCTATCTTTTACCTTAACATTACACATTCATCTGACCATTCTCATCTCTGTTCGCTGAAGTGCCACCTCATTTTCTATCATGACAGGCCAGGTCTCACTTCCGTATAGCATACTACTTTGCACATAACTGCTATACATCCCTATTGGTAAGCAATGGTACCAACTGCCTGATTTTATTCTATCCAATACAGATTCTGGCCTCCACCGCTGCATCAGCATCTCCATCCACACTCAACATATCACCTAGGTAACAGAACTTATCCACTACCTCCAGATTTGCACCGACTCCAATATCCACACTTGTATGACCTGTACTGACAAAAAGGCCAGCATCCGCTGACACGAAAGCGCGCCGCCAATTTCAGGCTACTGGCCAACCAGTGAGCCGAACGCAGGCAAGTGACGCAATGACGTCACAGCTGCCGCGCTATTAGGCGAAGTGTGTGCTACCCCCTGCCAATATATTGATACCACTCGAAAAGCAATTGATTGCACTACAACTCTGCCGCTGAGAGTTGTTATATAATGAAACTTTGCAGCAGACTTTTCGTCCTTTATTGCCAAATTGTCCAATAGATGACAAATTTAGGTACTTTATCCCCATTTTGAGGAAGTTAGGGGCGGCGTAGAACCTTGGTTAATGGCTCGTTGGAAAGCCCGTGTCGAGTTCTTGTGAAGTGTCATGGAACTTCTTTTTCTATCTCTTACGATTGAGGCACTACAAGGCAAAATGTGTCAAAACCCGCTGCCTTCAGGCTGGGGTAGGTCACTTGGAGCCAACATTTCAGCGGGAAAGGTCCCCCTGCCAATATATTGATACCACCTGAAAGGCAATTGATTGCGCTACAACTTTGCCACTGACAGTTTTTATGTAATGAAACTTTGCAGCAGACTTTTTGTCCTGTATTGTCGAAATTGTCCAAAAGACGACAAATTTAGGTACTTTATCCCCATTTTGAGGAAGTTAGGGGCGGCATAGAACCTTGGTTGATGGCTCGTTGGAAAGCCCGTGTTGAGTTCTTGTTAAGTGCAATTGAACTTCTTTTTCTATCTCTTACGGTTGAGGCACTACAAGGCAAATCGTGTCAAGACTCACTGCTATCAGGAGGCGGTAGGTCAGTTCGAGCCAAGATTTCAGGGGAAGGGGTCGTCCCTGTGGAATATTTTTTGGTTTCTACAAAACTAGACACATTTTGCTATCTGACAGTGCGCACTGCACTGTGCTACGTGCCATCGTTTTGACACAATACTGGCGTGTGACAGACAGACAGAGAGACGGAATTGCTAGTATAACGCTTGCAATGCGAGCATGCGGTGCGCTGTAATTACAGGATTTGAACAACCTCAACAGACAAATGACTTCATCGCTTTGTATATGCTACCCTTTATACCACTACACTTCTTGTGTACCCACTTGTGACAACTAGTACATTGTATTGAATTACTACCAACACCTCCGACACATACACCACACGACTATCTTGTAGCCTTCTGCACTGGCTTCTGAAGTTCTCCACTTATCATAACCTTGGTTTTATTCATATTTACTCTCATACCACTATTCTCCACATTATTCTTCTATTTATTAAGCCCCTTAATTAAATCCTCCTCAGTTTCAGCTATCACAAGCAAGTCATCAGCATACAACAGCTACCAAGGTAAGGCAACTCTAAATTCTCTAGATATGGCTTCCATGACAATCACAAATAACAGTGGGCTCAATACTGAACCTTGGTGCATGCCAACTTTTACCTCAAGACCGCTACTGTTACCATAAGCTGTTCTGACAACTGTTTTTGCACCTGTATACATAGACATGACCACCAATACCAACCATTCTTCCACTCCTAGACACATTTTGCTATCCAACAGTGCACACTGCACCGTGCTACGTGCCATCGTTTTGACACAATACCGGCGTGTGACAGACAGACAGAGAGAGAGACAGACGGAATTGCCGTAGCTAGTATAGCGCTTGCAATGCGAGCATTGCGGTGTGCAGTGCGCTGTAATTACCGGATTTGAACAACCTCTACAGACAAATGACTTCATCACTTTGTATATGCTACCCTTTATACCACTACACTTCTTGTGTACCCACTTGCGACAACTAGTACATTGTATTGAATTACTACCAACACCTCTGACACATACACCACAAGACTATCTTGTAGCCTTCTGCACTGGCTTCTGAAGTTCTCCACTTATCATACCTAGGTTTTTGGTTCACGGCCAAGTGACCATTATTTTCGTAGTGTCTGTCTGTTTGTTTGTCTGTTTGTTTGTGCAGACTTTTTCTCAGCCGTCTTTGATCCGATTTCGATCAAACTAGGATACATGTTATATGTCTTGGTCTAGTTGTGTCCCATATTTTGCAATTTCCATCTTGAACCAAAATTATGACGTCATAATTTCCGGTTTTGCAAAAGTTGTCATACAGCAACGCAGTTTTCACCATTGGATAGCTCAGAGGATTTCATGGGGCGAGGTGGTCTCCGTTTTTGTCTATCTCTTATAGTTTCCGAGTTATGACGTCATCAATGACGTCATGATGACGTAATTTCCACGTTTGCGAAAGTTGTCGTACAGCGATGTGCATTGCACCCCCGGCCGTGAACCATCGTAGCGTAGCCGCTAGTATTCATATTTACTCTCACACCTCTATTCTCCACATTATTCTTCTATATATTTATTAAGCCTCTTAATTAAATCGTCCTCAGCTTCAGCTATCACAACCAAGTCATCAGCATACAACAGCTCCTAAGGTAAGGCAACTCTAAATTCTCTAGATATGGCTTCCATGACAATCACAAATAACAGTGAACTCAATGCTGAACCTTGGTGCATGCCAACTTTTACCTCAAGACCGCTACTATTACCGTAAGCTGTTCTGACAAGTTACTGTTTTTGCACCTGTAAACAGACATGACTGCCGATACCAACCATTCTTCCACTCCCAACTTACGCATTGCCCATCGTATCACTTCTCTCACAAGGACGACAGTAAACCAGGATGACAGTAAACCACACACACACACACACACACACACATGCACACACGGACTGGCAACATCAAAGCTTCTGTCGACCAAACTGTTGTGTATACATGAAATGACACTTGACCTGTCGGACACCGACCAATGGTGTCCATATTACTTACTTTGTTGTTGTTGCATGTGAACTCTTAGCTGATTACGTAAGAATACCTGCTGACTAATTACTCACAGGCCACGAAGTGTGTTTAACAGTTCTGCACAATAACAATGCGGCACACTGTGAACGCAGTACAGCAGAAAGTGTGGGCGGTGCATGTAGGCAGAAGGCATTTTTAATATCTGTTTTCGTTGTCACAAAATACATGACAAAATATGGCAGAGTAATAAGTGTGCTGCACAGTGTCTGCCATTCACGAGTCAATAAACAAATGTTGTGTATTTTATGACAATAAAAACAGACATTTTAAGCCTTCTTCCTATGTACACCACCCACACTTTCTATTACTATTATTATTATTATTACTACATGTTTTTGGCCAGGATTAAGTTATGCTTCCAGTTATGCTTCCATCAGCCAAACAATGCTGTTTTACAATATTCAGGAACATAAATGTAAATGCAAAACAAACCTTTCCTGCTATGAAGAGCATTCCTGTATCACTGTCATACAGTGGCATTAAAGTTCTAGACAAATACACAAATACACAGTAACCAACATGTCAGGAAACACTTGTATAACAGTGATACATTTCTAACTAGAATGTGGGCCAATGCCCAACGTGATGGCCACCCTGCCGAATATAGGTGGCGCCCTCTGATCAATGCCATAGTTTGTCTAACGCCCACTACTCGAGTGCCGCGCAGTAATGCTGCCAATATAGGAGAGCGCAAAACTTGGACACAAAGTAAATTTTGCACCAGGCAAAATTCCATTATGGCGCAAGAGCCCCCAGAGAATTTATATATAGTGTACCAGCCCGGGAGACAACCAAACATCATGCAAAGTTTGGTTGATCTCCGTTGAGCGACGTCGCTGCAGTAACGAAGCTAAGACATAAAACCTGTTGAAATTTGCTGGGCTGCCCCAACCAACCGAACCGATCTCAGCCGCTTGTGGGCCAAAGTTCACCATACTGTGAGGACATGTGGGGCAGATATTGCTGTATAACAGTTTATTTCCGATTGTCGATATTTGCCTTAGTTGCGAAGATACAGCTCGACAAAGTTGGGCAATGGTGAGCAGATGGCGATTTTTTGCGTCCTGTATTTTCGTCAAGCCGCGTGCAGCACGTTTCAAACCTGCATCCTAAATTTGCACTAAGGCCACACCATGTGTGGAAGTATGGTAGACATCCAATCTGCGACAGGTGAGATTAGGCGACAGAAAAAAAGGAGAAAGATAGGAGAAGAAACCACAGGGCAAAAATATAATGGCCTGCCCTATTCCATAGGGCAGCCATAATGAACCCAGAAAAGCACTATAATTACCGTGTAAGGAAAATCATGACTCAACAAGAGCTCAGCAGTAGCTGAGATGGGCGACCGTGGCCACAATAGACATGGGCGAAAAGAGGGGGGCTGCTGTGCCACTTTCGCGGACAGCTGGGACAACGTCTAATACAATATGGCCTGTGCCGAGGCCTACCTCCGTACCAAGTGGCATCTTGATCCATCCAGCCGTTTGGCCGCAATATACATGGGCCGAAAATTGGGGGCTCCGCCCCCTTTTTGGGGAGGGGGCTAGGTCACCATTGAACACAAAGTCCCCTGGGATGAGGCCTACCTCCATACCAAGTGGCACCTTGATGCATCCAGCCGTTTGGCCGCAATAGAAATGGGCCAAAAATTGGGGAGGGGGCTCCGCACCTTTTTGGGG
>Ga0209259_1000236_pt1 | contig 15530 bp, 10 predicted proteins | sample WorMetGr2BELIZE1_FD_187417 | JGI IMG/M metagenome (GOLD analysis project Ga0209259, IMG submission 187417) | Marine gutless worms symbiont microbial communities from Max Planck institute for Marine Microbiology, Germany - Inanidrilus... ...
GATGTCTACCATACTTCCACACATGATGTGGTATTAGTGCAAATTTAAGATGCAGGTCTGAAACGTGCCGCTCATGGCTCACTGAAAATACAGGATGTAAAAAATAGCCAAAATTCGCCATCTACACACTATCGCACAACTTTGTCGGGCTATATCTTCGCAACTAAGGCACGTATCGACAATCGGTAAAAAACTTGTTAAACAGCAATATCTCCCCCACATGTTCCCACAATATGGTAAACTTTGGCCCACTAATGGCTGAGATCCATTCGGGAGTTTGGGGCATCCCAGCAAATTTCAACGTGTTTCGCGTTTTGGCAGCGTTACTGCACGGCACTCTAGTAGTGGGCATCAGCCAAACTTTGCGGCGTTGAACAGAGGGCGCCACCTACATTGAGCAGGGCGGCCATCACGTTGGGCATCGTCCCACATTCTAGTTGCTTTTAGTTCTTTTTTGTTATTTTTACAGCTACAGTTCCATGTGCTGTGTGCAGAAGTTGTAACATGTTACACAGCAACAAAACCCGGCCGTCGGGGAAACAGAATGAGATGGAACTTCAGTGGGCTGAGATGAGAACGATCAGATGGGATTAGATGGACGTGTGGTGTTCAAGTAATAGACAGGTTCACATGTAATGAGTGACAGAGAGAGTTGGGGAGGCTGATGTAATTACAGTGGTGCAGCGAAATAGTTCTAGTACCCTATTTATTCTATTTTTAGAAAAAAAGTTTAATCGTACTTGGTCTGTTCCACTATAAATACTGAAGCGAATATTTATCATGCGGCCGGCTTCAATGGGAGCGGACGGCAGTTGAATAACTGAACTTCCTTACACTGTGCTATGAACATAGCAAATGCAGACATTTAATGAAAGATATTGTATAATACCGATAAAGAGAGGAAGCAAGTGTGTGAATTAATTCTGGTACTGGCTCACCCGGGCTATCCTGGATAAAGGACTGTCAAATGGGTTGTTGTTACAGTTCACTGTGGCAGATTAAGCTGGCCAAACATTCTACCATCAGTGGTTTAAACCACAGTTTAAATCGTCCCCGCAGAAATAGATTCCTGCCAGAGTTTTTACCAAAACATTAAGTGCACCAATGTTACAAATAACTGCACACACCTTTTACAAAACAAACCTTTTGTTAACTTTTCAGCCAGAGTTAACATACGTTAAGTAGTAAAAATAGGTTTAACACTGTCGTGTTTTAACTGTTACGTCCAACCACATCAACTTGTATAATTTTACCTTGGCTAAAACAGACGCACGGTTGGCAGTGGAGTTAATGCACATTTTAAACAACAGGTGACGTAACCAAGAATGCAAAGGTGTACTACAGTGCGTCTTGTAAGATAAAGAGGAAATCCTTTTATCTTAAGAGAGAAGGTATCATTGTATTACTACATGATACCTTCTATTGGTTTAAACCTCACGTCTGGCAGAAACAGGTTTTTGTCGGCAGAAACTCAACAATGATGCTAACATATCATATTGCATCATATCATGTGGAGGTGAACGCAGTTAAGATGAACATTAATGACAACCTCTTTGGCGACGACATCGTCAGGACGACCATCACTGTCCTTCAGCTCGACGTACGGCTTCTCATGGACCCTGACAGACAGACAAACACACAACACACACACACCTCATCACCACGTTCAGAGCTGCCTGCATCAGTCTTCATTATTACACGTCATTCAGGCTTGTAAGTGTGACACTGAAATGTGATGTCCTGAGGCTGAAATGTCATCACGACGGCAAAGAGCAACTGCTGACATTTCAACCCCGCGACATTATATTTGAATCTAGCACAAACAAGCCTACATCACCTGTTTTGTCACATGACTAACTACTAAACTTTAAAATTTATGACATTAAAAAGAACGGCAGTTGCTACGTGTCACCATACAACAGTGTCTATTGGCAGAATTTAACATCAAAGTGCAAATTCATCATTAATTTGGGATATTTACTGAAATTTATTCATTTGTTATCAAACTTCCAGATTCGGTGACTCTTAACTTTTGGAACTGCACGAGACTTTGACGCTTGTTCTCAAATACCACTCACTAATGCACAATAAACTTTCATTTACAACCATCACACTGTATTGTTGCGTTCACTAGGTGTCACACAATTTAACATCAAAGTGTGAACAGACATTTACTTACTTATTTAGTTACAAGTAATTACTTATTCATCTGTTATCTATAATGAAGATTCTGTGACTCTGAGTTTTGCAATTTTTTGACTTGTGAGTGACTACTGTTCTCACATAACACTCATTAATGCATATTCAACATTTCATTCATAGGCGTCAAAATGCTGTAGTTGTATTAATTACAGACTACAATTCCCATGACAAAGTTCAACAGAACAGACCAACAGCTTCACACTGACAGCAGCTACCAGCCGGCCGTGCCACCGGCATCTACCAAGTGTCTGTCAGCAAACGCTGGAGCTGAGAACACTTACTGTACAGAGTACACACATCAAGGTTCTATTAATGACGGCAAGTGAGTCAGATCACAACTCAGTAACATTCACATACAGTACAGTCTACGAGACAGCTGGTCGACGTGTACAAGAGCAGTAGCGGAGGCAGCAGCACCTGTTGAGATCTTCATGGAGACCATCAAGTACAAATGCCAACAGCTCTTGAGAGTCGTGCTGCTGGAAACCATTGAAACATGGCGCATACTTCCCAATAGTCCACTACACAGACACCACGTTCAGGAAAAAAGTAGCACACTTGTTTTTTCAACATATCTTCACAATCGCCGGCTCAATATTCTTACATATCTCAGTGTAGTATTATGCCATAATTAGTCTGCCATACTATCAAAAGATAACCTGCATGAAATAAACGTTCTTTGCAATTTGAAATACAGTGTGTGTTGTATGCTGTTAACAATATACAGAACTGACAAACAACTGTTAACTCTTAACCAACGTGGAGCTCTGCCTTGCAGAGCGTGCTCTAGGCGTCCACCTTGTGTAGAAACACAGGCACACACACACACACACACAACCATTTTACGGCCCTTTTTCTGGGACCACGCAGGTCAGCCGGTGCCAGAAGAGAACTTCTGGATCGTATGGTGCAAGGGAAGACTAACAGAGGCAGACACAACGACCATCCAGCTGGGCGCCACTCCACCTGAACCAACCAGTGCCCAACTCCACCATCCCCCCATTTTTTTACGGACCAGATGCCCTTCCTGCCGCCCAACCAACAGTGTCAAAGCACTGAAGGCAACTAGCACATTCATATAAGGGAGAAGACACTAGAGTTCTCAACAGTGTTACCAGCACCGTCTCCGTACCTGCGAAACACAGGCAGTAAGACATTTTATTTTTATTGCACTGTCAATCAGCTGCTGATCCATCTTATACCATTGGCTGGAGACGTACTCAGAGCATGTGAGCGGAGTGGACATTTTGCCATTCTGTCGCTCAGACCAATCGTAAGAATTCCAGCTCCCCGCTCTATGACTTACCACTCCGTGTTCCACACTGACTATTCTGACAAAAGTCCGCTCCTGCTCTATTAGCCAAGTTATGATGGCCGTCAATCCATCACAATATGTTTGTGTGGTACCGTGAATACATTTAGGCCTAATATCACTAAAAAACCTGATAACGACTGAGGGATCAAGTAACAACTAACGAATACCGCTTCAGACTTCCATCTGGCCTATGCCGATGCCGTGCCGTACTTCTGAAATTTAAAATTACGGATAATACAAAATTTTACAGATCGGTTTTGGACTTCTGAAGCACACTTGGAGTGAAAAATTCAAGTCGCTCCCGCTCCACGACATTTTCTCAACACTCCGCTCTGCTCCGGCCACTTCATTGGCCACTTTGCTCCGTTTTCCACTCCGCTCACATGCACTGGATGAACTGCTTGCCCACCTTCCTCAGATTTAACAAATCGTGTCAAAATCAGACTACTGACCCATTCACTGATGGACATTCATTGAAAGTTTCACAGAATTTGACCAAAAACCATGACAAACATATGGAGAAACAAACGGTGTATGTACACGTAAACATTCAGACACAAACATGCACTCAGTATTACAGGTAACAACTAGAAATGTGGGCAAATGCCCAACGTGATGGTCGCCCTGCCGAACATAGGTGGCGCCCTCTGTTCAACGCCGCAGTCTGGCTGACGATCACTACTTGACTGCCGTGCAGTAACGATGCCAAGACGCGAAAGCCGTTGAAATTTGCAGGGGTGCCCCAAACTGGTAAACCGATCTCAGCCGCTAGTGGGCCGAAGTTCGCCATATTGTGGGGACATGTAGGGGAGATATTGCTGCTTAACAAGTTTTTTTTCCAACTGTCGATACGTGCCTTAGTTGCGAAGATATAGCCCGACAAAGTTGTGCGACGGTGCCCAGATGGCGATTTTTGGCGACTTTTTTGCATCCTGCGTTTTCAGCAAGCTGCGTGCAGCACGTTTCGAACCTGCATCTTAAATTTGTACTAAGGCCACACCATGTGTGGAAGTATGGCAGACATCCAATGTACGGCAGCTGAGATTAGGCAAGGAAAAAAAAAGAAGAAGAAGAAGAAATAAAGAACAAACTACAGCACGAAAATATAATGGTCTGCCCTATTCCATAGGGTGACCATAAACAGCGAGTTATCAGTCGATGGTCACTGTACGTAATGTGCAATTTCACATCACAACACAAGGACGGCAATAAACACACACAGAGAGAGTCATGTGACGTATGTTTACCCGCAGTTTGAGTGGTGCAATGCTGCGTGCTGTACCACTCCACAAGTCTTTCACCAGCTCACCGTACCTCTGTGCTATGTTGCCGCGGGCACCCAGAGGATTGGACCTAACAACACCACCAGCAGCGGCATCTGTCAACACAGCTACTAACAACAACAAGTGGTCAAAGGAATTTGACAAATAGGTCGCATCGACACCGCACGTGGATGATTCCATGGATGTGCAATATCATCTAACATGTGCTTCCTTGGGCCCACGCGAGTCCACAACCCAAACAACATCTCAATTGGTTCAACGGTTTTCGCAGGGCTCATGACTGTATCAGGCAGACAGATCACGCTATTCTGTCTGCGACAACAGGCCATCTATGTATGTAGTACTGCAATGCGGCCTCACATCAACACTAAAGATAACGTTTGTGGTACTATCATCACTTCAAGATTTCACCCGGTTCATTTGACGAATGCAGACATCTTGTCTTCTGGCTGGCAGCCCTCAGATCAAGTCAACTAACATAGGCTACAAGTCTGGCGGTAGACCAACACTTGTCTAAACTCACCATCGCCATTTATTATTATTACTCAGCCCAAAAGTTGATAATTGTCTTACCATCCAACAGAGAGTGGAAGGATTCAAACAATCTGCTGACATAAAGATACAAAATTCAAAGCACAACCACAGCGACGGAACTGACGAAGAAGCAAACCACACACCTGTTGAGCTCGTACAGGTGAAGTCCACTGGTGAAATAGGTCGTTAGAATGAAGGTGTTACTAATGCACTGGAGGGCGGAGTTCATGAAGCACGTGTTGCCAAGGTTGTTGAGGCCAGTTGCACCTCGTTCAATTGGCACTGTAGACCAACACAGCAGCACCGTAACATTACACACAAGACACACAGCAGCACCATAACATTACACAGAATACACACACAGCAGCACCATAACGTCACACAGGATACACACACAGCAGCACCATAACGTCACACACAAGACACACAGCAGCACCATAACGTCACAAAGAATACACACGCAGCAGCACCATAACATCACACACAAAACACACACAGCAGCACCATAACGTCACACACAATACACACGCAGCAGCACCATAACGTCACACACAATACACACACAGCAGCACCATAACGTCACACAGGATACACACGCAGCAGCACCATAACGTGACACAGAATACACACGCAGCAGCACCATAACGTCACACAGAATACACACACAGCAGCACCATAACGTGACACAGAATACACACACAGCAGCACCATAACGTCACACATGATACACACACAGCAGCACCATAACGTCACACAGAATACACACACAGCAGCACCATAACGTCACACTAAATACACACACAGCAGCACCATAACGTCACACATGATACACACACAGCAGCACCATAACATCACACAGGATACACACACAGCAGAACCATCATGTCACAGAATACACACGCAGCAGCACCATAACGTCACACATGATACACACACAGCAGCACCATAACATCACACAGGATACACACACAGCAGAACCATCATGTCACAGAATACACACGCAGCAGCACAACACACACAGCAGCACCATAATATCACACAGGATACACACACAGCAGAACCATCATGTCACAGAATACACACGCAGCAGCACAACACACACAGCAGCACCATAACATCACACAGAATACACACACAGCAGCACCATAACATCACACATGATACACACACAGCAGCACCACAACGTCACACAGGATACACACACAGCAGAACCATCATGTCACAGAATACACACGCAGCAGCACAACACACACAGCAGCACCATAACATCACACAGAATACACACACAGCAGCACCATAACGTCACACATGATACATACACAGCAGAACCATCATGTCACACAGAATACACACACAGCAGCACCATAACGTCACACAGAATACACACACAGCAGCACTATAACATCACACAGAAACACACACAGCAGCACCATAACATTACACACAATACACACACAGCAGCACCATAACATCACACAGAATACACACGCAGCAGCACCAACATGTCACAAGTCTCAGGTCCCCAGTTCATGAAAGTTTCTCATCAACATGAACACAATGCTGCTCTTATCTAAATTTAATTAAATTTGTCAATATAGTGTTGTCCCCATAGTGGCCATTTTTTATTTCTACAACAACTTTTAGAAAGGAGATGTTCATTGAATTATTGATGATGATCAGACCTGTTTGTGACTTGTCAATGAGAGCCTTGTTCTTGGCCAGCTGACACAGCTCCTCGGGCCACGTCAAGTCCTTGTTTCTCACTGGTGACACACATCATCAGCATCATCATCATCATCACGATAGGAAATGTGATGCACAAACACACAGCAGACATCGACAACCTGACAGTTTACGACAATGAATCATGATAGAAAATTAATGAAAAAGAACTAAAAACATCCGTTTAGCAGCCTCTTTTCCATGACAACCTGGGTAAGCTGGCATCAGACAGGTAAAACCAATCTGGATTTAAATGAAGCAAGAGATGACGGGGTGGCACTGGCATCAGCTGGATCATGTGCAAATCGTTTGCACCTCGCTGCAGACAGATAACCACGCCAGCACCTCAACTCATCAGTAAAACTAGAACTAACTAGAATGTGGGCCAATGCCCAACGTGACGGGTTGCCCTGCCGAACAGAGGTGGCGCCCTCTGTGCAACTCCGCAAAGTTTGGCTGACGCCGACTACTTGACTGCCATGCAGTAATGCTGCCAAGACGTGATACCCGTTGAAATATGATGGGGTGCCCCAAACCTGCCAACAGACCTCAGCTGTTAGTGGGCCAAAGTTCACCATATTATCAGGACATCTCAAGGAGATATTGCTGCTTAACAAGTTTTTTTTTCCGATTGTCGATACATACCTTAGTTGCGAAGACATAGCCTAACAAAGTTGTGCGATGGTGGTCAGATGGGGAATTTTTGGCGGTTTTTTGGGTCCTGCATTTCCAGCGAGCCGCTTGCAGCACATTTCAGACCTGCATTCGAAATTCGCACTAAGGCCACATCATGTGTCGAAGTATGGTAGACATCCAATCGGCGACCGCTCAGATTAGGCGAGGAAAGAAAAAAAGATAGAAAGAAACCACAGGGCAAAAATATAATGGTCTGCCCTATTCCACAGGGCGACGATAAAAAATGAAAACAAATTAGCAGAGAACATCAACTCTGAGTCCAGGCCTCGTTGCTGTCACCAACAATATTATCATCATAGGAACCTTCGACTGTGTGTTAAGAAAATATGACAAACTGAACCGTGAAGTTTAACAGCAGCAGGCAGCAATGAGACTGTATCACCTTCAATGAGTATCTGAGTACCATCTTCAATGCCAAGCTGTTCCACGGTCTTCTCCTCGGCTTCAAGCAGCGACACGTTTTGCTGACAAACACAAGAACACACACACGTGCACGCACACACCAACACACACACACACACACGTGCACACACATCCCACCCACAGTAGACAACTTGTACACAAAACAACCAGCTCATGTTGTGTCTGTGTCCGTGGCAAGGTAGTGTGTACACACCTCGTCCTTGACCTTCCACAGCCTCATGTCTTCACGGCTGATCTTGAGATGTGTCGTCAGAAACTCATAGACCTGCTGCAGCGTGTGCTTGCAGCTGAACGCTGCCGTGTACGCCACGTAGCGTCGCGGCGGCGACGTCGCCGACGAACCCACCGCCATACCAGACGCACCTGACACGCAACCACTCACACGCAGTCGTTAAACATTCTTTGTGAATTATACACTCCTTGTGAATTAGATCAATGTCATTATACCCAGAAAATGTTATTTGCAGCATTTCATTGGAAGTGAAGTCTAAAAATAACAAACTGCCGTGACACAGTTTCATAGTTGAGTCAATGCTCAATGTGACTTGTAAACAGGACCTTACATCGGGACGAGAATTTAACAGATGTGACACTTAAATTTCAATAATATGTCTAGACAACCAATAATTTATAAAAATAGAGATTATATTCATAAAACATTAATACACAGCAATAGCAGTTAGTCTGTCACATAGTATATAACTTCAACGTCAGTAACCGTTAAATATCAACTCCCCAAAACTAAAATATAAAATACCCAAAGAACTGAAATGAGGCCTCACGTGCGGCGGACTCGAGATGTATTAATGAATACTTAGAATGACAGTTTGGCGTCATTTGACAATCCAAATAGCATCAGATTGAGCCCAGGTAACGGCGGGACTATCACCGTGCGTTTAGCGAATCAGTTCAAACTCGCTAATTCAACTCAATCAATCTCGGCCCAGGTAATGGTGGGGCCACACCGTCCTTGGTGTAACAATGAATATATCTTTGTGACAAATGTGCCACACAACACTTCTATGAGAACCTTAAAGATCTCAGGTTCAAAGAATAAAACATCAACATCAACCGTTCTCAAACCATCTTACTGAGATGACAAAGTGTTCACGAATATCTCATAATCACGCACAATGACAGCAACTGTGTTTGTTACAAGTCACATCAACTGAACTGACGGAAACGATGTTTTGTGGGTATCACTGAGCATACAATCTTTAATCTTATGAAATTTCCAAACATTCTGATACCATTTCATACGCAACAGCTGCACCAACAAAGTGTATTAAAATGTACACAGATTATTGGCCCATCTTTCATAACAAAATGCAACCTAACTTATCAGTGTAATTCTTGGTCAGTTAACAATTAGGGAAAGCGTACAGTCATAAGTGATAGATTAATTGAGTAGGGTTTAACGTCCCACTAAAGACATCATAGGTCATATCGGGCACGGGTTTTACGGGTCAAAAGACCCAACCAACAGTGTCAAAGCACTGAAGGAAAAAGCTTTCAGTTAATGTGAACCTGAGATAACAACATACAAACAGGCAGATAAGGTGACAAGACTGACTTATTTATTTATTTCGAGCTACTTATCAGCAACAGTGACGACAACGGTGAGTGATCGCGTGACGCTTACTGGACATGACGCCGCCAATGCTGCCGACCATGCCGGCAAACATGTTGGCATTCGGTTGACGCTGCCCTGTCAGCAGATAGCGCAGTAACTTCACCTGCACTGGGTACAGCTCCAGCTCAGCAGCGGCGCCAGCTCGCGGCACGACCACCTACAACCACTCTCACTGCTAGCAACGCCGATTATTATTATTACATCCTCCAAGCAGGATATGCTTTCATTGTTGTTTGTCTGTTAGCAACTTTGTGAAAAGCTTCCCAACGGATTTGCATTAAATTTTCAGGGAAGGTTGGCAACGGGCCAACGAACAAAAGACTGTTTCCCAGATTTGTCACTATTGGGAGATACGGAATGTGGTTAACGGACATAAATCTGCTGCTCATACTGACTCACCAGATGGCATCACCGGTAAGTGCTTCCAGTTGAAAATACACCAATCAGAGTGACACTGTTGCAAATACACTGCGCAGCAGTTTACATGGTCACTATGTAGTACAGTTTTGCGATTTTTAGCCTCCACGCTACTACGCTAATAAATCTGAAATCCGAATCACGCGTTACAGACAGATGAACTCTCAGCAGAACATTCAGTAATCACTGACAGGTCTCAGTCCAGCATTTATCACAGTCAGTTCTGTAAAGCCAGCTGAATAGAGCCCAATCTGACAAATAAAGCAAATCAGCTGAAGACCCGGCACTAATGCATGACACTAAGCGGATCAACACAGTGACTAGAATGGCGTAGCATAAAATGGTACGGAGACAGAGTGCAGATAACCCTGCTGAAAAGAACTCTAGCATCTTCTCCCTAATCCAAATGCGCTAGATGCTGTCAGCAAGGGCATGCAGGCAGTAAAACTTTGCCCCAACAAAATCCTCCAGTTCTTAACTGGCGGTGCTTGCTAATGCAGGTCGTCCCGTATAATATCCGTACTAGTATTACAATCACTCAAGACTGTAACACAGTGCAAGTGAAGCCATTACAGACACCACACAAACAAACAGCTTCATTCATTGGCGACAGCCTCAGTCATTACAAACGCCAATAACGAGTGTACAAAGCCAAGGATCAGTATGCAGTGAAATGGACTTACAGTCCTGGGCAGGGCGAACGTTCCCTTGCCATACCACAGCGCCAGAGCCTTCCACAGTGACTCCGGGACAATCTCGTAGTCCAATCCACGCTGGAGTCGCCGATCTCTCTTCAGAATTCCGCCTTCATTGGTCAGCGTCGGCACCTGCAGCGACAGTTCAGCCATCAGCCTTACAGACAGCATCAGCTTACCACGGTACGCTCGTCACACCTACTGTAGCGATACCTCAACTCATAGTTCCATCACTAATGTTACACGTGACATTTGTATACTATTAGAAAAAATAATTTTGGTTATATTTCACCCGTTCACCCAGAAACCCCCGTGGACGTATGTGCACAAAATTTGGCACAGCCGTAGGGGTCGCTGACATAATCACCTGTGACAAATTTTTTGGTGATTGGTTAAGGGGTGTCGATTCTGCAGTGGGTCGAAAATTGCCTTTTCCCACTGACTAAGCCAGTCGCCGTTAACACAGGCTGGTGCTACCGCGCAGCCGGTGATAAGTATACACAACAACAACCACAACAACAACAACAACAACTACTACTAATAGTATTACTACTACAACTGCTGCATCTGATGGATGGCTGAGAGGACGTTACCCTGGACTGATGTGTCACCAGCAGCGAGTTGTCAATGGCGCCAGGTCGAACACTGGCGACAATGTTCTTGACAGTGTCTGACGTCACTGACGCCGACAACGACGTCAGCGCTGACGACCGTCCATCAGTCAACAGCTCCGAGGCACTCATGATGACGCCGGACGACGCTGCCGACGACCGCGGCACAGTCGTGGCCGACACATCATTGGTCGACGACGTCATCGTCATCGCCGAAGACGAGATGTCTTCATGGTCGGAGCTGGTGCAGCGTGAGAGAGACGGCGGACACAGCGACAGAGAACCAGCCCGACAGTGACCCGAGCTACTGGACGGCGGCTTTGTGATTACTTCTGACGAGGAAAACTACACACAGAAACACATGCACATACAGACAGACAGACAGACAGACAGACAGACAGACAGACAGACAGACAGACAGACAGACAGACAGACAGACAGACAGACAGACAGACATAAACAGTGACAAAGACCACACACAGATGCATAGAGACAAACTGACATGTACAGTAACTCAGATGACAACCAAGCAGCTGACGATGTGAGGGAAATAACTGACAAAACATCGAGTAATCACTCTTCCACATATCAACGCAGCAGATCAACTTCACGTCCAGTTCACAGAAGTAAGTAACATCGAAGCAGAACGGACCAGAGACTGAGACCGGCCGATGTAGTCGACGTACTGTTTCCACCACGCGACGCTGACAAGGTACCACGTCTGACCAGGCTGTAGACCCTGGCGTGACTCACGCTCCAACCAACTCCTACAGCACACACATGCCACATCACCCTCAGAGCCCATCCACACCGACCATTCTCATGACCCATCCACATTACTGATATTATTACAATTAAAATTAGTCCCATGCGGGACTGACATTCGACTGCTCTTGAGTGGCTTTCACGCAGTTGTGACCTTGACCTTGTATGACCTTGACCTTGACCTTGTATCAGGTCATACGGCATACCATCGTGCATCAGTCATCGACCTCTATCTACATACCAAATGTCACTGAAATTGAAAAAACTTTCTTGTGGATGGACTAACCGCAGGTAGCGCTCCAAGGTCAAGGTCACAAAAACTATGAAAAATATCAAAAATCCGGCCCAAACAAATATAGATATTGTGCTGTGGTTTAAGAATCAGTGGTCATTTGCCAGCTGCCGTTGTAATTGGCGGAGGAGATAGCCCTAGAAAAGTGCAATTTTCGGAACTTCAGAAGCCCCGTGACCTTGACCTTGGATCGGGTCATACTGCATACAGTCGTGCATCAGTCATTGACCTCTATCTATGTACCAAATTTCATTTAAATAGGAAAAACTTTTTGCGGACGGACGCACGGACGTAAGTACGGACGTACCTATTGACAGATTGACATTTCCCCCTCTAATGTTATTAGGTCAAACATTAACGTTAGCCTGATTGCTGACTTGAGTCGTTCATAAAAATCTGCTCTCTGTGTAATCAACTCATACACTAAACAGTAAGTAACCTGATCAGACCAGTACAGCAGCTGACATGCAACCAGCACTGACTTGCTGCTGTGGCAAACTACCAGGCTCCATGCCAAAGTAACTTCAAAATGGCACCAGTTCATGCAGTCTTAAAGTGAGAGACTAATGTCCGAATGTGTAAATGTATCTGACAACAACTTAACTAGGAACATCACAAAAATGTAGGCCTTATAAACAGAGCAAAAACATTCAGCTGTTTGTTTTGGGACCAAAAAACTTACTCAAAAGGCAAACGATAATGACAATGAAGTGTGCCCATTACATGACAATAAAGAACATAAGGTGTAGTCTATAATCCACGGTACAAATACTTATCAGCAACATATAAAAAACTCACAGAACGATGTCACGTTCCTCATCTTTTGACTGAGGCCGTAAATTAAACACGACGTGGCAGACCTACATCAAACACATTGACGCATGCACAGACAATGGACAACAAATCATCGTCAGTGTCACATGCAATTTCACATGCAGTTGTAACATGTTATGTTCACCTTAATTTTCAACTGCAGCTTCAGTTTCATCCCATCTAACTGTTCACGTCAAATGATAAGTCTTGCATTATACAGACAAATGTCTGCCAATAATATTAAAAGTGACAAACAATTTGGTACATATAACAACAGTGGTTCTTAAAAGCCACTGATGGTGGGCCTCTGTTAAAGCTGAGGATGGCACTACATGACCAGTAACGTCACGCAGGTTGGGCAGTACAAGCAGGAATCAGCCATGCACGCCAGACTGACTTGAGAGCCAACCTACCAGGGGTGACCCGCATGGCTTGTTGTTAACACCTTCATCCTGGAGACCGAAGGCTTGAGTGGAGGCTAAGTAGATGTATGGAGTATCAGTGTCATCCAAGCAAAAAGAGGTACCATGCGAGAGTTCATCAAGTACATCACCACTGCCACCCACATCCTTGCCTATTAGCTTCACAACAGGCACACAACAGTCGTCCGCTACGGCATTCAGTCTCTCACAAGAACTGCTTGATATCTGACAGCAAGGTGGGTGATAGTGTTGGAGTACTGGTGACAGGCTGACCTGCGTGAGAAGTCGGAGGAAGTCTGAAGGCAGTGCCGGGTGATTGACAGCCCAGACGAGATACTCCTCCTGGGTGACGGACTGTGTGAGTCTGTCATCAGCGACGTCGTCGGCGTTGTGGCAGAGTCGAGACGACAACATCTCATCAATCAACAACTCCACACTCACGTCAGACATGTCGTCAGCCGCACCCTACACACACGCACACGCACACACACACAGACACATACATACAGACACACACACACATACACACATAGCATTCATGAGAGACGTCTCACTCACACACAGACACACAGCATCCATGACGGCGGTCACCCACACACACACACACACACACAGGTCAACAATGATACCACTCCTCACTCAGTTACTACTTCACATTTCTGCCTTATTATAACAAAAAGCAAGCCAATGAGTGAGTGAGTGAGTGAGTGAGTGAGTGAGTGAGTAGTTTCTTAATGGCACATCAGCACATTATAGGCTATTCAGTGCCATAAATGGTAGATAGTAAGAGAGTAAGTACAGAAGAATAAAATCAAGCCAATAACTCAAGTGCTCATATTTCACAGCAACCTACATGAGTAGTCAATGTCAGGCTGCCGCAATTCAAGCTCATGTGTGTCAATGCCAAAATGAAAAATTAGATACACAAACTCAGTCAAAGAATAATACCTTGACTACACACAGGCTAGCTGTCAAAATGTAGCTCTTACACAAACAAGTTCTAGAGACAGTCACAAGACGCTTCAATGTTCTGTGACAGTTGTCATCCATAAAACAGCAAACACTGAATATCATAAATACACGGTGTAAATAACATAATATAAGCATTGGTTGTTAACGTAGGTAATGAACTCATTACAGTAAGAATGCACTGCTTTCAGTGCTTTGAACACTGGCATCAACTTCATATTATCAATCACTGATCTAAAGTTTCCTGGAGTTTCAGTCCATCAATGCAGTGTACTGCTTCAATATACTCAAGGTGCTTAAGTGAGCGACACTCTCACTCCAGATAATCACACACATGGTGACATCTAGACTATTAAGTTCATAAACGTGAGTGAATGAGTGAGCGACGCTAATGTGTAACGGATGTGGTCAAAGTGGGCGTGCACAGCGGCTAACACTGCACGGATGGCGTGGTCGACAGGCTGGAGCTGCACTGAAAATTACTGTGGCCTCGAGTGGGGGCGTTGTAGTTAAATTAACATGCTATACCCACATCTGAAGCAGAAACTAAAAAATGAAAAATCTGAATCACTGTTCTAACATGAATAACCAGCAGCAGTTTATACAAGGTGACTAGTTAAAGACAGTAAATCAAGAAGATGACATGCATAGTACAGGACTAGGCCTGTACACCCGTTTGCAAAATGGTGTTGACAGAGTTTCTCGCTTGGTGCGAGTTAGCGAGTCCCTAGACATAAC
>Ga0209259_1000237_pt1 | contig 15481 bp, 11 predicted proteins | sample WorMetGr2BELIZE1_FD_187417 | JGI IMG/M metagenome (GOLD analysis project Ga0209259, IMG submission 187417) | Marine gutless worms symbiont microbial communities from Max Planck institute for Marine Microbiology, Germany - Inanidrilus... ...
CGACAATCGGAAAAAAACTTGTTAAGCAGCAATATCTCCTCCACACGTCCGCACAATATGGTGAACTTCGGCCCACTAGCGGCTGAGATCGTTTCGGGAGTTTGGGGCACCCCAGCTACTTTCAACGGCTTCCGCGTCTTGGCAGCATTACTGCACGGCATGTAGTAGTGGGTGTCAGCCAAACTTTGCGGCGTGGAACAGAGGGCGCCACCTATGTTCGGCAGGGCGACCATCACGTTGGGCATTGGTCCACATTTCTAGTTATTAGTACTTTGCCCCCCGCCTCCCCCCACAGAGGTGCGAAGTACTGTGATGAGCGTCTCTATCTGTCAGTCTGTCTGTCTGTCCACTTGCATGTCTCATAAACCACACGTCCAAACTTCACGAAATGTTCTGTTCATCGTGGCTCGGTCGCCCTCTGAAGACAAAGGAATATGTTATGTACTTTCCGTTTTGTGGACGACGTCATGGGACATATGGGCAAAGTGAAGATCAGCAAGACTCGGACAGTGTGATTGACGGCTGTGTGTCGCAGCTCCAGACGATGTTATGTTTGATCGAGTTCGCCAGGTGGCAGCACCAGTCGGCGGTTGTCAGTGATGACGATATGCAGGGCTCTGCCATTGGTTGGTGGCCTGCAGAGTGCATTATAAAAGCCAGCGGCAAAGTCTGCTATCTACACTGCCTTGCTACATCACTGCCATCAACTGTGATCATAGTTGTTGTCACTGCTGCTGCTTCTTCGTCTCTGATATCGCCATATTCGTGCTGAAAAGGGACGTTAAGCTCCAGCTAACTAACTAACTGCTGCTGCTTCTGCTCCTACTACTATTACAAGGACAATCGTAAGCAGATTAAGATAGGACGCGGAGGTTTGGACACGTAGAATGTAAAGATGATGTTAGTTAGTTAGTTGGAGTGTAACGTCCCTTTTCAGCACAAATATGGCTATATAGACGGCTGAGTAAGCCACAGAATGCTACTGTGTGCGACAACAGTACACGCAGCAGTCAGACTGAGATGGCATGAAGTACTATTCTGCCTAAAAAAGCAACAACTGCAAAGATTACAAAGAATACAATGCAGTGTTAACAGCAACAGCTGGTGCAAACTGCAGCGGTGAAAGTTCTGAGTATTGACGTAATGAAAACCGGAAATCGAACTCGTGCGGTGATGATTCAAATCCGGCATAGGTGATTACAATGGTTATGTGATTACAATGGTTATCAATCAATCTACTTGGTTCCTGAGATGTGCTAAATCTACAAACTTTACAGTTTTACCACAAAATGAGTGAGCTCAAACGCTCAAACGCAAAAGAGACATCAAATCACATTCAAAACTTCATATTCTAACAGCAGCTATCATACAATAGAAGGTAAAGGTAAAGGCTTTCCCATACTCGATACAGAGCGCTGGGCCCGGAGCTGATCCCGGTGTACAGGCAGTCAGCCCGCAGGTGACCGTAAGTCATCCACCTGGCGGTAGGCTGCCATTACTTTCCGCCAGGCCTGCGGTTACCTCCCCAGCCGCAGAGCATCACCGCCATTTGGCCGGTACCAAGTTATACTGCTTGATGACAGAGGCACATAGGTGTGAACAACTTGCCCAAGGTTGTTACATAGCATTGCCTCGAGTAGGATTTGAACCCATGATCTACTGATCGCAAGTCCAACGCTCTACCTGTTGCACTACCGTGCCACCTGCTATCATACAATTCCAAAATAATGATTCATCACTGGCTGACAACAGAACCAATAGGCCCACTGGGCACAATTTCACCTGACCCGGACCAAACATCCTTTTGCAATCCCTATCACATGCAGCCATGATCAATCCGTGTACCAATTTTTAATGCTTAGCTTAACCTATTCCAAAGATGCAGATGGTACATGAGAAACAGGTCTATTTTGTAACGGATTTTGACGATTTGTGGCTAAGTCAAATCTGGATGGTAAGTTCACTTACGCAACATATTGCACGTTGGTAGAAAAATGCACGGACAAAATCCTCCATGATGGCCACAAATGGTTGTGTTTGTGTTGTGGTAAAATCCAATAAAAACACTCAAGTTACACAGCAGATAACAACTGTGGATGCCACTGCCTGCATGCCACAGGTGATCATACAACACATCTCATCAATATCAGGCAAACGGAAAGAATTACCTCGTCAATTAAAATGAGTGGATTTTCCGATTTTGTTTTCTTCAGGCACTGTATTACCTTCCCCGGCATTGCTCCAACATACGTCCTCCTGTAGGCATCAAGTAATGGCATTAAGTAATATCAGTAATGCTTTCAATATCACACACTCCACATTTGAAGGTTCAAATGTGTCATAACTACACGCTAAATGTTTTAAGAAACATAAACCGCACGCAGGCCGCCAAAAGGGCCAAAAATGCCGTTTTGTCCATGGTGACCTTGACCTTCAAACTCGTCTGAGTGAGAAACCAAACACGTCTTCTCTGTGAATTTGGTGCAAATCCGTTCAGCAGTTCCGGGGACATTTCATACACAAACAAAAAAGTCACAAACAGTACCAAAAATAGAACCTTATGCACTTCACTGCATGCAGTAAACACGTGAAAACTGGGACTTCTTCTGGTGCAAAGGAGCAACTTCTGCCAGATGCTCTTCCCAATGCCACCAGTGATTCATGGACGGGAGTGCAAACTGAACCCAGATCCACTACCCTAACCATGGAGCAACTTGTACAATATCTGATCAAACTTATATACCAAACTGCCTCAGTGACCATAAAACTATGCTGAAGTATACTGAACATTGCCAAAGTGAGTTCATTAAGATCAAAAGACGGAGAGAGAGAAGTATCAGCCTGACCTGTGACCTTTGATCTCAGCGACGTCCGTCATGCCGCCGACACTGAACCGATAGTACTGCCAAACACCATACAGCACTTCCTATGTGACCTTACCTCACCTTTCCTTAGCTTTGAGGTGAACACTGAGCAACCCAAACAACTGACTGCTCCGTGTTGAGGCCATTTTGATGTTGGCCCAGTGCACATCCTCGATGTAACCAAGGTTACTTTAACCTCAATGAGCCTTCTGCAAACTGCAACAGGTTTGATAGTAATATCCTAGACAGCTCCTCCTCGAGTGTAAGCCCCTAGTATAGCATATCGTATAGTGACCAACTGACAAAGAAATGACCACTTCCATTGTCCCATGACACCACTTTTAACTGACATCACATTAATGGAACATCACGTTGACGTGACACAGAAAAATATCAGAAAAACATTACAAAGCACTCAGACGGTTCGAACCTCCACAAAGCACCACCGAATGACTGTTAACAGAGTCCAGTGGCATTAACAGGGATACACAGCAAACAATTCCCAGATCCACATCTGGACCCTGATCACCTCTAAAAATTGTTACTGGTAACAAGGTATGCCCATGCCGAAAATTTGATTTTAAAAATTCATCTGCAACTTTTTTCAGTAATCCCGATAGCAGTGAGATAGAATCTATGAACCATCATAATCACCACCTCCAAATACACGAACACACAGACCACCATAGTACCACGTCTGAATACACGGACCACCATATCACCACCTCTGTTTTAACAGCCATTTTTCAGGCAAATCTGGGTTGGTGATTCTTCCATGTTTTTGAAAAGACTCTCTCAGGATAACTGGCACAGGTTTTTATGACCTGGATGCCCTTCCTATCATCCAATCAACTGTATTATGCACTGAAGAGAACAAAAAATTCTGACATCAAACAGGGAAAAATCACCAACTAGCCTCAACATTTCCTCAGTTATACCACCGGAGTCTTGAGGAAAGGGCCACTGCTCTAACGCCAGTACCCTGATATGAATTAATAAGTGTGATGGTTGTGGTGGTTACATTACTTGCTCACAGAGGTAACAAGAGGCACATCTGCTATCAGTTCATAACAGTGACACATGATAATGTTAGCAACAGTTAACTTTGTATTGCACCACAAAAATGATGACTGGCTTTTATAGTAAACTGCACATTTCTTGAAAAGGAAACAGTACTTCTTTAAATCTCTTAAATCTTGAAACAGTTGCACACTTTTCAAGCACAGCCTATTCACAATCAATGAAGTACACGACTTCATAAAGTGCCACAGTGGACACGAAGGAATGCTGGAACTTATTAATGACTCAATGGATGGAGCATCACATCGACCAAGGCACACATCGCATTTAGTTCAAAAGTTTTTGTTGAAAAAACTCACAATAATACTGGCAAACGTGACTCTATAAAAATTAATCAATTGTAGCTTATCTAGTAAAGTAAAAATCTGTACCTCGCGGTTAAGTGCTCGTGCAATTGACCGGGCAATGCTGGTCTTACCGACGCCCGGCGGACCATAGAAACATAGAATCTTTCCCTGTGTGCTGCCCTTCAGCTGACTCACTGCTATGAACTCCTTCAACAGCAACAACAACATACACCGGTCATTATTATTATAATACATCAAACACTCAACTATAACAAGTGAATCGGTGCCAACACGAGCAACGTATTGGAAAACAAATAAACGAAAATCAACTGATTTTCAGTAGCAAACTGTGAAACAAGCAACTATTAATTTTGTCTCAATTTAACACCTTATGAAAATCAGCAATGACTACTACAACCAGAACAGGAATTTCTACAGCACCTGTAAAGGTCAGTTTTTTAAGGTTCAAATAATTTCAACCATGTGTCCCCATGTGCCTAGTGGGTGTGTAATCCTCATTAACTAGTCCCAGTCAATTATACTTGATCATTAGTATTAACTTCAGTCACAGACGTTCACTTTTATTGCAACCAATCAGCAGCCTTTAAAGTGAGTGGTATCAAAATCAGCTTAAAAGTACTAGACCGGTCATCAGACAACAAGAACTATTTCTGACTGCCAAGACAGGAACAGTCAGACGGCACTGGCATTGAAAAGCCAGCACAAAGGCAGCAACGCTCCTTTCTTGAGAGTCCGGTGGAGGATAAAGAAAGGAAATGGTGATATCCTGGCTGGGATCAGTGCTTTCAGTTCCATTCAGTGCCCTCACACTGTTGACTGGTTAACTGGAAGTACAACCGGCCGCCAGGCATACCCAAAGGTTCTCTTCTAGAACAAGTGCAGGAAAGAACCAACAAGCAACTGGCTGACCCAGCTTCACCTGGTAATGGTCATTAAAACAGTGACGGCAATGACGTTCAGGTATATTAGCAAAAAATGGAAATATGACACTTCACACAAGACTGACATTGGGACCAGTGACATATACCAGTATGCGTTTCTTGACGTCGTCCATGCCATAATGGTCTTCCTCGAGGACCTGGTTTGCTCGGTCCAGGTCCAAGTTCTCCTCACTGCACTTGCCCCACGGCAGGTTGGTGAGCCAGTCGAGGTAGTTGCGAGTGACACTGCAACACACGTTCACGCTGGCTCCACCAGCTGCTACTGATACTACGCTGCTACTTTCAGTTTCAGTTTAACTGGCCTTGCTTTCCGGAGTTACCCCAGGTCTGACGGGGTTTCCCAAAAGCAAACGGTCAGGATTTGCAGAGCAAGTTTTTTAATGCCAACCAACAGCATCAAAGCATCACAGCTAACCACAGGCTAACAATTCTTATGAGGTTCTATCAGCGTTCATACATTCCTCACTTAATCAACCACGACTGCCTACATTTGACCACTTAAGGGTCATAGCAGTGATCAATCCAAGCTCCTGAATTCAGCCGCACTGACAGATAAAGCAAAAAATTCTTCCTGCATGCTTTCCATGGAGGGCCTCGGGGGATATAATGCTGACAAAGCAGGTGTGTTTGCAGGCAGGTAATGAACGTGACCAGTTATTGAGAGGCAGGCAAGCACAATCTCGGCCTCAACTCGGCGTGGAAGCGTGCGCAGGAACGTTCCAAGTGGCGTCAACTCGTGGAGACAGCTATGTCCAGTCAAGGACGCGCCACTCGATGATGATGATGATGAGGCATTGATGAGCAATTAAGCAATGGCAGATCAGGTAACTTTGTTCCATCGTTGTCTACAACATCAGCAGCAACCTTATCCTATCACTCTGCACCCAACTTATGATTCTGCAGCCACAGATCATACAGCATCTTTATATCTGCAGTTTACATGCAACTAAATACTGAATGCAACTCTTCAACGTTGCCATTCACGCTATTACTACCATTACTATTACAAGCACTTGCATTTTGGCACTGCTCCTACCAGACCACTTTGAGACGACTTTGAATTACTGATGAATGAAATAGCAACACAGCACAAAGCATTGTACTTGAACTCAGAAGAATGAGGATCCAGGAAAGACAATTTGCCGAGTTCTTCTTCAATGACATCCATCACGTGCGCTGGAACAACCAAGTCCTACACAAAGAAAATTAATTTTTAAAAACTACCAAAAAAGTTATACATCACCTCTTTAACAATGTTCCCAGAGGGCATGCTCAAAAAGCTATATCTAAAGGCCAGTCTTAAACTGTGTACTACCAATATGATTGACATTCCATTCAGATGTCAGATCACTCTACAAAGTTCAAGGCTTACGCATAGCAAAAAATTACATTACAACAATCCCAAAATGTTCCAAAACGTAAGTCTGGGGTGATGGTGGAGCACACACTTAATAAAATATACCGAGCTAAATGAAAAATCACAGTTAAATAATCAAAGCAGTCATCACAATGCATGCAGCAGCAAAAACTACTGAAAATAACTCCATCCTCCAAACCGTGGACAGTCAGAACACACTGAACATAACAAAGCTGATACACTGGCCCTTGACTGGTGGTTGTTACATCTGGTACACCAAGGAGGGACAGGGTACCACATGCCGAGATCCATGTGTTGTACTAAACATAACAGGCATAACTTTACCTTCAGTGTGGGTTGCTGTTTTGTCACCCACTGCCACCAATCACAGGCGACTGTGACCAATCATCATACGGGCCTACAACGGTCCTTACTGCAGGCACGTGCTAGAAGGTTGGTTGGAGTTTAATGTCCCTTTTCAGCACAAATATGGCTATATAAGGCAGGCATGGTGTTGTTTGCAGGTAAAACTGTGTGATCCATGCCTCAGCGCTTTGTGTGTACCTTGGTGCAAAAAGGCGCCATATAAATACTCTTCCTTTCCTTTTTTTATATCACAGATGAACGTGCTACAAGGTGCAGCAGATACAGAACTGCACAACTTCCTTGTCCTACACAATTACTTACAAAAAAAGAACACACAGGCACGTAATGACCTTCAGCTTTTCACGAAACTTGTCGCCGATGGCGTCCTTATCTTCTTTCTCCATTCCGAGCTCCCTCTTGATCACTTTCAGCTGCTCATGCAGCATGTACTTGCGATGCTGTTGCTTCACCTTCTCCTCCACCTAATCACATGCACGAAATCCATCGTTCAATCACGAAATAGGTCATTTCGGAGATGTTCTTCCCAGCCAATCTCTTGGCATAGTGCAGAAGAAACTAAACATGGCACAACAAAACCAAACAACATAAGACCAAAATAGTCTAAGCTAAAACAGAAGAACACACAATGCTAAATCTAAACGAACAAAAACTAAATTTAATCCGAAAAAATCAGTCAACTGTAAAAACTTCTCACGTGAGTGCCTATCATTGTCTACAACCGTTGTACACAACACAGAACAGTTTTCATAATTTTTGCTGTTATCCTCCAGACAACCACCATAGCTCAGATGATGTCTAGCACGCAGTCAAGCAATAACAAGTGATACTGTATGGTTTGTACAGCTATGCAAAGCAAGTTCACATGCACATAAATACACATCAGTTTAACAGCTCCATCCAAGAAGGTACAGAGACGGTTGTGGTGGTGGTGGTGGTTAATGGCTCCATCCAGGTGAATCTGGGTCAGACGTGAGGCGGCAACACTCAGTTCAATGACAGCAAGGTTATGTGGCCCGTAAAAATACCTCCCCAACAATCAAATCTCCACAAGTTACCAACGATGACCTCTGGGGGGTCTGGACTGGACGGTCTGTCATGGCAGTTGGAAAAGATATAATCAACAGTAAGTTTCATGTGCCAAAAGCATACCAACGTAAACAAGATGATAATAAGACACCGACAAAGGCACCTCAATAAATGTAACAAAAAATGGAGACAGTGCACCATACTAATACAATGATATGTAATACTAATCATATCTTAATAATCATATTTATTTAGCAACATAACATCATAACATCGCAGGCATTTGTGTCAGTTAGCAAAGTTGACACGAAAAGGCTAGGTCAACTACTACTACTGCATCTGTTTAACAACCTTTTTTCCAGGACAACCTGGGTCAACCTGCACAAGAAAGGTAAACCATTCTGGATTTTGCTGGAGCAAGAGATGATGGGGCAGCAGTGACATCAGCTGGACTATATGCAAATCATTTGCACCTCGCTCCAGACAGATAATCACGCCAGTACCCAACCACTCAGTGTTTTACAGGCTGGATGCCCGTCTTGCTGCCCAACCAACAGCATCAATGCACTGAAGGAATGAAAAGGTTAGGTCAAACGAAACAGTTTTCGGCAGAGACTTGCAAATCGTCAATGAGAGACTTTTGAGAGCTATCTGTCACAGAGTACCAGCTGGCAGGTGCAGAATACCGATACTCGTAATGCAGTAATGCTGAAGTTGGGTACTGGGTGTAACAGGCACGTACCTCTTTACCAATCTTCTGCTGCAACTTGCTTAATTCATATTCCTTCTTAAGCAGCGACAAAGCCAGCATAAGTCTGTTTGAGATCTGCACGGTGTAAAAACCAGCACGGAGTGACCAGTCATCAGCCACTAAACATCATGACAATGTAACAGACTCAGCTCTTAATAAACCACCGTGGTTAGTGTTGGAACCACCACTGTGAATTAATGGAGTCTGAAAATTTTCTACATTAGTATCTGGATCTGCATTGTTGCAACCAACTATTACTATTTTCTTAATATGCATGACTGTGACAAAAAACCTGATACATATTAGTCCTAGTCATCTGACATTGGTGCTATCGAAGCCATTTTCCTAGCAGCACTTAACTGAAAAAAGACAAAGAAAAGTTATCATGGCAGAAAATGCTCACAGCATGATCTGCATTCTACTTCCTGCTAAACTGCAGCTTGCAAAGTATGTAAGGAGTAATATGGAACGCTTTGTGGTAAAACCATTCAATTACTTCAAAATAACAAAATAATATATGTCAAAAATTACAGCAAAATTGCACAACTGCCAAAAATGAAACTGCAACTGTGGCTGCAGTCATACAATGTTGCCACTTTTGGAAATTTTGGCAGTAAATTAAGAGCCAAATTTCCCGCCACTAGTAAACCCATCATCACTCTTTATGTAAGATCAACGGCTCTCACGTTTGTTTCCTCCAGGACTTCCTGTAGCTCAGCAGATTCGGCGCCAGTCAATGCAGCACCTGGTAATAAACATGACATAACTACACTACATCTGTTTAGCGGCCTCTTTTCCGGAACAACCTGCGTAAGCCGAAGGTAAACCATTCTGGATTTTACTGGAACAAGATATGATGAGGAGGCAGCTGGACCATATGCAAATCAGTTGTACCTCGCTCCAGACAGATAACCACGCCAGTACCTCACCACTCAGTTTTTACTAGGGTTAGGACAATGGTGACTATCGGACCATCGCTTCGGCCGATTGTTGCACTATCGGATGACTATCGGTGCCGATAGTTTTTCACCGACTGTTGTACCGATAGTGCGACTGGCTGTTACGGAGATATGAACAGACATTCTGAAGTAATTTTGATGGCTATGCTTCTGTTTTCTGAACTACTGAACTGTGACAGCATGCTAGCCCAAATATAACACAACTTCTGATTAAAGCAGATCATTTAATGAGTTACTTTTTATTAATAATAACTTAATATTCATTATCGTCCAATGTGACGGCGATCCGACAGTCTTAAAGCAAATCTTTGTCAGGCACAGCAGCGCGATCTCAAAACTATCGCTCCGCTATCGCATTGGCCGATAGTTTTGACCGATACTATCGACTATCGGACTATCGGTTTTTTGCACTATCGTCCTAACCCTAGTTTTTACAGGCCGGATGCCCTTCCCGCTGCCCAACCAACAGTGTCAAAGCACTGAAGGCATTAATACACATGATGTAACACAAGAGTAAACACTCAATGTGCATGTATGCTGAGACTCTGATGGACAGCCAAACTGCACAGAACCACGGCAGAAAACTAATGAAAAAAAGAACTAAAATAACTGATCAGCACAGAAAATCTAGTCCCAGTCTGGTCCGTGAAGGCACGAAGCAAACTGGAACGGCTCAGTTCCAAGTCATGGAAATGCCAAGTTCCAAGTCTGAGTCTGTACTTAACTGCAACCAATTTTCCAAGGTCACCACAGGTCAAGCCGTTATTGCCACGGGTTGCCCTAGGAGGACTGTTAGGGATTGTTAGATCGGCATTTTTACAGACTAGATGCCTCTCCCGGCGACAAGCTAATATTTTCAAAATACCAATGGAAAGAATGGAGGTAAAAACGGACATCACATCTGTTTCCTGATGAAGCCTCAATTCAATACTTGTTACTATCATTCAACAAAACTGTTTTACTTATCGGCATATTTAACAGATTCACAATGTATTAATAAAATGGCCTCAGTATAATTGATACAAACATGATTTCTATTTAACAAGTCTATTTTTACACAAAATTAATCCAGATTAACCCTATGACTGGCAACCGCGGGTGAACCCGCATTGCCAGTTGACATACTTACATACAGGTAGGGCCCGGCGGCTACACCCGCGCTTGCCAGACAACTGTCAATTGGCAGCGCGGTTGCCAGTCAAAGGGTTAAGCTAAGTCCAGATAAAGGTCACCAAAAATGCATTTTGTGAAGAATTATTTACAGGCCAGATGCTGTACCCATCACCAAGCCAACAGCATCATACCACAGAAGAACGATCAGCGGAGACAGACAGACAGCTCTGTTTCAACGGATGTTTTCCAGGTCATCCTTGCACTGCCATTTCACTCGGATTTCTTCCTCCATTATTTTGTTCCAGAACAGAACCTTTAACAATATGTGGCACAGCTTATTTACAGGCCGGATGCTCTACCTGACACCAGCCAATGGTGTGAAAGCACTCGAGGAAAATCAACGCACTGAAACCAACAACAAGCACGAGCCTCATCCCACCTTCATCCACCACCGGACTCTTACGCGAAGGCGCATGGTGCCCTATATGCAGGCTTTCCAGCGCCTGTACCACAGTTTAGCCAACTGGGACGGTTGTCCAACTCCAGCTAAAAGTGAGGGCATAGAATATCTACAAAGTTGGCCCCACAGAAATTAGATATTCTATCGCTTGGACGATATTTGTTTATCTATAGCGTGGTCAGTGTAAACAGAAATATAGTCAGATATAATAAATATATCGTAGTTGTTACTGTAGTTGTAGTTTTTGTCAGTTATTGTTATAGTTATTGTGATTTCGTTAGAAAAATTCTACAGTCGTTATTGGTGTGTTCAAGTTCAAGTTCGAGTACCCTATGTATTCTATTTTTAGAAAAAAGTTTAATCGTACTCGGTCTGTTCCACTATAAATACTGAAGTGAATATTTATTATGCGGCCGGCTTCAATGGGAGCGGACGGCAGTTGAATCACTGAACTTCCTTACACTGTGGCCTGTACCCTACAGACAGAGGCGTATACAGACAGAAAGAGCCATAGAGTACCTAGGTCGCTGAGATACACGGGATTGTCGATGACTCTATGTCCTCCTTGGATCATCTGAGCAACGGTTTCTCTGAAACAACGATGACAACCTCTCTAAACTGACATACAAACACACATTTAATGACCAGTTTTCCCGACGTACCCGGGTTGGCTGGCTGCTCCCTTGACCACGAGTGGTTATCGGTACAAAATTTTTGTGCAGCCAGATGCCTTTGTTGATGTCGACCAGGGGGTCACTTACTCAACCTCAACCTTTCTACAGTCACTCATTAAGGACACTGTTCCCCTTCTAATGCCAGTAAGCAAAAACTCAAGAGCAGCTAGTTACAACTAATGTTATGAGTGACGGGTAAGTTACTAGTAAGTTACGTGGATCGTGGAAGATGGAAGAAGCTGATAAGAGTGGATGATGATCAGGATGGTGGGTGGGTGAGTGTTTCTTCTGGTACCGGCTCACCTGGGTAGTCCCGGACAAAGGGCTGTAAAGCGGTTGCTTTTGCGTTGTTGTGTTATTTACTGGAAAGTTATCGGCCACGGATATTACCAGTAATTCAAGAACACTACACTGTGTCGCACAAAAACGTCCCACCTTTATGACTTGCTATAATCTTGACTCGCATGGTTCCATTATGAAAATTTTTGGCACAAATGTTAATGAGAAAGCAGGCAATCAAAATGTACTTCATTTGCCGACCTCACCTAACTAGTGCTTCTGCACTACCTACCTGGGAAAACAGGAAACCCGGAAATTGCGTATTTTCACTTAAATGCTGAATGTTTTTTTATCAAAAACACACGAAACACATTAAAATATCACCTAGTTACAGCTGAATCACCCTTCACTGTCAAAACGATTGACTGGTGCACCAGACAACCTAGGAAACATAGCATCCTGCTGACTGTTACCCACATGCTATATGTTTACCAAGTCTGCCACGGTGTCAGTCGCTGTATAACAGATGGGAGTTGTTCTTCGTCGAGCCTGGAGTGAAAGTCAATGGACATTATTAACGGGATATCTTACTATCTCAACAAATGTTAGACGCTATCAAACACGTTACAGATGACAATTTTTTTCAGGGAGACAGCAATGTGCGTGCAACACAGTCCAACTGCTGCAGCGCTCTGGACTAATACAGCATTTGAGTGAAAATGTGATTTTCGTGTTTTCCCGTTCTGCCAGTTAGTTCAGAAGTGCAAGTTATCTGAGATGGCATAGTTAGCTAGTTGGAGTTTAACATCCCTTTTCAGCACATATATGGCTATATCAGAGATGAGACTTGGCCTAGTAAAGCGTCTTTTGATTGCCTACTTTTTTGGTACCATCTCTACCAAAAATTATCAAAATCTGTCTATGTGTGTCAAAGTTATAGCAAGCCTAAGGTAGGACGTTTCTTAACACACGGTGTAGTTACAACTGCACTGGTTAAATACAATCACAATGCCATCACAATAACAGTGAAAGAATTTACCATTTTACCAGTAATGTGAATCACAGACACAAGCAGAAAATGGACAGACAAACATGTGAAGCCACGCATTTAATATTATCGACCATGGCATCCTCTGATAACTGCACTGACCAATCAATCAACAGTATCAAGCCAATGAAAGTATTCATCCAGTACTACAAGATTAACACTCAGCAACATTTACAGCAGGAATCAACAACTGTTCACCACATACCTTCACCACATGCACGTAAATCCACTGTATTATCATTCTCCTCGGTTTCAGGTCAGTTAGTCAGTTGGAGTTTAACGTCCCTTTTCAGCACAAATATGGCTATATCAGAGACGATAAGGTAAGTAAAAAGGTACCTGTAAAGTGGATTCATTGATATGATGTCTCGTATTGTCTTTACAACTTCTGCTGTAAGAGCCTACAATACACAGTGAAAAAGATGCCTTTCATAGTCATCAAGCATTCCCGCATTCCATGTCACACAGTTACTCATGTGCAAACGGAGAACTTTCCTGGAACCAACATGTTAAATATGTACTCTTAATTTTTTTTAATCAGCATGCAAATGTGTCATCGCAGAGGTCCTTATAATAATAATAATAATAATAATAATAATATGAAAATTTATAACGCACACATGTATTCAAGCATTAAACATGAATCGGAGACGTGGGCAGTCGCTAGGTGGCCAGACGGAGTGTGTTAATTGTTTATGAGCTGGGCTATGAAGTAAGATTTTAAGTGGTGCTTCAAACTATATAAAGATTAACAGTTTTTAATGGAGATAGGAATGGAGTTCCATGTTGCAGGAGAGCTGTAGCTGAATGCGTGCCAACCAAAATCACTAGACATATAGGGTACATGGAGAAGTTGTTGGGTTGTAGAACAGAGAGCTCGTGATGGGTGGTACACTTGAAAAAGATTGTAAAGATAGGATGGCTGACAGGTTGCTAAGGTCTTATAGGTAAGTGTAGTGATTTTCAACTGTATTCGGTAGCAACTAAGTTCTAGTCATCCATTCTAAAGACAATGACTGTTCAAACCATGCCATGAACAAGTGAGAATATCTTGTAAATAGAGTACATGTAATATACATAGACAATAGAAAACTAACAGTGTCATTACCAATGACTTTCGTTGACCTTTAAGGTCACTGCAGTTAGTTAAACCGCAGTAAATCTGTTATCTCATAAAATACAGCATTCCTTAGTTAGCAAGTACTTTAAACTGCAAGCGACACAATGCACCAGTTGTAGGCATCAAAATTACTTTTCGGACCGCCATTTCCACAGTTCACCTGTCTACCAGGGTGGATAAAAATCATATCCAACCTGACTTCTATAACTCACTGATCCATGTAGTTTAGCTGTAATCAGAAGAACATGCTAAATAAACACCTTCATTTCTTCCGTCGTCTTGTATGGATCATGACCGACGTTCTCGACTTCGACCATCATCAAGTTAGAGACGACCGGTGGAACGGAATCTGAAACTTCGGACGCTTGATCGTTAATCGGAGCTGCTGCAGCGGGAGCCGAATGTCTCCGCGACAACTTGCGCCTTCGTGGCTGCTCCGCATCTGCATCAGTCACACACACATCAACAGTCAAATCCCTCGCAAACTCGTGTGTCCGGTCACAAGCCGCTAGTACTTTTGGTTTTTCTGCAACCAGCACACTTTTCCGTCATCTTTCTCGGCGACCACGATATCCCGTTAATCGGTTCAAATTTTGGCAATCTGACAGCATTTAGGGCAATTTTTTAGCCATATTTTCACTGTGCATGCGCAGGAACGCCCACTTATGAACTTCCGGTTAAAGTTCTGACATCACCATTCGATTCCTTGATCCCGATTTCCTTATAGGGCATGCTATTTCAGCGATACGAGGACGTTTTCTGATGATTTTTGCATTGGATACGCTGAATGTCCGCCATATTTCTACTTCCGCTCTAGTTGACATACTGACCTAGAAAGTGTGTCACGTGATGCGCACTTCGCGGTGACAGTTTCCACCGAGTTTGAAGTTGATACGACCATCCAATGCCTCGTTATACCGTTATTGCTGCTGATACGTTACGTGACCTTGTGACCTTGACCTTTGAACATTTGACTTTGGTCAGTGGCCATACATGGCGGGTCACGTGGTCAACCCCTCCACCAAGTTTGAAGATCCTATGGCTATCCGTTCTTGAGTTATGAGTTCCGACATCTCCGATAGGATACCATTGACAGGAGAGGGCCGGTCACTTG
>Ga0209259_1000238_pt1 | contig 15404 bp, 16 predicted proteins | sample WorMetGr2BELIZE1_FD_187417 | JGI IMG/M metagenome (GOLD analysis project Ga0209259, IMG submission 187417) | Marine gutless worms symbiont microbial communities from Max Planck institute for Marine Microbiology, Germany - Inanidrilus... ...
CGAAAAGATTTTTGGCGTCAGAAAACTAGATTCCCTGGGCTACGGCGTTGTTTGCGTGATTCTATGTGTTGCCGTTTCGATACAATACCGGCTTGTGACAGACAGACAGACGGACAGACGGACGGACAGACGGACAGACACACGACGACAGCTAGTACCGCGCTAGCATAGCGTCGCGCGGTAAAAAATCAATTCCGCAGACCCCCCCCTCCCCATTAACATTGTGGCCTTCAGGAAATGGCACTACACTATTCACAGTAGAACTATCAGGTGACAGCCGTGAATAATAATTGTTGACAGCAACCACGAAATATGCAACAGACAGTCATCGGGAACATTTATTATACGATCAGTCGACAAACAGTAATCTCCATTACTTTCATGCACCTTAAGCTGCTTGACAGCAGATTTAACACTAACAATGCAGTCACTGTCAAAACCGCTCTGTATCAGCTGCTTATCCATATGATCAATGATACCTTTAAATTAGACATTGTTGTATGGCACCGATGTGCCTAAATACAAATACTTGGCAGCATACAGCTTGGCTATACTTCGTGCGTCAGTATTACCATCAACAACCCTGCTCATGCAACTTTTATCAGATCTTATTCACTTAATTTCCATCCAGAAATTCCATTGTTTGTTCTCAACAATACAATTTGCTAAACGTTCTGGAATAATATTATCTTCATCTTTCTTAATCCGACGAATAGCACAGTGATATGCAGAACTCGAAATGCCATTTGGCAGTTGGACTCGGGTGGGACCAAGGAAGCACGTATTAGGTGGGGTGCATGCCGGCGCCACCTGCCGCATACCATTAAACCGTCCATGTGCGGCTGCATGGCCACACTGCGGCCTGTTGTTAAATTATTTTGACCAATTGTTATTACTATAAATGACACAGCTTCTTATCACATAACCAATAATTATCTCATCTCCAAAAAGCACAGTTTCATTCCAACATATAAGGTTTTCCATGATCAACCAGACTTCGGCCGGTTAACCGCGACGGCACGCAAAAAAAAACGGTCAACCGGATTCTAGTTAACGAAACCAAAACAAACAACATCGTTGACGTCAACAACCAAGAAGTGTCACAAGTAACCATGGTAACCACTGTCAAACCGACACCAGACTCCGGCTGGTCATGGTTGACCAAGCTGCATAATTAGTGCCCAAATATGGAAATGCAGGTTAACAGGTCAACCACCACAACTGGAGTATGGTTGGTCACGGAAAACGCCCCTATAGTTTCATTGCAATGTATTAGTCTTACCTCTCAGGATATTCTGTGCCTCACCGGACTCTACAAAATTACAAGATATTCAGCATACATGCAGAAATGTGCATTACAGACACTACAACAACTACAACAAAATATGGAAATGTTCATTCAAAACAACTTGCTCTGCTTACAACCTGTGTTTTGTTTTCGACGAACACATCACTTTATCAGACCAAATGTCACCATTTTCCAAATCCTGCTAATGTGACATCTGTGAACTTTGCAGCAACCACCCTTACCTCAATTTTGAAACAGTCAGTACCACACTATCTCCAGTGTTCCTTTGAACTTGACTACTGTAGTTATCCACATAATGATCTTCCAAAGTCTCAGGTAAACCCACTTCAGCAGATTCAGAATTGTCTTGCACAAGCTGTTCTTAAAACTCCGCTTACATTTTATCACACCACTCCTAATCATCAATTCATACACCAGCTGAAAACTAACAATGCACCAACCAGTCAACTGATATATCCGCAATACTTGACGTGTTAACCTCTTGCAGCACTATATCCTCATCTGTTGCTACCATTGCTCTATAAACCAACATCTTCTTCATTACAAAACACAAGTTGCTCTTATCAACATGCATCAGCTTGTCTCTGGAACCAACACCATGTTTCACTTTATCACAATCATTCCAGTCATTCTTCTTCTGATTCACTTCATTTTGCACAAGTCAGGTTACCATTTTTACTGCATGATGCATGTGCACAGCGCGATATTAGCAGTTGCCCGGTGTCTGCAAACACTGGCACTGTATCAAAATAGCTAAACGGATGAAGCAGGTTTTCAGCATAGAGGCTTTTCTTGGCCAATACTACATCACATTGAGGTTATTTGTGTATCCCCGGAAAAGTGCACTACCCTCTGGAGCCTTATCCCAAACTCGGAACTTTGCTGATTTTTAAGCTTTTTTGTCAAACCGAATACAGTGTTGTCAACTTAGTTTGACTACTGCAAGTTGACAACAACGAGCATCCGTCATCACTTACAACACGTCACGCTGCACAGTCCATCTGTGACAGCCGAGTCACTCGTCTCTCAATCTCAACACTCACTATCATCTTCTTCATCTTGACTCAAAATTCACTTGTCCACAACTTCTTTCCACCACAGACTGCTTGTAAGGACTGTCTTTCAACACAGACTGGGAGTTGGACCACATGTCTCATGCTAATCAGTGTTTATCTTTTTATTTCTACAGTTTTTTTGCTAATTATCTATTATGGTTCCCTGCATATCATACTGTATCACTCGCAGCAAGCATACTCATAACTACACTACATCTGTTTAATGGCCTTTTTTCCAGGACAACCTGGGTAAGCCGGCACCAGAAAGGTAAACCATTCTGGATTTTACTGGAGCAAGAGATGATAGGGTAGCAGTGGCACCAGCTGGACATTATGCAAATCCTTTGCACCTCACTTCAGACAGATAACCTTGCCAGTACCACAATACTTAGTTTTTTACAGGCCGGATGCCCTTCCTGCCGCCCAACCAACAGCGTCAAAGCACTGAAGGCCTTAACATGCATACTCATAAGGCCTTAACAAGCATACTCATAAGAAATATCAAAACAAATATGGTATGGATAAACAATCCTCTACCTTCTTTAGAACAAAACTAAATTAACAGTAATCAAAAATAATAGACTGCTTTATGTACAAAACACTTACCACCACCTCTAGCATGTGATACAACTTCATGTGTAGCTAAATTCCTGTTAATCACATAAAACAAAAAGTAAGCATCATATACAACAGCATGTCATGCATCAATCTGTTGCTGGGCTCAGACATACATGTACCTGCCAGTTGGGACTTTTTCTGGAGTAATGGACTGAGTTTGGCTGATTCCTTTCCAACATCACCAGTAACTTATACAGATCTCAGCAGGAATCGAACCCAGGTTTGCCAGGTAAGAGTCTATTACTGGCTGCTCCTTACAGAACTTCATACAAATTACATAAGCTTTTATTAACTAAAAAATTAAACCAAACTCGAAAACACGTCCATCACACCGTTACTTACTATAATGAATATACACCAGTTTTTAACAACAACTCATTTAACGGCCTTTAACCAGGACAACCCAAGTCAACCGATGCCAGAAAAGCATTCATTCACTTACACCCTGTCTTCGTGGCTATTATACGACATCTTTATTTAACTTCTCTATTTCCTATGGTCCATGGCATCTTCCTTGCACATTTGTCAGATCTTATAATCTTTTTTCTATAACCTCACTCCAACATTTCTTTGGCCTACCTCTATATCTTACATCTCCAATTTATAATCCATGTATTTTTTCACCTAATCATTATTGTCCTTTCTTTAAACATGTCCATACCATCTGTACCACTGCAATTATATCATCTATTCCCAGTCTCTCTCTCAACTCACTACAAGTGAACCTGTCTGTTAATTTAATGCTACACATCCTCCTAATTATTCTCATCTCAGCCTGCTGAAGTGCCAACTCATTCTCTTTCTACAGCAGTAATTAACTTTCCAATTAATCTACACAATAAACTCACAATTACAGTGACCTGTAATAGTAGACGAGTGAGAAGATTAATGCAACGATGTAGAACAAAGCAAATACGCCAAATGCTGCTAGAGTTGCCAACAGCAACTGAGGCACTACAACACATTAGACATTGCGATATGTATCAACAATAACACTCACACACCCACACACACTGGGTATCTTCATCTTTCGCTAAGACCAAAGTCTTAAATTTTAGTCTAAGACCAAAAGTTTAATCTGAATGGCTAAAACCTGGTTTTAGACCGAGTTCAGATTAAACTCTGGTCTAAGACTGTAGACCAGGTTTCACACTGAATGTCCCATCTTGCTTGCAAATACAGACATATTTTACATTTTCAGCGACTTTACAGAGTGAGTAATATGACATGCTGTCTCATATTGGTAAGTGCTTTTGGTCCATGATGGTTATTTATTATACCGCCATCTATGATGTCATTACTGACATATTTGTTTACATGTGTTTAAACGAAGGATAAAGTGATTTGGTTTTAGACTAAAGTCTTAACTCTAATGGATCAATGATAAATGCATACCGTATTTTCCGGACTATAAGCCGCGACTTTTTGTCAAAAATTTCAGGGTAGCGGCTTATATAGCGGTGCGGCTTATGTGCAGACGTTTCCAAGAAACCACGCACTACACACTGCATGCTACGGCATGCCTCGATCAGCACTTGATCACGATCAGCTCACCCACAGTACTCCACAATCACTGACTGTCTCTGCAGCTGTGTGGCCACCCCTCCCCCGCCCGCCGTGTCTCTCTCTCTCTCTCTCTCACTCTGTCTGTGTATGCGTGGTGTCTCATTCCAATGACAGTCAACTGCACTGCAGTACGTGGCGGCCGTCTACTGCATGCACCGGCAGAGCGTGGGAAAACTCCCGCATGAAATCCCGTGCTGGGCACGCAGTCTGGCCCCCAGGTGGCAGTAGTGATATCGCGATCAGGGAGGCTTAATGCGTCACGCTGGACTTTAACCCACACACGTCACAAAATTAACCCACTTTGTGGGGCACACTCCCGATGGCTTGGCTTCGCATCAAATTACTGCATCACCGCAGACTTTCGCCCACACTATTAAGCCCGCATGTAGAGTTTTCTGGACCACGTCGATCGCGTCTTGCCGCTCTTTTGCGGATCTTCTCATCAAGTGTATGCATCCGAGGACGTTCCTACGTGCAAGGAAATAACAGAAGAGGGTGCGACTAATACTCAGGTGTGACTTATCTATGAATTTTTCCCAAATTTTCGGCAAAAATGGGGGTGCGGCTTATACTCAGGTGCGACTTGTACTCCGGAAAATACGGTAATGCATATATAAGTGCATTACCATCGTTTGGTGAGACTGGATGACCAAGATGAAGTTTGGTTTGAGACCATACTTCGGTCTCAAACTGTGGTCTAAGTGGCAAGTTTGGTTTTAAACTTTAGTCTGAGACCAAAGTTTAGCATCACTTCACATTTTGCATTAATCAGGTCTTAGACTGGACTTTCTGTCTTAGACCAAAGTCTCAGACTACGTACGGTCTTAGCGAAGGATAAAGTGACCCACTATTTTGATGACCATTTTCCAGTTACGATTAGCCAGACATCCTCTCAATTTTCTTTCTCCACTTGTTCTACAGGAAAACTTTAGAGATAATTGGCACATATTTTTTTACAGGCTGGATACCACTCTTATCACAGTATCATCAAAGCACTGAAGGGAACTATCAATAACAACATAACTGTACAATAAAACAGCAAACAGAAAACTATGCAGTATACACAATGCCTTTAAAAAGTTTATATGATGGTTGAAAAAAGTACAATACAACTATAGTTTCGTGTTTGGAATGTACAAAGAGCTGAGTCAGGGTACTGTCAAAAAAGTCTTGTCTGCTCTGTGGCATTCCACAAGGATCTGTTCGGCTGAATGTATTGAGCTTTCTGACCAATGGATAGACAAAACAGACTGAAATGAATTCCAAGAAGAACCAGCTGCTTTAGGTTGAAATTTGGCATCATCATCTCATCATCTACAGTTGATGTTGTTTCATTTGCAACTGACTTGCAAGTTATTTTAGGATCGTCAGCAGATAATGACAGCTCATTCGTCTGCTAATCAAGCTTTTTCCAGCTACGTCAGCTGCAGTCTCTGATGTCCAAGCCGACACACGCTAGTCTGGGCCTTTGTCAGCTGTCACCTGGACTACTGCAACTCCCTTGTCGCAGGCCTCATCAAGGTTCATCTCAGGCATAATGTCAGTATACGACACGGCAGCTCATCTGGTCTTTGGTGCCCATCATCATCACGCATCATGCTGGTTCTCATGACACTTCACTAGCTTCCAGTCCATCAGCAATGATGTGCTCTCATCATCTCTGCAGTTACAACCTTACAGCACGATACAAATACGTACATTATTATTATCGTTCTGCATCATCAGCTGGTGATCTTCAACGCGGCAGCGATTGTGTGGAAGTGCCTGCATGAAAAGCCCGACTCAGCCAAACTGTGGATCTTGTTGTCTCCATGGACGGTTGTTTTCAGTCACGTTCTGGCGGCGTTTGGAGTCCTTCTAATGCTGTGACTGGACTTTCACTGGCCACTGTAGCTTCAGTGTATATGGACCAGAAACATCGAACAGACTGCCAGCAGCACTTTGTTTGCAGGAACTTACAGTGTGCTCGTTCAAGTGGACCCATCTGTTCCAGCAATAATCTGGCGCTAGTAGCAGCTGAGTCATGTGCCATCGTCTGGCAACATTATGACAGTTTCTGCGAGTTTGACACCAACTACAAATACTCTATTTACCTACTTACCCCCTTTACTTTCTTAACCTAACTGCAACAAAAGAAAGACACACTAACAGAATTGAAATTATTAAGATAGCATAATTCAAAATAAAAACCACCAAATAATGAAAGACATGTTTTAACGTAACACTGTACTATGTGACTTACATGATGCCGACTGCAGGATAGTGATAGTGACCGTTTTAGTGCGATTATGAACATCATTACTGCTGGCATCTAAAAGCGAAAACAATGAAATGCACCATCATTGATCAAATCACCTGCAAACCATAATTATAAATATTTTTATACTCTTTTTATATTCTTTTTAAAGGTAGTTACAGCAACTGCCTTTGCATAGGTCTTCCTACAGATAACTCTAATAACTATTAGAAAGATCTGACCTGAGGTTGCACCAACCACTTCAGCATAAAGAACTTAAAACTCAACCAAAGAGACCAACAGAATTCAATACAGCACATAAGTCTACCACACCACACTGATATAAGCACAGTGTCCTTACCATCAGCAATTTCCCCATACTATGCCACAGATGACTTCCTAACCTCAATACTGCTGCTACTACTACTGCAGCTGCTGCTGCTACTACTACTACTACTACTACTACTGCTGCTGCTGTTAATACCACTACTCCTAGTGATAGTAATAGTAGCACTGAAAGCAGCAGCAACAGCTGTCAATAACACACAAGAAAAGTGTACACCATAACAAATAAAAGACATTTACACATCAACTGCATCATACAATAACTTCCTTAAACACCTGATAAAAATAAAATCAGGTCAACAAACACAAAACAGCTGTAAATACTTTTACACTCAGAATGAATAAACTTGTAATGTAGAGCTGCTTTCAAGACTGCGGCACACCAAAAAGTAAACGTAAAGTTGTAAAATAATATAATATAAAGACAACAAAAAAGTTCACCTAATAAGTGATGTAGCTACTCACCGTGCTGTACATGTGAAATGGTGTCAACAAGACTGCAGTCAAAGTCATTTGGTTTAACAACAAAAACAATGAAGAATGAGTCATTTACAAACGTTCCTCTCTGAAAGCATACGCACAAAAACAACTGACTGCAAAGTGAATGATGCATATTTAGAAACAAGTATAACATAACACTTTCTCAAGCATTGCACAAAAAATATAACTTTTGCGTAGATCTATATCTTAACACATTACAATAGAATCAGACCAAAAACAAAATTTTACATTAAAACGGCTAACTAAAGCACAGAACCTCAATGGTAATGGCTCCACTTCGAGTAACAGTTTGGTGATAGCCAACAAACTCCACGTCATCGACCATGTCATAGACTGGACACTGCAACAAAAGCAGACACACTTGCCAGTATACCACAGACATGATACCACCACCACCACAACCATTTTATGGCCCTTTTTCTGGGACCACCCGGGCGAGCCAGTGCCAGAAGAGAACTTCTGGACTTTATGGTGCAAGGGAAGATTAACAGAGGCAGACACACTGACCATCTGGCTGGGCGCCACTCCATCCGGACTAACCAGTGCCCACCTCCACCATCCCATTTTTTACAGGCCGGATGCCCTTCCTGCTGCCCAACCAACAGTGTCAAAGCACTGAAGGCAACTAGCGCAGACATGATACCACAGACAAAAACAATAACAGCTGAGATTGAGCATAAATGTCAGAAATGTATGTGATAAAATGTACAGTTACTAAGCAGTCAAAAACTGCAGACTAGAAAAGCCCTCACTTGAGGTTGTAATAACTACTTTAGCATAAACAACTTGAACACGAAAACGGAGAAGAATTTTGTGACACTGAGCTGCCTGCAGCGTCGTGTGGCCAGTACCGGCTGAACAGCCCAGCATTACCACTGCTGTCCATGGTACTCTGTGCAGGTGGCTCGGTGTCACAAAATGTTTTCCTCCTATGAATTTTAGCTCTACTTGTGACCGTATGGTTGGACCTATGACTTTGACCAAAGAACAAGAACTAGATAGGGTCTAGGTGAACCACTGTGCCAAATCTCAGTCAAAGTCATTCTGTTCCAAAGTCGCTGTCTGGACGTACACAGACAGGCACACACAGACAGATACACACAGACACACGCAGCTGAACAACTGCAACAAATGGCCACTGAAGTGGTTGGTTGGCAAAAAAACATGGGAAAGAACTCGAGGTGCTTACCTTGAGTTCCTGCAAAGACATAACTCCACAGAGATCATCACCAGACTCAGCACGAACTATGACGCTCCACACATCAGCAGGAATGTGATATTCCAAGTATGACGGCTGTGCCGGAGATACTGTCATCGTTGTACCATTGGATGAATTATTGCTGCAACATTATACAAGAGAAAACTATTGAAAACCGTAATTCAGCCATACCTTGTTTTCAGGACAACCTGGATAAGCTGGCACCAGAAAGGTTAAACATATCAGGATTTTAATGAAGCAAGAGATGATGGGGTGGCAGTGGCATCAGGTGGACCATATGCAAATCATTTGCACCTTGCTCTGGACAGCTAACCATGCCAGAACCTCATCACTTATGTTTTTACAGGCTGGATGCTCTTTCTGATGCCCAACCAACAATGTCAAGCACTGTAGGCAGAAACACAGATATAACTATAAAAAGAAAATTTCAAGCAAAAAAACTATTAATGAGGTCAACCTTACATCCACCTAAATTCTTTACAAAATACAACGATATTTAATGGCAATAGTCATTACTCGAAATCAATAGTCTCGAGATCAGCAAATATAGTGAATGTCTGCAGCTCTGGTGACATCGTTGATGCATCCACTGTAACATCAGGCAATGAGTAACCATCTTGTGCTGGACACAGAATCCTACTCAAGTTATTATAGTTGTACCTGCCAACAGAAAAAAAACACAAAAGTAGTTACTCAGGTGCTGAAGTACTACTGTATGATACTTATTTCAGTAAAATGAAAATGAAAAGGAAATTTTATTTTTTAAAAACTTCTGCTGTTATCACAAACTACAATGTGTTTCAAAAAGTGATGCAAAATTGCCAAAACTGTGATATAGAAATTAAATATCCTACTGACCACATCATCTAACACACCTTTTGAACAACTTTTGCAAATGTAAACAAATTTATTTAGAAGTCTGTGACATCAATTTTTTTTTTAAATTGGCAGAAGAAAGCATAAGTTTCCAATATTGGGAATAGCTAATTACTGCAGTCAATGCCAGCCATCTGTCCCATAGCCGGATAGTTCCTTACATCTTTCAATTCTTTACAGCAGCATTTTGTTCTTGAAGTATGTTTGATTTTATCTTCATTTTAGCACATCAATAATGTGGCCACTAAAGAGCCAGCCACGGCAATCTAGCTTAGTAACGAAAATGCATTGTGAATTCGTGGGGAGATTTCAGAATAAAATCTCTACTCGAGTAATGTGTCTACCATAGATGGAAGTGTAGTGACAACCATCCATCCAATTCGACTAGGACGTCATTAATCTAGCAGTATAATAGTGACATGTTCGACTATGTGCACGTTGTTTATTTGTATGCAGGTGCAGACAATAGCATCTTCAATCACAAACTGAACTGAATTGATTCACAAGGCAATATATGATGGTTCCATACTCGACAAATAACTTTTCTGGTAACAGTTTTAAAAGTTAATATCTTAAAAACCCGGCTGTGCTCGTTGAAAATTGCATTACTTGTGTCAACAACTGATACTTAAAGTGGTCAGAAGGACAGAGAATTCTGACAGATATGTGACAGTCACAACAACTTGGTGTCACTTTTTTGGGACACAATGTATTTGTTGTTTTCAATCCAGAAACAAAATATTTGCTTAGTGACACATGTTCACGATGTATTTTAGGCCGCATCACAGTACTACGTACGTAGATGCAGCCTATTGTTACCGACCGAGTAGCTTGGTCTGTCGGTCAGTCTGTCTGTCACACTAGTGAGCCCTGCAAAAACGGCTTCACCGACTGAAATGCCGTTTGGGTTGTGGACTCGGGTGGGCCCAGGGAACCATGTATTAGATAAGGGTCTAGATCCCCCATGGGAAGGGGCAATTTTGAGGGGGAAAAGGGGAGTCCCATTGTAAAGTATCAGGACACTCTGTGGTGAGCTGTGCAAAAACGACTCAACCGATCGAGATGCCGTTTGCGTTGTGGGCTCGGATGGGCCCAAGGAATCATGTGTTAGATGGGAGTCCAGAGGTGCTGAGGGACGTTGGCATGGCAACCAATTTTAGGACGCAATTTGCCATAACCTGCTTTGGCCTTTGATGGGCTATAACTATGGTTGTATGACAGCTAGCGACACGCTGTTAGATTCTACGGGGTGGGTTTTCGGGGTCAAGCAATCGAAAGAAAACCTAGCCGAGATCAAATGTCTAAGGGTTGTTGCCATGGCAATCAATTTTGGGATTAAAATTGCTATATACGGGGTGCATATCGGCGCCACCTGGCGAACTCGATGGAACCGTCCGTGTGTGGCGGCGATGCGGCCTTATGTCAAATTACTTAGACCACTTGTTACAGTTCAATGCCACCATATTGCTGTGACAATTTAGCTTAGTAATGAAAATGCAATTGTGAACTCATGCGGAGACTTCCGAATAAAATCCCAACACCGTTTGATACTCCTATATAGAAAACTTCTTCGCATCAAAGCACATTCGCATAATTGCATTATAATATCAAAATTTGAAGTTCAAAACTTGCTGATTGAGGATACACCAAAATCATAGTATTTTAGCAATCATAAGGCATAGCATTATATCAGTATATTTGCAGAAATGCCATCGGACTGCAGTGGCAGTGAGAATAAATGTGACAGTTGTTCATTTAATTAAATCCGTTTTCGAGATTTTTCTTTAAAGTAGTATAACTCACACAAAGTAGATATTTAGCCACTCGTCATGTAAATGAGCTAGCAGCTATTTATGCTGGTGACTGGGAGCTGTATGGCAAGAAACAACAACATAAACACATGGAGCAATCAATCCCCGACAGCTCAATAGCTCGAAGCATAAACCACTGGTGTTTTATACCATGTGTCAGAGGTTCGAATCTTTGTTCACGCCTTTTATTTTTTATTTCCTACGTTTATAGATAGGTTAGGTTTTGTTTTATTAGGCTGCATTGCAGTACTACATACGCAGATGCGGCCTATTGTTACAGACTGAGTAGCATGGTCTGTCGGTCAGTCTGTCTGTCAGTCAGTTGGTATGTCACACTAGTGAGTCCTGCAAAACAGCTGAACCGATCAAGATACTGTTTGTGTTGACTACGGTGAGGACTCGATTGGGCCCAGGGAACATGTATTAGATGGGGGACCAGATTTCCCCACAGGAAGGGCAATTTTGAGGGGGGAGTGGCAGCCCGTTGCAAAGTATAGGGATGGTTTTATGTGCCACTCAACCCAAAATAGGTCACTTCAGAGATGTTCTTCCTAGCCAATGTCTTGGCTTAGTACTGAGGAAACTAAATCTAACATAATAATAGCAAACAACATAGAACAAAATCGCAAACGACACACAAAAACAAACCTAAAAACAAACAAATAAACACCGATTTAACAGCCTCTTCTCCAGAACAAGCTGGATAAGCCAGCACCAGAAAGGTTAAACCAATCTGGATTTTAATGAAGGAAGAGATGATGAAGGACTCCTGAAGATCACACACAGGAACGTACACTATACAAGTGGTAATATCTCAGAGGCAGTGAAAAACAGAGATGTTGTTACTAGAGACCACTAATAGGAAGTAATATATGGCCTATTAAACTGCTCAACTTCCAAAATATCGTGCTGAAGGATCTCTCTGTGACAGCTGAGCTTCTTGTTAAATCTTAAACTTGCGTATTCAAAATGTATATAGTAAACATATTAAAAGTTCATGTTCAGTTTATAGTGAATGAAATCCAGTTAGCAGTTAAGTACCAGTAAATAAAAATTATACCATATCAGCACCTTACCTTCCATCTAAATAAACAGGAACAGAGAAAGACATGATACTTTTCTGCTGTTTAATTGAAAATAAAACTGGAAAACTTTTGCTGACATCAAATCCAATCACTTGGATGCGAATGGCTTGACCCTTAAACACAATCCATCACATAACAGATTTTTAACAGCTAAGCTATACCATTACTGTACATTTACATAACTGAACTAGGAAAGCACTATCAAAGTCGTGGATGATGGCATAAAAGGTTTAGTAGCTGGATGGTTAAAGTATCAGATATAAAAATGTGAAACATTATTACAGACTACTATAGACCTCCAGGATGCCAAAGTACATGCAGCATCATCAACTCATGCATGAATGTTAATCCCACACAGAATTGGCCACAGAAGCACACTTACAGCATAAGGGTTAAAATTTTACACAATACAATCAAAACTAAATGCATACAGTTATTTATGATCTTTAAAAATGTCTGAACAATACCCAGCATGATAGCATGAAAAAGTTCTCATCTCATCACATATTCTAACAACCCAGGACCAAGCATAAGTTAAACAATCACATGTATACTATTCATTTGTCAGAGGCTTATAATGGAAGCAGAACTTTTCCAGTAGGTCTACAGATCACACGATTTGTTGCAGCGGGTGGTAGGCTTGCAACAGCAGCAGTGGAAGTGGCATAAGCTACTCATGGTAAAGGCAGAGTAGCAGCAGCAGCATAAATGTGACCAGTTAGCAAGCACTGGTCCATGGTATGTGTCTGTCTGAACCAAAAACTTGACGTAGTGGAAGGGAAGGACAGTGTGTGTGTGTCAGTGAAATATCTTGCAGCAGGTGCTCTGGTCTATATTCAACGGTAGGTAGTGTATGTGTATCTCTGTATGACTGTGTCTGTTACTCATCACACAGCAAGGATAATACAAGAAGGGAAGGGATTGGATAAAGAGGTGAGGAAAAAGGAAAGTACATCAGCACTTAATGATTAAGAAACACAGACGGTGATGTAACAAAAAGCATAGTTACCTCATGATATGACTGGTTATAAAGAATACTAACAGATGCCGTACGACTAACATTTAGTTCATATGAATGATTAAACTGTCCAGGAACAGCGTGATGAAAAGATGAGCTCTCGTAAGCTTCAGTAGGTGATGCGAAGAAAACAGCAACAGCTGTCAAAGTGAGTGGCATAATGCACAAAAAATATGACAATTCCATCCTGCAACATCCAATTGGTACACTGGCTGCAAAAATAACTACAAAATACAAAATTCATAGTAAAACCTCACAAAAATGCTCACAAAACATGCGGTAGCTACGCACAAACAAGAGCTCAGTAGTAGCTGAGATGAGTGACCATGGCCACAATAGACATGGGCCAAAAAGAGGCGGGGGCTGCTGTGCCCCTTTTGCGGGTAGGAGCTAGGTCTCCATCTAACACAATGTGGCCTGGGCCGAGGTCTACTTCTGTACCAAGTGGCATCTTCATTCATCCTCCAGCCGTTTGGCCACAACAGACCACACCACACGACCATTTTATGGCCCTTTTTCCAGGAGCACCCGGGTGAGTCGGTGCCAGAAGAGAACTTCTGGACTTTATGGTGCAAGGGAAGATTAACAGTGGCAGACACACTGACCATCTGGCTGGGCGCAACTCCATCCGGACTAACCAATACCAACCTCCACCATCCCCCATATATTTTACAGGCCGGATGCCCTTCCTGCTGCCCAACCAACAGCGTCAAACCACTGAAGGCAACTAGCGCATTCGGATTATGGAGAAGACGCTAGAGTTCTCTTCAATGGTGTTACCTGCACCATCTCCTTATCTTTTCGGCCACAACAGACATGGGCCAAAAATTGGATGGGGTGTCCCCTTTTTTCTGGGGGGGGGGGCAGCTGGGTCCCCATCAAACAAAGTTGCCTGGGCCAAGGCCTACCTCCACTAGCGGTGTGGTGACCTCGGTCAGCGAACTACTATATCCGTGTTACTGTTACTGTTACCAAGTGGCACATTAGTCCATCCAGCCGTTTGGCCACAGTGGACATTGGCTGCAAACTGACTGTTTTACACTGGAAGGTTTATACTTGAGCAGCAACCTTGTGCGGAGTTGGCAGTACAAGAAAACAAGAAGAAGAAGAAACCGGGTTGTACAACGCGGTTTGACAACCGGTTGAATGTTTGTCTACACGATACAACCGGGTCAAACGCTGTATCGCGATAGTAAGAGCAATACAAGCCGATTGTTGCATGGTTCATTCGGACCCTCGTGCACACTATCCAGTCCACGTGCTTGACAGCTAACATGGAGAGCCACTAGATTAAAACACGCAAGCCAATATACAGCCTGCAGTATCAAATGCAAAACTTGTGATGGTCAAACATTTATAATAAATCCAACCTGTCTCGTTACTTTTTGAGTTTATGTTTATGTTTACATAGAGTAAAATTTGTACAGTTCCCATTTTGGTGACATTCTGAAACGCGATCTGCCGTCTGAGCGATGAATCCTGTTAGCACGGTGGCCCATGGGCCGTTAGTGCCACGCGGTCCTGCAATTTGCCGAATTTACGCGAGTTATTTTTTGGGCGACCGTTTGTAAAACGGTTCGCCCTATGCTATCGGTCCGTTGTCTGTCTGTGCTATCTGTAAGCAAGCATAGTTTAATGAACAAATCACTGGACATAAAGGACAAATAGCCACTTACATATGCCCAAAAACAAAACATACAAGCACACAATCACAGCAACACTGTAAACTGAAGTAAATCAACTTGGTTTAGCAGTCTTTTGAAAC
>Ga0209259_1000242_pt1 | contig 15298 bp, 10 predicted proteins | sample WorMetGr2BELIZE1_FD_187417 | JGI IMG/M metagenome (GOLD analysis project Ga0209259, IMG submission 187417) | Marine gutless worms symbiont microbial communities from Max Planck institute for Marine Microbiology, Germany - Inanidrilus... ...
GTATTAATGGGATATCTTACTACCTCAACAAATGTTAGACGCTATCAAACACATCACAGATGACAATTTTTTTCTTTCAGGAAGACAGCGCACAGGTGCACTGTGTGTGTAACACAATCCAATTGAGTGAAAACTGTGATTTTCATGTTTCCCCATTTTGACAGGCAGTGCAGAAGCACAAGTTATTTGAGGTGGCATAGTAAAGCGTCTTTTGATTGCCTACTTTATCGGTAACATTTCTGCCAAAAACTATCAAAATCCATTCACGTGCATCAAAGTTATAGCAAGCCAAAGGTGGGACGTTTTTTGAGACACGGTGTAGATATCTGTTCGTTGCAACATGACGTGAAGGCAACAACACCCGTAATGACAATGTAGCGGTCCCACGCCGTACGACCGAAACACCTTTACTTATTATCACAGAAGCAGGCTACCATGACGACGGAATGCGTCGCTCGCGCACAGCCACAGCACCAACGGACGGCCGTGTCTGCTTTCATTCAAGTATCAGCGAATGGAACCCAGTGCTCTTTTGCACCATGATCACTCCAGCAATCAGAAGCATACTAATTATGTGCGCGTTTGCACACGGGCGTCAACTCTCGGGGATGGGGGAACGGGGAACGTGTCTCCTAAAGATGCACCCAATGAGAAATCTCTTCAATATTCAATCTCTTTTTTTCAATCTCTTTTAATATAGTCAAGGTACACCAAAATGACTGTTTTAGGCTTGATAATGAACAAAAACGTATGGCGGCCAGGCTCCCCACTCCCCAGACCGTCTAGGTGAGCTTGTTTCACCCAGTGTTACTAACGCATTGACGCCACTGCATCTTTGAATCACACCGATCAACGGCACTCGACACACGTCACCTTACATGTAGTAATTTCAAACAGCTGGCACGGCATATAACACTGGCCACAAAGTACCTCCAGTGATGATGACAAAGCCTGTAGTGTCAAGGCCAACACCACAACACACAACGCCAAGGCTACAGAACTATCCTGTCACAAAGACCCTGAAGTCACACAGATCCGTCATACATTATTGCCATAACTGTTCAAGCTGTGTTCATTACTACACATAATGGCACAAACTGAATATTACAGTGTATTTTTTGCACATTTCTTTTAGTTGACTGACAACCATTTTCATAGAGCCCCTGCATGCATGGAATGCAATGTTCACCATACTGACACGTAACTTGATTTGGAAATTGTGCTGAAAAAAAAGCAGTTTGCAGTATGACAAAATCAGCTGGGAATTTTTTAAAATTCGCAGTTGGAAAATGTAATTTGTTTTCTACAAAAGTGTTTGCTGTGCAAAGTAACTGTATCACCAGTCAGTACATAATATCTGGTTTTGGTTTTATAACTGAAAGACTGTGCACTATGGGTATAACATGAATGATTCCATGTGATGTAAAATGCTAAAATGCATGCAGTGTGTGATTATTATAACTGGTTAGTTAGTTGGAGTTTATTATAACTGGTCATCCATGGCCAAGGCTCCAACCTTCAAAGCCAAGGTCTAACGTCACTGCATACTCAACGTGTCAAAATAGTTTCTGATACAATTCAGCAGCAGCTGTGAGGTGATCTGAAGTGACAACAGGTTTACAGAAATAATTTCCACTGTGATTAGCGCCAGCAACTCCCCACTGTGCTAAAAGTGACACAAAACATAAATCTTATTCACACTTTGACAAAAATGCACACCTGAAATGCATCACAAAAATGCCAACAAAAATGTCAAAATAACAGACAAAGTAGTCACTGATTATGTACAATATAGTGTGCTTGTGAACGAATGGACGCAAATTACGAGATTACGCAAGCACCATACTGTCTGTTGACTCAAGCAGTGGATTCATTCTTAGCCACTGTACCGTAGTTTAATTAATTGTAAATTGGTGCACTTAAACAGATTCAAACCATACAAACCTGTGGCCATGATGTGAAGTAAACACCTAGCTGGTTGGCATTCAATCTGACAGAAACCATGATAACAGATCTGAATACTAGTAATGCATAAACAAACCATAAATAGTACAACGGCTGGGAGTGAACAGACCACAACAATACATTTATGTATCGGGGAAAAAAATCTGTACAAAAGCATATGAGGTCGAAATAAGTTAAGTTAACAGACGTGGAATGATCCTGATCAAGCAGGGTCACATCAATCTGGGCACATCAAGCAGATACCGACGGATTTGTCAATCATTTCTTCAGAGCCGCCTCCTGGATGCTGCGCACAGAATTCTGCAGAGTAACGAGCAGGCGGTCATGGTCACGCCCGCCGCTGGCTCGCAGGCCATCCGCAACTGTTTCCAGCGTGGCTATAATCTCTCTGAACTGAAATTTGGCATGCGGAGGAAGTGACTCCACATAGCCGGAGCAAATCCTATGAAAAGACTGCACATCGTCAGACAGTGGCTGAAGTAATGCTGACGATGTAGGCTTCACTGTCAGTTCTGACAGACGTTTTGAAAGACAGTGGGCAAGGCTCAAGACATTCTCCTTTGTACAGTCCGTGTCATCACTAGTTACTTCTTTATCAGTCGACGCGGTCGTACCTCCACTTCGATGAAGTAACGACGACTGAGCAACTAGCTGCTGCGGCGATGAAACCACCGGCTGAGTCTGGCTCTGAAGCTGCGGCTTAAAAGCTGGTAAAACTGGCTTAGCACCAGGTGGCAGATTGGGTTTGGTAGCTTCAGTTTTATTAGTCATTTTGTTTTCAACTTTCACACATGGAGACACTGGTCTATCACCAGTTGATGCTTCTTTCTTCTTTTTTGATGATTCAGGTTTCATGGCTGATGAAAGAACACTGTGAAGTGGTGACTCGGAGCCTAAGAACATACTCTGAACTGCATTGATTTTTCGAGACTTAGCTCCCGACTTCGATTCCGAGACTCGCAATACAGCATTACCACTTTTCTGAGAATTGTCAACGTTATCCACTTTCTGACCAGATGACACTTCTGATTTTGGAGCACCGGAATCAGACACATGCCTTTCCGGAGGTTTTCTGTCCGGCAATGGACTTAAGTTTTTGTTATCTCCTTTTGTTTTTGACAGTTTCCATCGCGATTTCTCTCGTTTGTTACCAGCTGTACCGGATGTATCGGTGGACTGAGCTTCAGTGGACACGAACGTGTTGGAAGCAGGCACTCGAAGAATGGCCGACGGTTTTACATTATGTTCCTCGCCAGTCTGTTCATGCAGTGTACTGCTGTCAGAACTGAGCCGATCCTGCAGTGTGCTGTCAGTGCTTGTACAGTCTACCGACAGCAAGGCGACCTCCTGACACGATGCACGCTTGGCCCATTTACTCGGCTTCAGCTGCCAACTCCGATCGTCAGAAGCTCGAAGACTTCGCTCCACGCCAGCCTGCCACTCTTCCACCTTACGACGCACTTCCGGCGTTGGCATCTGCAGAACATCCGTCACCGAACCCGAACTCTCCAGTTTAGCAGCATCAACCGACTCCGAACGTGCATCCTTACAGGTGTGAGTCGACTCTGAAGACCGTTCAAGAGAGTCGAGGAACGATGCAGACGCAGTGGCACCCGATCGTGGTACTGTGCTGTAACCGCTGACTACTTCGCGACGGGCTTGGTCCGAATAGAACCCAGCTTTCGGCGACGAATGGCCGGAATCAAAATTGTCGTCGACGATTTCGCAGGACGACGTCGGCGCGGCTTTGCGCGGTCGCGACGTCGGCTTCTTCAGACTCTGCCGAAGCTGATTCAGCACGTTCTGGTCGGCAATCACGCCACCGTGCTGGTGACGGCCGGTGACGCGCGTGAACCGCGGCAGCGTGTTCACTCCGCCGTTGACGTCAACAAGAAGTGACGGCGGCGGCGGCGGCAGAGACGCATCGGAGGCGTCCGTGTCCGGCGTCTTTTGCTCGCCTGAACTACACCCGGCAGACTGCAGGTCGGCAGCTGGGCCGGACCTGCCATGCTCTAAGATGCGTTCAAGACTGCCGTTACGAGACTGACTGGCAGGCGTCGACGAGAGTAAGTCATCGCTACTGCTCTGAATCGAACGGTTTTGGTGGTCGCTCAGTGAGTCGGCACCGGTGGCCGTCGAAAGATCGATCGAGTCAGTCATGCTCGTAGCCATGATGCCAGCAGCGTCGTCGGCCGCCGGCGACAGATGTGAAGACAGTGATCGTGGCTGCGGAACAGGAACCGACTGATCTTTGAACGAGCTGGTCCGTTTCGGCGGCAACGGTGCACGCTTGTGGTTTGCTTTCTGTGCAAGGAACTGAGCCGCCTCGGTCAGCGTGGCATCGGTGTCAAATGCAATGTGACGTTTCGGCACAGGCGGTGTTATCACAGCTGCAAACAGTCACAAAGAGATCGTCCATTTACTCACTACAACCACAGAAGACAACGAGTCACAAAAGGTCTCTTGGCGACTGTTTGTGGGGCTTATTTCTTCAGTGTTACTACAGCTCAAGGTCCACCTGTGAGGACTACTGGAGTAAAATTTCTTACAGGCCAGATACCATTCCTGTCATCAAACGAACAACAACAATACACTGAAGAAGTTACATAGAAGAGGACAACACAATAATCAGAACAAATGGTTCAGTGGCAGGAAGGTCACTGAACTGGCAAAAAAGTTCTGCTCCAGCAATCCTAAAAGGTTCCCCTCGGTAAATCTAGTACTTCACAAAATGGTCATCCAGTACAAGCAAAATAAAAAGTATTAGCTGTAATAATAATAACGATAATATATGCATTTCTGTCCTGCCATAAGGTCGTAACTTCAGTAGCATTAGTAACATAAATACTGAGTGTGTTAAAAGTTCACACCCCCTTAATCAATCCATAATTATTAACTACCAACTTAGAAGAGCATTTAATCATGCGCAAATGCTAGCAGTGATATAAAACCCAAGCTAAGTAATAAATTACTAAAATCTAACCCAATAATAGCACAAAGAACAATAAGAAATTCATTGTGCAAAACGAAAGAAATTCTGCAGAATTTTGCTAAGATCTTCGGTGCGTGAAAATGAGAATGACAGGGTTACTGGATGGCAAAGAAAAGTCTGATAATGACGATACACTTAGCCATTTCGACATAGTCCATGACTGTGACAGACAAGTGAACGGACAGACAGAATTACAGCAGCATATACCACACACTGTAACAGTGTCGTGTAGTAAAAATGATGAATGAATAAATAACCTGGAGGTAAAAGACTAGAATTGACGGCAGATTCAGGAGACAGGACTTTGACAGGATGAGGAATATTAGGTCTGTCAAACTCCTGGTCTACATCTACAAGCACAGCAACAGTACAGAACTAGTTTCAATTCTTCAGCAAATGCACATCAGTTTATTGGGCGAGAACATATTAAACAATACAATGCCGTATGCATATAAACAAAACTAGAAATGTGGGCCAACGCCCAACGTGATGGCCGCCATGCCGAATATAGGTGGCGCCCTCTGTTCAATGCTGCAAAGTTTGGCTGACGCCCACTACTATAGTGCCGTGCAGTAACGCTTCCAAGATGCGAAACCCGCTGAAATTTGCTGGGGTGCCCCAAACTCGACAACAGATCTCAGCCGCTAGTGGGCTGAAGTTCACCATATTGTGAGGACATGTGGAAGAGATATTGCTGCTTAACAAGTTTTTTTCCAATTGTCGATACATGCCTTAGTTGTGAAGATATAGCCCGACAAAGTTGTGCGATGGTGCCCAGATGGCGAATTTTTGGCGATTTTTTGGGTCCTGCATTTTCCAGCGAGCCACGTGCAGCACATTTCGGACATGCGTCCTAAATTCGTACTAAGGCCACATCATGTGTGGAAGTATGGTAGACATCCAATCTGCGACGGCTGAGATTAGGCAAGGAAAAGAAGAAGAGGAAGGACAAACTACAGGATGAAAATATAATGTCCACACCTGCTATGCAGAGTGGCCATAATAATAACTAACTTGATAAATGAGTCATTTTTGGCCATAATCCAGAAAACTCACATGAGCTCGGTTGATTTATCACAAGCACTCTTCTCAACATTATCAATATTCTGCCACCACCACCACCACAACCATTTTATGGCCCCTTTTCCGCGACTACCTGGGTGAGCTGGTGCCAGAAGAGAACTTCTAGATTTTATGGTGCAAGGGAAGATTAACAGAGGCAGACACACAGACAATACGGCTGGGCGCCACTACATCCGGACTAACCATTATCAATATTCTGCATCTCCATTATCAACTACTATCTCGGTCAGTTTAATATGGTACACAGAAACACATTAACTGTGTCTCAACGTACGGTAGTTTATATTTCTGAAGGAGTTACATGTGCATCCATGCACACAAGCACAAACACATCATTTCCCCTGTGAGCTGCGATAGCTAGTTGACTCTTGAATTGCGAGGGTGCAAACTGGTGCCCAACGTGATGGCCGCCCAGCTGAACATAGGTGACACCCTCTGCGAAAGTTCCGTAATTCTATTCCTTGTACTACGCCGCAAAGGTTGGCTCATGCACGCTGGTGGAGTGCCGTGCAGTAACTCTGCCAATATAGGAGAACGCAAGAGTTGGACGTAAAGTGAATTTTGCACCGGGAAAAATTCCGTCAGCGGGCAAGAGCCCTGAAAATGTATATACAATGTACCAGCCTAGGAGACGGCCAAACATAGTGCAAAGTTTGGTTGGCCTCCGCTGAGCGACGTCACTGCAGTAACGAAGCCAAGACGCAAAACCCGTTGAAATTTGCTGGGGTGCCGCAAACTAAGGAACCAATCTCAGCCGTTAGTGGGCCGAAGTCCACCATGTTGTTAGGACATGTAGAGATGTTGCTGTTTAACAAGTTTTTTTTCTGATTGTCGATAAATGCCTTAGTTGCGAAGATACAGCCCGACAAAGTTGTGCAATGGTGCGCAGATGGAGATTTTTTTGCGTCATCTTTGCGTCCTGTATTTCCAGTGAGCCGCGTGCAGCAAATTTCAGACCTGCATTTTAAATTCGCACTAAGGCCACGCCATGTGTAAAGTATGGTAGACATCCAATCTGTGACGACTGAGATTAGGCTAGGAACAAAAAAAAGAAAGAAGAAAGAAACCACAGGGCAAAAATATAATGTCCGCATCTGCTACACAGGGCGGCCATAATCATTCTGTGGACCTCATTTGTTCTTTATCCATTGATTCAAGAGGAAATGGACATAATTTCCCTCATATATTAATTTAAATTCACACAATACCCTGTAGAACACTGGACACACAGAATCAGACAAAAATACATATGTACAAAGCAGTAAAAACTATGTTATGTTGCCTGTGCAACATCAGTACCCATTGTTAAGTTACGTACGTATAAAAAAACTAACACAACGAAGACAAGATGAGAAACTGGACAAATTAAATTCAGTAATTCCAGACTTACCTTCACCGGCGCTGGAAGTATGAATCATGTTATCAAGTGCTATGTGAATCTCTCTAAACATTGGCCTGTCGACTGGCTCCCACTGCCAGCCTGCAGCATGTACCATACAAATAGCACACCAACATAACCAGCGTTTGTTCTGTACAGTAACATTAACAGCACATCTAAAGTAGACGAAATAATGAAGTCTGCTTATCAGACACTGGACTAGTCACAAGAAATCCAGGTCTGTAAAGGAAGTTGGACATCATTGCTACAAACTCCAACCACATTACGTGAAGCAAAAGCTCTATACTATAGCCAATGTCTCTGCACCCTTACCAGCACCTCACCATGGTTGAATCAACAGCTGAATGATGATACCTAATCCTGCTGCTTTTCTGTGGCACTGGCCTCCTACCCATGGAACAGACCCAGATGGGATGTCTCCCGCATCATTCTCAACTGGCATCAACGACTCAAGCTGCACATAAACTTATGAGATGGCCTGACAGTAAACATGTTTCCATAAACGGCATTTATTAACATCAGAAACTCTCAACTGCATAACAATTGTTAATTTTATGTATATTTTTAGGAAAAATATAGGCTTTCTAGTGTAACCTACTAAAAACTGATGCTTTACTTGCAGTAGAGTCTCCACATTTCATTTACAACGTAACAGTTGAATCATCCTGCAACTTGTGTAGAACAAAATTTAAGTTTAACAAAACAAACACACGAGCTGCGTACATTGCCTCATGAGCTGATAAACATTGGACGGACACCCAGCTGGGCACTCCATCCGATATCCTCGCTCCAACAAATGATAGACTTCAGTTAAATCAACTCCAGGATATGGAGACATGCCGTATGTAGCCAACTCCCACAGTAGCACACCAAATGCTGTGCAGACAAATCAGTGCACAAGCATCATAAAGCAAGCAGCTTGAAGCTCTTACAGACAGTCAGAGAAGACATCAATTTACAAATATTTCCGCATTGAACACGAGTAATAAACAGCAAATCTCTTCAAAAATTAGTACATTAACCATACAGAACAGCAGATTCAAGCACTTACAAACTATGATCACAATAATAATAATAATAATAATACATTCATTTCTATACCGCCATAAGGTCGTAACTTCAGAGGCGGTGGCGGAGCAGGTCAGGTCATGTCAATCATTGTCTATCATTGTAAGCCAGGTGAAATAGGTGAGATTTTAGCCTAAATTTGAAAGTGTGTAAATACACTTACAAACTCTGCAATATGCTGACAAATTTACGCTGTAGACAACATTTCAGATAACAGCATATATTTTTGTGGCACGTTCAACCATTACATAATTTGGGCTCCTGCATATGGCAATAAAATTTTGGCAGCAGCAAAGCAATGGTAAACAACAAAGTATTCTCACACTGTAGGCTTTACTGCAAGGTTGGTTGTTTAGTTAACATTTAACAGCACATTTAACACAAATTAGGTCATATCGCACCTTTAAAGTGATATTTAAAAAACTATACATCAATGATGGTAAACTTTAAGTGTGAATAGTACTTTACTGCAAAACAGTACTCCTAAAAAGCAGTGGAAGTTTTAACAGTAACTTGATTTTGTCTCACTACAAAAATTTTCCAAGACGTTGTTATCAACAAAACCCATTTAATGGCCCTTTATCCAAGATCATCTGGTTGAACTGGTACCAGAAAAAACATACCAGCTCACCTGGATCGTACATTGTATTTTAATACATCGTATTTTAATACATGGTATTTGTAAATTAAAAATACTACATTTTCCCGACAAAAATGCATGATAAAAATGTTACTGACTGAACAAAATTAACAAAAATTTGCAGGTACAAACAGAAACTAAAAGTATTAATTAACAATAAGAAATCCCACTAATGTTATGTAGCAATTTCACTACATCTACACTAAAACACTGATATAAAGTTATTATAAGCCCTTACACAATTGTCTATTTGCACATATAATTATCATTCATGCATACCCCAAACATCAGACTTGGTTGAAAATCTATTGAAAGCTAAGCCTTCCGGAGCAGTCCACTTGATGGGGAATTTAGCACCAGCGTGAGCCGTGTAAGTGTCGTCTTTCATCAGCCGAGCAAGACCAAAGTCGGCAACTTTTACCAAGTGATGCTTACCAACCAAACAGTTTCTTGCCGCCAAGTCTCTGCAATGAATATATCATTCAGTAACAACAATAAGTCATTTTTATCATCATATGTTCTTGTACTGCAAATAAAGTTGCCAAGAACAAATGGATAGTAAGAACAATATCATCACTAAAGTTGGTCTAGAAATCGTTTTTGTTGTTTTTGTTTCATTAAAAATCAAAAACTGTATAATAGCTGTGACAGCCTATGAAGAATGGCATGCATACAACAGCCAAAATGCTATGATACATGTTTTACAGCCATTGAACAAAATCATTGGAAGATTTGCAAGAAAGCACAATATAAACAGTTACCAATGTGTTTCCCATCAAAAATACACTGCACTCTTAACTGAAAGTGCTGCAGACGTGCAACAGTGCAATTAAAAACACATAAATAATACCGATGAATAAAACATTTTGCTTCCAAGTACGCCATTCCCGAAGCGATCTGTGTGGCCATGTAGAACAGGACGGTGGGACCAAGCTCATCGCGACTGCCATCGCGTAGATAATCCAGCAGATTTCCTTGACTCATGAACTCTGTAACAATGTAGAACGGTGGCTCTCTGGTGCACACGCCTAAACAGAACAACAGCATTGGTTAACTTGAGGTTTTATGTCCCACTTGACACAAAACAGGTCACTTTGGAGATGTTCTTACCAGCCAATCTCTAAGCTTAGTAGTGAAGAAACTAAACCTAACAGAACAAAAACAAACAACACAGAAACAAAACGGCAAAAACACTCAAAAAGCAAACCTAAATCTAAAGAAAACGCAAACCTAAACCAACAATCAACTTTAATAAAAGAACTGCTCACACGTGCATGCATATCACTGTGCACAACTGTCATACACAACACAGCAGTAAACAGTTCTGATAATCTTCACAGCTCAACAACAACGTCACACGAACACATACACAAGTTTCACAGCCCATTTCCAGGCGATCCAAGTCAGCCACTGCTGCCCTCTGGATCCTGAGGGGTAATTTGGCAAAATTTCTGGGTGGGCAAATGCCCTTCCTGATTCCAACTGGCAAAATCCCTCAATGTACGTCATTCTTTCTTCATTCACAAGGTGACTCTTGAGGGAATGGATGTCGTTCCATTTACGTCAGCTCTCCAATCCCACATTATCACCATCACAGGCAGTGGCACTGTTATGCCTCTGTCACATATGGAGGCATTACATGTTTTTGGTCAGCTTTAATAAAGTGATAAAACAGTCTGTAAGTAAAAAAATTAAATGGAAGAAAAGTCACAGAAACCTACCAAGCATTACGAATGCAGACTAAAGCTGATTACATTACTATGGCATCACAATAATGCTGATACTTGCATTACTTTTATGATACTGTTACAAGCAGCAGCAGTTACCAAGTAGCTGGACAAGGTTGGCATGTTTCATCTCTTTCATTATTGCAGCTTCTTCAAGGAAGTCGTTCAAGTCCATCGTGTCTTCCTGCAGTTAGCAATGAAAGAAACAGTTTCATTTTATAGAAAGGACACTGAAAATAAGCAGCAATCAACGAACATCACAACAACTAGTGTGAATAATTAAATGCACTGTATAATTACAGATCATTACTGCACAGATAGAGACAAGCTGTTAAGAATACCTTGAGAGTTTTCACAGCAACTGTTGTATTATGTCTGAGCCAGACACCCTCGTATACATCACCATACTGACCGCTTCCTGAACACAAAAATAAATGAAAGGATGATAAATGCTTATGCACAGTATTTAGAAAAAACTGTTTTTTTGGTCACTGTAGAAACTAACCACAGCTGTAAGTATAAGGAATTTAATTCACAAAAGCGTCCATATTCGGAATCATGGATGCAAAGCCATCAGCTTTCTAATCACAAAATGCAGGCATTAAAAACCAGCAATCACAAATACATACAACAATTAATAAACATGACTTGCTAATTAACAGCACCAAAGGTCAAGATCGTCTGTCGAAGTAAAATCCACAAGAAGGCGGAGTGTTCCGAGCAGTCATGTTGCTTGCAGTCCAACCAATCACAGCAAAGTAAATGTTGTCAGTACTCACCAATCACAGATCACAAAACGTGGTCACCCTGCCCTGGCAATTGTCTTTGTGTTATGCAAGTCATCTGCTGTGGCATACAACACATAAATTTCGGTACGAGAAAATTGCACCCATCGAAATGACAAGGTTATTTTCTATTTATGAGTGGCAGCCACCTTGCAGATTTCAGTTTTTAGGGTCTTCAGCTTTGTCAACAAGTTATGGCCCTGCGTAGCAACAGACATGAGCTACTCACCGATGCTGGGTCAACCAATACATCAGTCTGACCCAAGTACTGAAGTTAAAACAATGCAATTTTCCACGATCACACATTTACCCGATCTTTCCCCGATTTTTTTCATCAAATCCCTGACATTTCTCTAATTCCCTGACTTTCTCAGGTTTCCCAGACAAGTCATAACCCTGATAATAAACGAGTTCTGCTCGTACCAAGCTGATGCTTCATCTGGATCTCCGTTCGTTCAATCTCCCACTTGTCTGGTTCCGGACTCAGACCAAAGACGGTCGGTTTGTCGCGTTTTGGCACTGGGTACTGCAGGTTGGTGATGAGACCGGCCGCCTGCTTCGAGTGGTAGTGTACGAGCTCGGCTAGTGTGTTGAACTGGTGTTCTGCTGTTATGTACAACTACAAACATATCGTCAGTCACGCGCCTGTCACTCACTCTAGTGTAGTGTTAATGTCCATCTACAGCAACAATGTCATCACTGCACTGACACTGCTGGTGAACAACAGGTAGGGCATCTACCTCCGTTTTCATACTCACTTTCCAGGTGAACCCAGGCTAGCCAGTTCTCTCTCAGTGCTCTTCCTCCAATTACTACCCTACTACTACATCCGTTTAATGTCCTTTTTTCGAGGACGACCTGGGTAATCCAGCACCAGAAAGGTAAACCATTCTGGATTTTACTGGAGCAAGAGATGATGGGCTGGCAGTGGCATCAGCTGCCCATATGCAAGTCATTTGCACCTCGCTCCAGACAGATAACCACGCCAGTACCTCACCACTGCAGCCCAACGAACAGTGTCAAAGCACTGAAGGCAGAAAGCACAATTGTTCTGGAAAAGAAATTATGAGGACAAGTGTCCTTCCTGTCACCTAACCAGTAGTGCCAAAGTGCTGAAGAAAACACAAAGCACTGGCCACAACCAGTGGTCTGGGTTCACCCTTTCTTTGTCTCTTCATCAACCACCGGACTCCTGATGTTAGGGGCATTGCTCCCTTTTCACCGGCTCCCTGATGCCATTACCAAGAAGGGCATCTGGTATGTAAAAAATCTGTTTCAATTAACCCCATATGTTCTCTTTAATCAGTGTCGTGAAAACATTGGACAAAAATAAATGGAAAATCAGAGTAACAACGGTGAAGCTGGATTAGCTGGTATGCCATCAGTTTTCTTCCTCCACTTGTTCCGGAAGAGAACTTCTGGGGATAGGTGACACATATTTTTAACAGGCTGGATGTCCTTCATGTCACCCAACCAACAGAGTCAAAGCACTGAAGTAAACTCAAAGCACTGACCACAACCAATGCAAATCACCCAGTGGTTTCAACCTTCCTTGACTCACCACTGGACTCCTGACAGAAGAAGCCTTGCTCTCTTTATGTCAGCTCTCTGATGCCATTATCTCACAGTACAAAGAAATACCACTTACCATCTCCGTTCTATTGGCGAATTCCAGCTGAATCTGCTTTTGACAGTTTCCATCATTTTTTCCATCCAATTGTTCTGAAAAAGAACCTTTGGGGACAACTGGCACAATTTTTTACAGGCAGATGCTCTTCCTGTCACCCAGATAACAGTCAACAATCAAACCACTGAAGAGAAAATATCAAGAAATACAGAAATACAGAAGACCGTTAACATGCACACCTGTCCTGCTGTGTCTTCGTTGATGCGGTAGTGGTACACTCGACCTTCGTATCGTAGAGACACCGACCTCTGACCTGGACTACTCTCACTCTCTCGCACCAAGAAGCTGCCATTAATGCCACTGCTCAGCAGGTACTCAGCGGCACTGCGTGACACCTGGCCATGGTACCAGCTGAACTTGTCAAGACTGTTGACCGGCGCCACGTAATTGCTTGGAACCCAGCCAATGAGCTTTGTCCGTTTACTTTCAACATTTGCCCATTCGCCTGTTTTGTTGTAGTCGATAATAACTACCTGTTCACCTGAATCACAAACACTAATACATGTACCATAGAAACACACTTGTTAACTCAGCAATTGACAACAGTCAATAGCAATAACATTTCACAAAACTAAGCATCGACATAACATAAATACAGAAGTAAATAGAAATGTGGGCCAATGCCCAACGTGATGGCCGCCATGCCAAACACAGGTGGCGCCCTCTTTGTTCAACGCCGCAAAGTTTAGCTGACGCCCACTAGTGGATGCCGTGCAGTAACGCTGCCAAGACGTGAAACCCGTTGAAATTTGCAGGGGTGCCTCAAGCTCGCCAACAGATCACAGCCACTAGTAGGTTGAAGTTCACCATATTACGAGGACATGTGCAGGAGGTGTTGCTGTTTAACAAGTTTTTTTTTCCGATTGTCGATACGTGCCTTAGTTGCAAAGATATAGCCCGACAAAACTGTGCGATGGTGCCCAGATGGCGATTTTTGGCAACTTGTTTGAGTCCTGTATTTTCAGCGAGCCGCGTGCAGCACATATCAGACATGCATTCTAAATTTCCACTAAGGCCATACCATGTGTGGAAGTATGGTAGACATCCAATCTCCGACAGCTGAGATTAGGCGAGGAAAAACAAGAAGGACAACATCCGCTGACAGGACAGCGCACCGCCAATTTCAGGCGGCCAACCAGTGAGCCAAACGCAGGCTAGTGAAGCAATGACATCACGGCTGCCGCACTATGAGGCCAAGTGTGTGCAACGCAGGTGCTTCCAATGCGGGCCAGTCCCTTTGCATTCAGATATCAAGGGAAAGGAGCTACCCCCTGCCAATATATTGATACCACTCGAAAGGAATTGATTGCGCTACAGCTTTGTCGCTGACAGTTTTTATATAATGAAACTTTGCAGCAGACTTTTCGTCCTGTATTGTCGAAATTGTCCAAAAGACGACAAATTTAGGTATTTTATCCCCATTTTGAGGAAGTTAGGGGCAGCGTAGAACCTTGGTTGATGGCTCGTTGGAAAGCCCGTGTCGAGTTCTTGTTAAGTGTAATTGAACATCTTTTTCAATCTCTTACTTTGAGGCGCTATAAGGCAAAATGTGTCAAAACTCGATGCCTTCAGGAGGGGGTAGGTCACTTGGAGCCAAAATTTCAGGGCGAAGGGGTCGTCCCCCTGCCAATATATTGATACCACTTGAAAGGCAATTGATTGCGCTAAAACTTTGCCGCTGACAGTTTTTATATAACGAAACTTTGCAACAGACTTTTCGTCCTGCATTGTCGAAATTGTTCAAAAGACGACAAATCAAGGCATTTTGATCCCCATTTTGAGGAAGTTAGGGGCCGCGTAGAACCTTGGTTGATGGCTCGTTGGAAAGCCCGTGTCGAGTTCTTGTTAAGTGTAATTGGACTTCTTTTTCTATCTCTTACGGTTGAGGCACTACAAGGCAAAATGTGTCAAAACTCGCTGCCTTCAGGAGTGGGTAGGTCACTTGGAGCCAA
>Ga0209259_1000244_pt1 | contig 15217 bp, 16 predicted proteins | sample WorMetGr2BELIZE1_FD_187417 | JGI IMG/M metagenome (GOLD analysis project Ga0209259, IMG submission 187417) | Marine gutless worms symbiont microbial communities from Max Planck institute for Marine Microbiology, Germany - Inanidrilus... ...
CTATCGGCCAGCGATTGGTCGTGGAGTACCTCGAAGAAGCGGTCGAGTCCTTCGCCGATACTGCCCTTGCGCAGGTTCAACAGCATGGACACCCGATGAGACAACGACAGTGCGCGTTGGCGGGTGGGTAGTGGTAATTTTTGAAGTGATATCTAGCCAACAATCGGCAATAATGCAGTATTATAGCGGTGTATGAAGAGTTTTAAGAAAATCTCATACATTTTAACACATTTTGAAAAAGACAACGTCTTACGTACGAAGCGTGCCAAGTGTTTCCGTAAGGTATTATTCCAACGCTCAATATGAGCCGTTTTCCCCGTTTCTTTACCCACAGGGCACTGTTGCCCGCTTGGAATGACGGCTCGATACGCGCTCCAATAATCACTGAAAACGATGGTTTCTTTATAAGCAGACGGTACGCGATCCCAGAGTATCCGACAGGTGTTTTCGCTGCGATCACCGCAGGCAGAGGCGACGATTTCTCGGGTCTCTCTGTTCATGGCAATCCAGACCCACACTTTGTCTTTGCTACGAAAGACAAAGGACTGCAACTCATCCACATCCAACACAGGAATCTTTTTGCACTCAACAGGTTGTAGCGTCTCTTCAAGGGGTGGGAGGTCATTCGCCTGTTCTTTTAACCAGGCACTCAATGTTCGTGCGCGAGACCCCAAACGTCCGTTCAATCCCGCGCATACTGGATCTTTCTTGATAAACCTTTATAATGAGTTCTTTCTCTTCTTCTGTCGCGCGTTCTGTGCGCTCAAGTACGCCATAGGCACCACGGCTTTACAGTGATATTGCGAGCTACCGGATGCATTCTCGCCATTTTTAACGAGATCTTCGCTCTGACATTCGCGACAGCTGTAATACTTTAGTCTCGATGATCATAATTGAAAACTCTTCGGTTCGTTTTATCAATAAACGCAATCGTTCAGACCAAGCGTATTCTTCCGGAAGAGAGGGCTAAAATCTAGAATCAGGTAACGAGAAAAACGGTGGCAATCGGAATGATTGCCGGTGAATCCATCTACTCTATCACTTCAGAAATCACCACTACCGGCGGGTGAAAGCTTCGGGATGGATGCGGGCGCGTTCGGCAAACTTCGCGGAGTACAAGAAATCTTATGGGCGTAAAATATTTTCAAGCTTGACCGATTAACATTGTTTTCTGTTTCGCTGGGGTGGATCGGTTTTGGCCTGAGAACCATCGTTGACTCCTTTTCGGAATCCTGGAACGCCACGGGAAAGTGTCGGAAATCGTCCCTGACGCCTCCAGGAAGCAGCTACAGAACGCGATCCGGGGCCAGGTAGCCTTGGAAACATCATCCACTCGGACGGCTGGAAAGGCTACAATGGGCTGGTGGACATGGGCTACAAAAGCATTTCCAGGTGCATCATGGTGAGCATGAGTTTGCCCGCGGTAATTGCCATATCAATGGCATTGAGTCATTCTGGTCATATGCCAAACGGAGGCTTGCAAAGTTCAATGCTGTTCCCCGACAAACGTTCCTTTTACACCTCAAGGAATGTGAATTCAGATTTCATCACCGAGAGGAAGATCTCTCTGATAGAATACTTACCCTGCTGAAAGAAAATCCACTCTAAAGTTATCTAGACCCAAACAGGATATGGAATATCACGCTGACCATTTTCAGCCGGATAATGTCGAGTCCGAATGCCTTGTAAAACGGCGCTAGGAGCATGGGAAAACCCTAGGGATACGAGCTTATCCCCACGATGCACGTGGGTCCTAGGGTAAGCTCGTTATTCTCCATGTGTCCTGAAATATCTTGCTCCAAGATGCTTTTCGCCTGCATAATGTATTCGGAAAAGTCTCCTCCCCAATCATGCCCATCGGTTAGTAGAAGACCGTAGATCAATGCGCAACTTACACCCCTAATGCCATCAAGTTAACACGTAACCTTCTGTATTTACTATACTATTTTCCGTTTTCAACCACCACTACAACAAGGAGTCAACGATGGTTCTCAGGCCGAAACCGATCCACCCCACCGAGTCATCCCGAGCGTAGCGAGGGATCTTCGGCTTGGCAAAAGTCCTCAGCACCCAGGATTTCTCGCTACGCTCGAAATGACAACCAGAAAAATCGGATGAAATGGTCTACTTAGGATCCCTTGAGGGAGCTGAATCTTTACAAATGAGTCAAATTTGTTCATTGCACAATGGGAACCACGAATGAACACGAAGAGACACGAATGATTATTGCAGGACGAGGTATACCAAATCATCGGCTGCGCCAGGGATGTACTGAATACCCTTGGGCCTGGTTTGTTGGAGAAACCCGATGAAAACGCACGGGTTGTAGAATTCGGATTGTGGAACATTCCGGTTAGCCAGCAGTACCGGTTTGCTGTTTTATACAAAACTGTGAAGCTGGACGACTACTTTCCTGACCTGATTTCTGTTGGGAAGGTCATCATCGAAACCAAGACGGTTGAAAAATTACTCACTTGGAACGGGGACAGGTTATCAATTACTTGAAACTCTCCAGGCTCCCGGTTGGCGGGATACTTAATTTCAAACAGGCAAAACTCGAGTGGGAACGAAGTGTTCTATGAGTAAAGAATATTTGTGTCCATTCGTGGTTCCTGTCAACCGCGACTCACGCCTCGTCGGTCTGAGGTGAAGCCTCGCTAGGGGTTGTCGGCATTTCTGAGCGCGGACGATTGCGACCGATTTGCGTTGATTCTCGTTCATTTATGGAAAAGAATCAAGGGCATAGCAAAACATGAGCGAACGACTTGAGGTGTCCTTCCCCGGCGGCAAGCGGATCGATGTCCGCGTCCGCGGTTTCGAGATCGCCACGGACCAACCCGTAAAGGCTGGGGGCGAGGCATCGGCACCCCAGCCGTTCCATCTGTTTCTGGCCTCCATGGCCGCCTGCGCGGGTTTTTATGCCCTGAATTTCTGCCAATCCCGGACAATATCGACCGCGGGCCTGGGCCTGAGCATGCTGTGGGAGCGGGATGAGAAGCGGCCGCTGGAGGCCCGCGCGCGGCTCCAGCTGACCCTCCCAGCCGATTTTCCGCCCAAGTACCGGGAAAGTATCGTCCGGGTGATGGAGCTGTGCGCGGTCAAGAAACACATCCAGAACCCGCCCGAGTTCACGACCGAAATTCTGACCAATCTGTGAAAACCTGTGCAATCTGCGGATAAAAGAAGGAAGGACATACAAGTATGCGACCGGGAATCGACGAACTCCTGCGGGACCCTCGGCGGCGCAGGCCGTTGGCGGGCAAGCGCCTGGCCCTACTCGGCCACCCCGCGTCCCTGACGACGGACGGTCGGCATACGCTGGATGCTCTCATGGATTGCCCCGAAACCCGGTTGACGGCCGCGTTCGGGGCCCAGCACGGGATGCGTGGGGACAAGCAGGACAATATGATCGAGAGCGTCGATTACCTGGCCCCGCGCCACGGTATCCCGGTGTTCAGCCTGTACGGGGATGTCTGCTATCCGACCGACGCCATGCTGGAGACCTTTGATGTCCTGCTGGTGGATCTGCAGGACATCGGGACCCGCATCTACACCTTTGTAACCACACTTGCCTATCTGCTGGAGGCCTGCGCCGCCAAGGCCAAGGCCCTGTGGGTGCTGGACCGCCCGAATCCCGCCGGGCGTCCCGTGGAGGGTAGTCTCCTGGAGGCGGGCTGGGAGAGCTTTGTCGGTGCCGCACCGATCATCATGCGCCATGGCCTCACCTTCGGCGAGCTGGCCTTGTGGCTTGCCGACGCCAGGGGCCTGGAGCTCGAGCCGGAAGTCGTCACCATGGCCGGCTACGAACCCCAGGCGGGGCCCGGCTACGGCTGGCCCCTGCACCGGATCTCCTGGGTCAATCCCAGCCCCAATGCCTCCAGCCTCAACATGGCCCGCTGTTTTCCCGGCACCGCATTATTCGAGGGAACTACCCTGTCCGAAGGACGCGGGACCAGCATCCCCCTGGAGGTCGTCGGCGCCCCTGACCTGGATTTTGAGCGCCTGCTCGAACGTATGTCCAAGCTACGCCCTGACTGGCTGGAAGGCTGCCGGCTCCGCAGCTGCTGGTTCGAGCCCACCTTCCACAAACATGTCGGCAAGCTGTGCTCGGGGCTCCAGATCCACACCGACAATCACGCCTACCGGCACGAGCGATTCCGGCCCTATCGGATTGCCGCCCTGCTGCTCAAGGCGGTGCGGCTGGAGTATCCCGACTACCCCATATGGCGGGATTTCCCCTATGAGTATGAGACCGAGCGACTAGCCATCGACCTGCTCACCGGCGGGACCTTTCTGCGCGAGTGGGTGGACGACCCCGCCGCCGGACCGGACGATCTCGAGGCCAAGCTGGTTCCTGACGAAACCGCATGGACCCGAAACCGGCAACCGTTCCTACGCTATCCTTAGATAGGCCCCTGTCTGCCGTCGGGCAGCCGCTATGGTGATACGTGTGGTCATGATCGATCAGGTCGTGTTGACCTTTAGAAGGTCCGGGTAGCGAATCCTATGCTAACTATTTGATTTTCAGGCTAGAGTACGGCTTGTCATCTTGATCGTACGGAGTTGTCATCCCGAGCGTAGCGAGGGATCTTCCAGCTCGACAAAGGTTTCTAAGCGCACAAGATCCCTCCTCCGCCGGGACAAGGGTTTCTCGCTCCGCTTGAAATGATACAAATGTCAACACCATCCAGGGTCTGTTGACATTTAACATACCTGCGGGCGCGGGGAACACGAACCACGGGTAGTGGCTAAATTTTAAGTGATGAAGTCTGCCGACCCCTACCCCGTCATTCCGGCAGGGATTGCCGGAATCCAGGCGCCAGGAATGGTAAAAGCAGTGGGGGTCGAATCGTTAAGTCGCACAGCCATGTCACTTTGAATTTAACCACTACCGAACCACGAATGGACACGAATTCACACGAATGAGGGTTCGTATCTATTCGTGGTTCCATTGCGTTTGAAATCAGTCGCTCGGCTTTATATGCCAACACGCCCTAGTACAGAAGCACCGAAGTACCGATAACATCGGAATCATTTTTTTCCGCAAAGGCAAACGCCAATCAACGCAAATCGGTTGGAACTGGCTCACCATTATCGACAGTTCTTGATCCCGTTGTGTTTGTTTGCGTCCATTCGCATTGATTTGCGGATAATTCTCCCGTGAAGATCCGCTCGCTCAATGTTATCGGTAATTGGGAGCATCTGTACTAGCCCGCATATCTCACCGGGGATTGCCGTCCTGGTGGAATTCGCAGCCGTGTATGCGCCGCCGTGAGCGAGATTCGTAGCATTCCTCCGGACCTGACAATTAGAGGGCAACAGACAATGAATCGTCCTCCCGCCGAGCCGTCCCGGTCTTACTCCGGAGGGAACCGGGATTTTCCTTGCCAGGTGCTCGCGTTGGATTTCGACGGCGTCCTCTGCGACAGCGCCCGTGAAACCGGCGTTACCGGCTGGAAGGCAGGGGTGACGCTGTGGGAGGATATGGTAGAGTCGCTTCCGTCGCAGTCGCTCCTGGAGCGCTACTGTCGCGTCCGCCCGGTAATCGAAACGGGCTACGAGGCGATCGTGATGATGCGTTTGCTCAAGGACGGGGAAGACTCGGATGAGTTGCTCGGGACCTTCCCGAACCGGCTCCATGAGGTTGTTGCGAGGTCCGGGACGGATACGGCGGGTCTGAAGCGACTCTACGGAGCGGTCCGTGACCATTGGCTCCGGGAAAATCCGCAGGAATGGCTGTCGCTGAGTCCCCTGTATCCGGGGACGAGCCACGTTCTGAACGGGCTTCCGGCTGGAATCGACTGTTACATCGTCACGACCAAGCAGGAACGATTCGTCGCCCGGTTGCTCGAACACCAGGGCGTGCGTTTCGATACCGAGCATATCTTCGGTCTGGACCGGGGGATGACGAAGGAGAAGGTGGTACGCCGACTCATGGTGCACCACCCGGGCGACCCTATCCATCTGGTCGAGGACCGCCTGGCCACCCTGAAGAGATTTCTCGCCCGACCGGACCTGGCGGCCGTCCGGTTGCACCTGGCCTGCTGGGGATACAATACGGAGGCCGAGCGCCGGGAGGCGATGGGCTTGAAAATCCACCTCCTGAAGGCACTTAGTCTCACAGAGATCGCAAATATGGAGTACCCATAGTGACCGGTGAACGACATGTCTTAAATGCCCAATTGGCACAGATGCTCAAGGGCGGCGTCATTATGGACGTAACCACACCGGACCAGGCCGGGATCGCCGAAGAAGCGGGTGCCGTAGCCGTCATGGCCCTCGAACGCGTACCGGCGGACATCCGCAAAGAGGGCGGCGTAGCACGCATGTCCGATCCTGACCTGATTCGGGCGATTCAGGCTGCCGTCTCCGTTCCCGTCATGGCCAAGGTGCGCATCGGCCACTTCGTCGAGGCCCAGCTGCTTGAGGCCCTGAAGATCGACTATATCGACGAGAGCGAAGTGCTCACCCCGGCCGACGAGGAGAGCCACATCGACAAGACCCGGTTCTCCATCCCCTTCGTCTGCGGCGCCCGTAATCTGGGCGAGGCCTGCCGGCGCATCGCCGAAGGGGCGGCGATGATCCGTACCAAGGGGGAAGCGGGTACTGGCAACGTGGTGGAGGCGGTACGCCACATGCGCGCCATGAACCGGGAGATCCGCACCGTCCGCGACCTGCCGCGGGAGGAGCTCATGGGCTTCTGCAAAGACCAGGGATTCCCCTACGAGGTGGCGCTCAAGGTCCGCGAGGCCGGGCGACTGCCGGTCGTGAACTTTGCCGCCGGCGGTATCGCCACGCCGGCGGACGCCGCGTTGATGATGCAGCTCGGCTGCGACGGCGTGTTTGTAGGCTCGGGCATCTTCAAGTCGAGCGATCCCGCCCGGCGCGCCGCTGCCATCGTCCAGGCCACCACCTATGCCGACGACTCGGAAAAGGTCCTGGAGGTATCCGCAGACTTGGGCGAACCCATGGCCGGCATCGAGATTCCCACTATCCCCCAGGAGGGGCGCTTGGCCGAGCGGGGCTGGTAGCCTGGTACATCTGCGGAGTGATGAGTGGGTGAGTGATGCCGTAGCGCAGGTGGTGCGCCGTGCCCGACAATTCAGGGGGCAGCTTTCAGGGGCAGACAACTGATACGACCTGTCCCCTGATAACTGCCCCCCTGGGACTGCACAAACTTGACTCATTTGCATAGATGGTGGTCCGTCAAGGAATCTTAGAGAAGCCCGACTCCATGGTGTGCATCGGTGTCCTCGACCTCCAAGGGGGGGTGGTCGAACACCTGGAACACCTCGCCACCTTGGGCCTGCCAGCCAGGCGGGTGAAAGGAGCGGTGGACCTCGAGGACTTGAGCGGATTGATCCTTCCCGGCGGTGAGAGCACCTGCCTGATCCGCCTGCTGCGCCGTGGTGGACTCGACCGCGGAATCGCAGAACGCTTTAATGCCGGACTCAAGCTCTGGGGCACCTGCGCCGGGGCCGTCCTCATGGCGCGGGAGGTGGTGGACGAAACAGCAACCTTAGGGCTCATGGACATCCGCATCCAGCGTAACGCCTTCGGCAGCCAGCTCGACAGCTTCAACCGCACCCTCGCGGTCCCAGCGGTCGCTCCCGAACCTATTCCACTCACCTTCATTCGGGCCCCGAAGATCCTCTACCTCGGCAAGGGCGTGTCGTCCCTGCTCGAGATCGACGGCTATTGTGCCGCCGCGGAAGACCGTAACAGCCTGGTCACCGTCTTTCATCCGGAGCTGACCCCGAGTCTCGCTTTCCACCGTTATTTCGCTGGCAAGTGCGAAATCCCGCTCCCGACCTGCCAAACCATACCGATGGCCTGGCGGGCGGATTCCTGGGTCGGCTATGCGCCTATTCCTTAAGGCTCTTTATGGATTCCAGACTGATCGAAGGGGACGGCGGTCCGTAGCACTCTGACTGATGACAGAATAGGCAGTCTTTTCTCAACAACAACAGCAAGTTATACGATGCCCCTTTGGCTTGCTGAGAAAGCGAATTTGCGCAAAATATCCTACCAGTCTGGAATCCATAAAGAGCCTTCCTTAATCGGACCAATCTTTAATGATGATCAGTATCCACCACATCCTCACCATTGCTACCGACCCCGGCATCGCCCTGCACGACATCACCTCGCAGGTCCGCTCCTTGGTTACGGACAGCGGCATAGTCAACGGATTCCTGACTCTGACCTCCCGCCACACCACCATAGCCATCACTATCAACGAGAATGAGGAACGGCTGCTGGAGGACGTAAGGCGCTTCTTCACCCGCCTGGCCCCGCCGGAAGACACCTACCTGCACAATGATACACGGCTGCGGGATTGTCCTCCCAACGAGCCGAAAAATGCCCATTCCCATCTGCTGGCGATGCTGGTCGGGAGCTCGGAAGTAATCCCGATCGTGAACGGGGATCCGGATCTCGGTCGCTGGCAATCGGTCATACTGGTGGAGCTGGACGGACCGCGGGAGCGGTCGGTCGGTCTGCGACTATTCGGGGAGTGAATAACGACTGCAGCCACTGCCGGAAAGGCAATTTTTCACGTCCCCGGTAGCCAATCCGGGGGTAACAGGTAGATGAAGAGACCACCAAAACAAGCTGCATCCCCTGAGAAACTGGGCCCGCGGCCACGAGCGGTCTATGCTTGAGCACGGCGGCCGCCTGCGCCGAGCGGCGCGGCATTACGGCATCCCGATCGAAGATTGTCTCGATCTGTCCACCGGTATCAACCCCCGCGGGTGGCCGGTCCCCGAGCCGCCACGGGCCGTGTGGTTACGACTTCCGGAAGAGGGAGACGGGCTCGAAGCAGCGGCCCGGACCTACTACGGCACGCAACGGCTGCTTGCCGTCGCCGGCTCACAGGCGGCAATCCAGGCCCTGCCGCGGCTGCGGAGCCACGCGCGCGTCATCGTGCTCGATCCGGGTTACTCCGAGCATGCCCATGCCTGGCGGTGCGCTGGCCACCAGGTTATGTCCGTCACTGCGGAGCAACTGGATGGCGCGGTGCCCGTGTCAGATGTGCTCGTACTCATTCATCCGAACAATCCGACCGGGGCCCGCTTTTCGGTGGACAGGTTGCTCGCTTGGCTGGCCCGACTCGACGCCCACGGCGGCTGGTTGGTGATCGACGAGGCCTTCATGGACGCGACACCGGAAGCGAGCCTGGCGCTCTTCTGCCCCCGGTCTGGGCTCATTCTGTTGCGTTCCCTAGGTAAGTTCTTCGGTCTGGCCGGTGCTCGCGTGGGGTTCGTGCTCGCGCAGCCGGAGCTGCTGAAAAAACTCGACAGCCTGCTCGGGCCCTGGACGGTCAGCTCACCGGCGCGCTGGGTGGCGGCGAAGGCGCTCGCGGACCGTGATTGGCAGCAAGATAATCGCCGCCACCTGGCGGCCGCCGGTGAGCGCCTGGAGGCCTTGCTGACGCGCTACGGATTGCCTCCCGACGGCGGTTGCGGCCTCTTTCAATGGGTCCGCACGCCGGACGCGGCGCAGCTGCAGGATCGGTTGGCGCGCCGGGGGATTCTGACCCGGCTGTTCGTCGAACCCCCCAGCCTGAGATTCGGTCTGCCGGGGACCGAAGCGGACTGGGAGCGACTTGCTGCGGCACTAGTATCCTTGAGGGACCCGAATCTTTACCAATGAGTCAAGTTTGCGCACTCCCCAAGGGGGCAGTTATCAGTTATCAGTAGAGATTATTATTCGGTAGCCCTGTTCGGGGTCCACTATTTACGTTCCCCTGTCCTACCCTCCCCGGTAGCTATAGAGCATGTAAGTATTGACCAGATAGACCGTAAACAGAAAGATGCTCACCCAGCCCACGGTCCTGAAGACGCGGGTGCGCGGTCGATAGAGTAGTCCGACGACGGCTACCCCGGTCATCATGATAGCGGAAAAGGCGGACATGGCATGGGTCGCCGATACCGCATCAAACAAGGGACCGGGCAGATAGAAAATGTCATCGATCGCCAGGATTCCGACGTTGAAGAGATTACTGCCGAACAGGTTCCCGATCGCCATGTCGACGGCGCCCAACCGAAGAGCAGCCACGGTCACGACCATTTCCGGCAGGGAGGTCACGAAGGCGACAAACAGGGTGCCGACGAAGCCCTCATGCCAACCCATCTCGACGGCCAGCGCCTTGGCGACAAAGGGTAGCCAAACACCTGCGATCAGGACGACCATGGCGGCGGCGATATATCTCACCACCGCGGTGCGCAAGGTCAGCTCCGGATAGGCGTCGGCTGCGGCTTCCGTAAAGTCCTCGACCAACTCGGACTCGTACAGAAAGACCGCCCGCATCGCTACCGTGTACAAGACTATGATCGCCGGACTGTAGAAACCCAGGTGCCACAGGGAAACCCCGGATCCCTGCGCCGCCAGCAGCAGACTGAACCCCGCGAGCCCGAGAAGCACGATCCCGAACCCGGCCGCCAGGATGTGGCCCTGGCTGGCCCGACAATAAAGGGTTTTGTCACGGCTTATAAAATCGAGCACGACAATGAGCACTAGGTTGAAGACACAACTGCCCAATACGTCGCCGACGGCGATGTCCGGTGCATCGGCCATCGTCACCGAGCTGATCCCGGTCACCAGCTCGGGCAGAGATGTGACGCTGGCGAGCATGATGACCCCAATCCAGGTACCACCGAGCCCCGTCTTATCGGCAATGGCATCACCGTAACGCGACAGCTTGACCCCGGCGAAGCCGATCGCTATTACGCATATCAGGAATTGCACCCAAACCATCAGTCAGAACTCCAGGTTGGAAGACCAAACCAAGATGATGAGTCCTCATGCCGAGACACCGGAAACGCCAACATGCCCCTTTACATGCCGGTGGTCAACAAGAGCTGCCAGTCGCCAGTCGCCGGCGACTATGTTCCTCTCGCTCGTGGGGATAACCGGGGGCGGAGATTTTTGAGCCGCAGAGGCGCGCAGGGGGCAAGGATTTCAATGGGCCAGCTTCGTAAGATAGACAAAGGAGCACAGCGAGGTGCCTATTTTATGCGGGCGCAATGCCTGCACTTCACAAGCCCCCCGTACCCTGAAACCTGGTGTGCCGGGATAAAGGTATGACCGCCCGCACGCTGATGGTGCAGGGCACCGCATCGAGCGCGGGCAAGAGCCTGCTGGTGACGGCCCTGTGCCGCTGGCTGGTCCGGCAGGGGATCCGGGTTGCGCCCTTCAAACCCCAGAACATGGCGCTGAATAGTGCCGTGACCGCGGACGGGGGCGAGATCGGGCGGGCCCAGGCACTGCAGGCAGCCGCCTGCCGGTTGGAGCCGCGGATCGATATGAACCCCGTCCTGCTCAAGCCCAACACCGATGTCGGAGCGCAGGTCATCGTCCAGGGTCGGGCGGTGGGCAATATGGATGCGCGCCGTTACCACTCCTATAAACGCACTGCGCGTACTGCAGTGTTCGAGGCTTATCGGCGCCTAGCCTCGGATTTCGAGGCCGTGATCGTCGAGGGCGCGGGCTCGCCGGCGGAGATCAATCTGCGCACCGACGATATCGCCAACATGGGATTCGCCGAGCGTGTCGATTGTCCGGTAATCCTCATCGCCGACATCGACCTCGGAGGGGTGTTCGCCCATCTCTACGGCACCTTGGCCCTGTTGTCGGAGAGCGAACGGTCCCGCATTCCAGGTTTCGTCATCAACCGGTTTCGCGGCGACCTCGAGCTCCTGCGACCGGGGCTGGATTGGTTGGAGGAAACCACCGGACGACAGGTCTTAGGCATGCTGCCCTATCTGAACGGACTGCATCTGGACGCGGAGGATTCCCTAGCACGTCAACAGGGGGTTGTGCCCGCGACCGATACCGAGCACATTCGCGTCGTCGTCCCCGTATTTCCGCGCATCAGCAATCACACCGATTTCGATCCCCTGGCCCGGCACCCGCAGGTGGATCTGCATTTCATCGACCGCGACGGTATCATTCCGCCTGCCGATCTGATCGTCCTGCCGGGCTCCAAGAATGTACGCTCCGACCTGGCCTGGCTGCGGGAGCAGGGTTGGGAAGCGGCGATATGGCGGCATGTGCGCTACGGTGGCAAGCTGATCGGCATCTGCGGCGGCTTTCAAATGCTCGGCATGCAGGTACATGACCCCCTCGGTCTGGAAGGCGATCCAGGCAGTACGCCGGGGTTGAGGTTCCTGGATATGGAGACTGGTCTGGAGCTGGAGAAACAACTGCGCAACGTCCGGGGTCGGCTGGCCGTCGGCGATGCCGAAGTGAGCGGCTACGAGATCCACGCCGGGGTAACCCGAGGACCGGCACTCACCCACCCGGCGGTCTTCCTGGATTCCCAACGGGATGGTGCCCTGAGCGGCGACGGCCAAATCCTCGGCACCTACCTGCACGGCCTGTTCGACCGCGACACCGCCTGCGCGGCGTTGCTGCACTGGGCGGGACTGCAGGGGCCGCGGCAAACGGACTTTCGCGCCTCACGGGAGGGGGCCATCGACCGACTTGCCGATGCGGTTCAACGGCACCTGGATACCGAATGGCTCTTGCGTTTACTCAATCCAAAGGCGGCGTAAACCCGAACGACTCCCAAGCAGGAGCCATCCTCCACTGCTGGAGGGTGTCGCAAAAGCCCATCCGTGGGGCGTATAGTACAGGTGTCCCCGCCTGCATTTTTCGATGCAGGCGAGGACGCCTGCGCTACCTTTGCGACCCCCTCCTGCCGGCGACGGGAAGCTATATGTCAACCGTACAATCTGTATAACATATCAAATTGTGCTTCTTCTCACACCGTGGATATCCGATATGCTAGAACGCTTGATCGAAAAAATACTTTTCTCCAGCCGCTGGATCTTGGCCCCGGTCTATGTCGGCATGTCCTTGGCCCTGCTCGCCCTGGGCGTGAAGTTCTTCCAGGAGCTCTTTCATGTCCTAACCCATACCCTGAGCATGCCTGAATCGGAGATAGTGCTCACGATCCTGACCCTGATCGACATGGTGCTGGTAGCAAGCTTGGTCGTGATGGTGATGTTCTCCGGTTACGAAAACTTCGTCTCGCGCATAGAGATCGAAAACAACACCGAAGAGCTCGGTTGGTTGGGCAAGCTGGACGCCAACACCTTGAAGCTCAAGGTCGCAGCCTCCATCGTCGCCATCTCCTCCATCCAGCTGCTGCGTGCCTACATGGACGCGCTCGACACCCCGAACGACAAGCTCCTGTGGTATGTGATCATGCACCTGACCTTCGTGGTTTCGGCTGTGTTGATGGGCGTCCTGGACAAGATATCCTTTTCCGGGCATCGGGAGAAGTGACCGCGGCGCAACCGGGTAATCGACGCCGATTCATCAGCCGGTAGTGGTGATTTTGAAGTGATATCTAGCCAACAATCGGCAATAATTCGGTATTATAGCGGTGTATGAAGAATTTTAAACGAATCTCATGCATTTTAATACATTTTGGAAAAGACAACGTCTTACGTACGAAGCGTGCCAACTGTTTCCGTAAGGTATTATTCCAACGCTCAATATGAGCCGTTTCCCTCGTTTCTTTACCTACAGGGCGCTGTTGCTCGCTCGGAATGACGGCTTGATACACGCTCCAATAATCACTGAAAACGATGGTTTCTTTATAAGCAGACGGTACGCGATCCCAGAGTATCCGACAGGTGTTTTCGGTGCGATCACCGCAGGCAGAGGCGACGATTTCTCGGGTCTCTCTATTCATGGCAATCCAGACCCACACTTTGTCTTTGCTACGAAAGACAAAGGACTACAACTCATCCACATCCAGCGCAGGAATCTTTTTGCACTCAACAGGTTGTAGCGTCTCTCTTTTCTTCCGTCGCGCGTTCTGTGCGCTCAAGTACGCCATAGGTACCACAGGCTTTACAGTGATATTGCGAGCTACCGGACGCATTTGTGCCATTTTTAACGAGATCTTCGCTCTGACATTTGCGAAATGAACGCAATCGTTCAGACCAAGCGTATTCTTCCAGAAGAGAAGGCTAAAATCTAGAATCAGGTAACGAGAAAAACGCTGGCAATCGGAATGATTACCGATGAATCCATCTACCCTATCACTTCAAAAATCACCACTACCCATCGGCCGCGGCAACGGGAAGGAAGGCCCCATGGAATCCGGTACTCACAAGCTGCTCGAAGATATCAGGGCAGCGGTCCGTTTCACGCGCTCGATGATCGGACGCGATACCCTCGATGAGCGCGTAATGGCGGCCATGGGAGAAGTTCCGCGCCACGCCTTCGTCCCGGACCACGAGCAATGCTATGCCTACGCCGATGGTCCGCTGCCCATCGGCCATGGCCAGACCATATCCCAACCCTTCATCGTCGCCCTGATGACGGATCTCCTGGCCTGTGGCCCGGATGACCGCGTGCTGGAGGTCGGCACCGGCTCCGGCTACCAGGCAGCCGTCCTCTCCCACGTAGTCGGCCAGGTCTACTCGGTCGAAATCATCCCCGAGCTGGCCCAGCAATCCGCCGAGCGACTCACCCGCCTCGGCTATACCAACATAAAGACCCGGCATAGCGACGGCTACGCCGGTTGGCCCGAGTTTGCCCCCTATGACGGCATCTTGGTCACCGCCGCCGCGCCCGCGGTACCCCCACCCCTCACCGAGCAGCTCAGGGAAAATCGCCGGCTGCTGCTTCCCGTCGGTCCCCAACACGGTCATCAGGAACTCATCGTAATCGAGAAACGCCCGGACGGATCGCTCCACAAGACAGACGTGCTCGGCGTCGCCTTCGTGCCCCTGACCAAGATGCCCCCGGACTCGGACGAGCGCTCGTAGATTCTATAAAGGCCCGCAGCGGGTTAACCTTATAAGGGTAAAGCAACCTCAAGAGGAGAACCGCAAAGATGACTGCGGACCTTCAAGACCAAGCGTACGTTAACGAAGCGGTGCTGTACATGGCGCTGGAGCTAAGCGATGCGAAGTGGCGGTTGGCCTTCGGGGAGGGAACGCGGCAGCGCCACGTGGTCATCGCGGCCGGCGATGTTGCGTCCATTAAGTGAGCAGATCGTCCAAGTGAAGGCGAAGTGGGGGCTGTCCCCGGAGACGCCGGTGGTAAGTTGCTACGAAGCGGGGCGGGACGGCTTCTGGCTGCAGCGGCAACTGGTGGCGTTTGGGATTGCGAACCAGGCGGTGGATGCGGCCAGCATTGAAGTGTCGCGGCGAGCGCGGCGGGCGAAGACGGATCGGCTGGATGCGGGGGCGCTGTT
>Ga0209259_1000245_pt1 | contig 15205 bp, 12 predicted proteins | sample WorMetGr2BELIZE1_FD_187417 | JGI IMG/M metagenome (GOLD analysis project Ga0209259, IMG submission 187417) | Marine gutless worms symbiont microbial communities from Max Planck institute for Marine Microbiology, Germany - Inanidrilus... ...
TAAAAAAGCTGAGCTCACCTCAATTTTCGGCCCTTGTCCATTGTGGCCAAACGGCTGGATGGACTAACATGCCACTTGGTATGGAGGTAGGCCTTGAACCAGGCGAGTTTGTGTTAGATGGGGACCCATCTCCCCCTCCCAAAACGGGGCACAGCCCCCCTCCCCCAATCCAGTTTTTGGCCCATGTCTACTGTGGCCAAACGGCTCGATAGATGAAGATGCCACTTGGTACGGAAGTAGACCTCGGCCCAGACCACATTGTTAGACAGGGACCCAGCCCCCCACAACAGGAGCACAGCAGCCCCCCCCCTTTTCAACACGTCTGTTGTGGCCACGGTCACCCATCTCAGCTACTCCTTAGCTCTTGTTCCCAATGCAGTTGTGCATAATACATAACTTTCAGCACTGGTTTGTTGCAGGTAGTACTGGGATCACCATCTGTGAGTTTTATTTCTTTGTCATTTGTACAAGACTTGTACACTTGTTCTTTGTCTCTCTGTAATACTTGTGTGATTGTGGTGAATGCAAACATGATTTTTTAAACATGGCTTCAAATGTCTTTTTACGTGCCTCCGTAAGACGTGTCAAAGTGAATCTATAGTACCGTAACATTTTTTGGTTACAAGAAGAACTTTGTATTGTTGGAACATTTTTGCTTACAGAAACATGTAGAATTTTGCACAAGTCTCTGGCTACTGCTTGTACGGAAACCATTTCCATACATAATTTGTACATTTGTCCGTTCGCCCTTTTATGGCCTCGCTATGTAATAGGGCAGGTCATTATATTTTTTACCCTGTGGTTTCTATCCTTTTTCCTCACTTAATCTCAGCGGCCACAGATTGGATGTCTACCATACTTCTACACATGGAGTGGCCGTAGGGCGAAGTTAGAATGCAGGTCTGAAATGTGCTGCACACGGCTCACTGCATATACAGGACGCAAGAAAGTTGCCAAAATCGCCATCTGGGCACCATCGCACAACTTTGTTGGGCTATATCTTCGCAAGTAAGGCACGCATCGACAATGAGAAAAAAAATTTATTAACCAGCAATACCTCGTCCACATGTCCTTACGATATGGTGAACTTTGGCCCTCTACTGGCTGAGATCCTTTCGTTAGTTTGGGGCATCCCAGCTAATTTCAACGGGTTTCACGTCTTGGCAGCATTACTGCACGGCACTCCAGTATTGGGTGTCAGCCAAACTTTGCGGCATTGAACAGAGGTCGCCACCTATATTCGGCAGGGTGGCCATCACGTTGGGCATTGGCCCACATTCTAGTATGCCTTTCATCGGTCTGCATTTTCTGTCATGTACTTTGTTAGGGCGAGGTGACAATTCGCAGACCAATGTTTGTCAATCACCAACAGATGGAAAATAACGCAACTATATCAAATGTGGAAAGCAGTACTGTGTCTTCTGATCACCCTTCAGAACAGCAGTCAGCGTCTGTGTGAGTTATATAAACGTTTCGTTGTTATTAGATGTTTGATGTTTTGAACAGTAAGCATTTTGTTTTCACTGGTGATAAGGACAATATAAACGATCTGCATAGATGGACACATCACTGACAGGCTATTTTGGAAAAAGACTGAAACATTGTAGTTTAAAACAGCATGTGAGATTAGCTGCTTTTTAAAAGTAATGTATTGCAAATACGAAAAATTCATAAACCACAAAATGTTCAGTGATGATAGTTCTTCGTGGTTGTTGTAAGTTAAGTGAATAGTCCCAAAACAGTGACAGAATGCGGATTAAACATTCAGTAAAATCTGTGTCCTTTTGCTGTACAGCAAGAGTTGAACAATCTGTGTGAATATTGAATGTTATGCAAGTCTTTTCTGCAGCACTACTTGAACAGGACAAGTGATGTGTGTATGTAAGCAGCTATATTTTTGCAACGTATACTGACACTAACATCAAGTTGTAAAACAGGGCAAGAGATAACGACAACTCCACTTATGCGACGTATGTGTCATGGATGTCACGAGCTGCTGCTGAAACAGATTCTGATGATGAAAACCTACAGCAGGCGATTGCTAACAGTTTGTCAGAATCAAGGTTATTACCTTATACTAAGTCACGTGTTATATCTCTTGCCATGCGATTTGGTGTTGGCGTAGGAAAAGTTTGTCCACTGTTGAATATGACAGCGTAATAAATATCGCGCTGTGAAGAGTACATTTCAGGATGTATGGTCAAGGAATACATGAAGTCTATGCATTTACAAAATTTTTGGCAAAACATGGGAAAAAGATCATATGCTAGTGGAAAGAATGGGGAAGGGGACTTAATAATTCAGCTGCTACAGCTATTGCATTGTTTTCAAGGCCTCCCCCTTCCCTCAAATAGACATCATCAGAGCAATGGTGATTGTCTGGAAGGTAAGAGCGAAAATTATATCAGGTCTGTTCTGTGCAATATTGTGTGCAACAATTGTGCACAGTGCAATGCACACACATATCAACAGACCTAACAGTTCTCTGGATTGTGTGTTGTCTCACTGGGCCCATTTCACTGTGCTTATATTAATTTTTATGGTCGCCGTCTGTAATAGGGCACATCATTATATTTTCATCCTGTGGTTTCTTCGTCTTCTTTCTTCTTGTTTCTTTTTTTCATCGCATAATCTCAGCCGTCGCAGATTGGATGTCTGCCATACTTCCACACATGTTTCGCCTTAATGCAAATTTATGATGCAGGTCTGAAACGTGCTGTACGTGGCTCGCTGAAAACAGGATGCCAAAAAAGTCACCAAAAATCAACGTCTGGGCACCATCGTACAACTTTGTCGGGCTATATCTTCGGAACTAAGGCACGTATCGACAATCGGGAAAAAAATTGTTAAGCAGCAATATGTCCTCCAGATGTCCTCACAATATACTGAACTTCGGCCTACTAGCGGCTGAGATCGATCCGGTAGTTTGGGGCACCCCAGCTAATTTCAACCCCTTTCGCGTCTTGGCAGAGTTACTGCACGGCAATCAAGTAGTGAGCGTTAGCCAAACTGTGCGGCATTGAACAGAGGGTGCCACCTATGTTCAGCAGGGTGACCATCACGTTGGGCATTGGCCCACATTTCTATTTGTATATTTATTATTGCATGCATGTGTAGAAGTGTAATATGGTGAGGTGGACCTGATGGGATTGAAGCCTGTCCTTAGGAGTACTACTTCCTACTTCGTTCAGTGCTTTGACACTGTCAGTTGGGTCATTTAACCCGTAAAAACCAGTCCCCGAGATGACCTGTAATGTCTTTAGTGGGATGTTAAACGCTGCTCAGTCAGTCAGTCTGTTTCAGGGCGCAGAGCTGCCGGTACCGCGCAGCCTGTGATAACCGAAGACAGCTAAGTCAAACAACACAGCATAACGTTACTTTAAATATGTGCTTCTAATCTTTTCCATAACTATAGATTTGATGTTCTTCTACTTTCGGTATAGTAACTTTCCTTTTCTATTTGCAGATAAGGAACTAACTGTAACAAAATTGTATGTGTCCAGATTTGATGCACCAGCACACGATATGCCACCGTCTGATATCCTGGGAGAGCTGGCACGTGTCATTGACGACAGCGGTGTAACACGGTTCAACGTGAACCGTAGCAATGTTTGGCAATGTGCAAAGCGAGCTTTTGCACGCCATACTTATTCACCATCACACACAATGGACGTAAAGTTTATTGATGACATCGGCCAGTCTGAAGGAGCTGTTGACCAGGGTGGCCCCAGACGAGAATTTCTCCAACTTTTACTTGATCACATCTTCCACAACAGTATGCTGTTTTGTGGTGATGCGACTGCTCGACACTTGACATTATATGATGAAGGTATTGAAAAATATACAAATATTGACTGTTGCCGAGATCATCACTTGAAAATTGTGCCCCGAAGTTGTGTAGTGTTGCCAACGGGCCAAAACCCAAACAGTAACATCACAGCTGGGTATATTTAAGTTGTTGATTGAGGCTAACAGTCAATATTTCTTTTGTTATATTATGAATAAAATGTTACAAAATCTCTCCACTGCTGTTGAAACACAATGAGAGATGTTAAATTAGGCCATAAGTTTGAGGCCGAGGCTGACAAACACTCGAGGCCAACACTTTGAGGCCACGGCCAAAGTCAGGATGTCAAACGAGGCCAAAACTTTGAGGCTGAAGACTCGAGGCCACGGCATGACATGCGGACTAACGGTGCTCAGACCCCAAATCACCACAAATGCATAGCGACGAAATGTTACCATACTATGGTCACTGTTGCCCCGGATAGTGGGAAACGGTGATTATTTATTCATGTCATGTGACGCGCATCGGGATAGTCACGATCTTGTTTTATACATATTGATATTACAATCGCAAATATTCAAACATTCAGGTTAAAGCACAGTGGTTAAACAATTATGTATTGTATGATGCTGACTGTCATGCTACGTGATGCCTCCTGTAATGTGTCCATGTACTGTACCAAATTAAATTTTTGCAATGTTTGACGGTCATCCGTCACTTTATGGGCGACCATTTGTAAAACAGTTCGCCCTATGCTATCAGACCATTGTCTGTCCTGTCTGTCTGTTTGTCTGTGACGCTCGTGCACTGTAGCCAAACGGTTGGACGGATCAAGATGAAACTTGGCATGCAGGTAGGCCTCGGCCTTGGCCACATTGTGTTAGATGGGGACGCAGCTCCCCCTCCCCCAAAGGGGCACATCCACTACCCAATTTTCGACCTATACCTGTTGCGGCCAAATGGCTGCATGGATCAAGATGACACTTGGTATGGAGCTAGGCGTCAGCCCAGGCAACTTTGTGTTAAATGGAGACCCCGCTCTACCCTCCCCAAAAAAGGGGGCAGAGCCCCCTCCCCAATTTTCTGCCCATTTCTATTGTGGCCAAACGGCTGCATGCATCAAGATGCCACTTGGTATGGAGGTAGGCCTCAGTCCAGGGGACTTATGTGTTAGATGGGGACCCAACGCCCCCTAAATTTTAAGCCCATATTTATTACAGTTATTGTGATGTCGTTAGAACATTGCACAATGCACAGTCGTCATTGGTTTGTTCAAGTTGAATTTTTATTATTCTATGCATTCTATTTTTACCCAAAAAGTTTAATCGTACTCCGTCTTTTCCACCTGCACAGTTGCACCACATAGCGCCGATAGCTGAAGTACGAGTTGCGAATTAGTCGCATTTTAGATAGTGAATTTCGTAATGCGGCGAAAAGACGTTAAATATGCAAATGGATGACTTTGATGGGTAAAAGATTAGCAATGTCATGGAGTATTGCAGATTAAAAAAATATGATTTTAGAAACGGGATAACATGAGGAAGTAATGTTGGTGGGAGAATAAACTACATTGGTGAAATTAACGTGTAAATTTCCCACAATTTAGAATGTTTCCCTGATAGTTCTAAACATTATTTACTTGATTTTAATTGGTATCAAGCAATAACTCAGTGCACCCATCCTGTAAATGTTTTGATGACTAAGCTAGGGATAAAAATAGTCCGTAAGCGACAAGCGTATTCCTACACGGCGGAGCGTGGCATTCCTACAGTTGTGGCCAAACGGTTGGAAGGATCAAGATGCCACTTGGTAAAGACGTAGGCCTCAGCCCAGGCCACATTGTGTTAGATATGCACCCAGCCCCCCACAACAGCCCCTCCCAACTTTCGGCCCATGTCTGCCGTGGCCAAACGGTCGCCTATCTCAGCAACTGCTGAGCTCTTGTGAGTAATTATGCCCCACCTATGAAATACGGCTGGCCATTATAATTTTGCCCTTTAGTTTCTGTCTTTTGTCATTCTTCTTTCTGTGTTTTTTTTCCTCGCGTAATGTCAGCAGTCGCAGATTGGATGTCTACAATACTTCAACTACTTCTACATATGGAGTGGCCCTAGCGCGAATTTCGAATAAGCTGTTGGAACTGGAAAACTGTCCATCTTTTAGTCAACATCAAATGTGACATTTATATTAATATGTGTAAATAATTGCAGCTCTGTGGAGTGGACAATGTGCAATAGTTTTACAAATTTGCAGAGATTCTACTGAAGCATAGTCTGTGTGTAACGGCTGTGGTTAGTAATACTAAAGTATGCTGTTAATGTTTTCGTATCATAAGATAAACACTGTCTAATGTGGTACATTATCTCTGGAATAGGCCTGGAACAGGTAGTTGAAAGTCCTAGAAAAGTCCTAAAATTTCCCCTAAGCCAAACTGGCCACCCTGGAGTTAGGTAACTGCCCATTTTCTAATTATGCATCACTGTATTAAGTACTGATATTGAGTTCATATGTGTAGCTATGGCATTAGACGACTACTACACAGCAGGGGTTGCTGTGGCTGTTTCGTTGGTGCATGTTGGTGCAGCTCCTCGTACCTTGTCTTCTCATCTGTACAATGCACTTGTATATGGACCAGAAGCCATTGTTGTGCCACTAAAGGAGATGCCAGAGTCTGATCTGAAACATCAGTTGGAGTTGGTAAGTTCTTGCTGCCAATAATTGATTACTGTCTGCTGTGCTTTACACCAACGTCACTTAATTCATCATCGAAGTGTAACTGAAATGTTCGGAAATGATTTAGTCCAGCACCCACTCTTGTCAGTGACATGATGCAGTTTGATTAAGTGTATCTCTCAACAGGTCTAGTTCGCACGTTTAGTATGCCAAAGATACAGTGTAAGAATCCTTGAGTGATTTGCTTTTATGCTGTTGGTTTAGCGGCAGGAAGGGCATCCGGCGTGTAAAAAGTAGTTGAGTGGTGAAGCACTGGCGTGGTTATCTGTCTGGAGTGAGGTGTACATGATTTGCATATGGTATGGCTGATGCCAATACCACCCCATCATGTCTTACTCCAGTAAAATCGACAATCATTTGCCTTTTTGGTGCCGGCTTACCGAAGTTGTTCCGTGAAGAAAAGGCCATTAAAAGGATTAGTAGTACTACTAGTAATACAGTTTAAGAATGCATGGATTTTTATAAAGCCAAAACACTTTCACACACCAATCACCACTGTGGACATTGCATGACATTCAGCATCTGCTATGTGTTTCATTGTTATTTAGCATCCTTTGGTATCTAAGCAACAGCATTAGTCACAGTCATGAAGTTTCTTTATGCTTGGATAGCTAACTGTTTGTGGATGTGTAAGTCGTATTGTTATCAACCAGTTACCCACATTAACTCAGCCTATTCATCCTCTGTGGTTCATAAAAATGAGTACCAGCTTACCACACTCCATGTGACGCATTAGGTCCTTGTCTGTGGTGTTACATTTTAAGCTGATGATGAAAGACAGCTAAACAACTAGTTATTAAGTTGTTAATTGCAATAATACATGTGCATGTCACTTGGAATATGTCTTTGCTTGTTAATTACCAAGTATATACTGACCAGTTTGCATACTCTGCTTGCATGTCCAGACAGTTGCAAGCCCTTGGTATAACATCATTTGTAACAATTAAGTACATTATGGCAAATTCTTCACATCTACAGATATTTGCCGCTGTCAGTAATCAGTCCACTGAGTGATTGTTAAGTTGCAGATATTTGCCCGCAGGAACAAGAAACTACTACCGAAAGTACACGATATAAATCACAGTTTGCTGAACAAATATGAAATAGAACAAAGATAGAAAAATACATATAGAAGGTCATTATGATAAAGTTAAATAAAAATGTGAAGGATTTCACGTACTTCGGTTGCCAGTGAATCAATGTTCTAATTGTCAGCTCGAAACCCAGTGTTGCATCCTTTTATCCAGCTTATGGTCTTCATTGCTACAGAGTGCACAGGCACTCACGTATACCACATGAAGGCTAAAGTGTAACAAAATGCACCTATTGGCGTCATGGTTTTTCTTTACTGCAAAACAACTACTCTAATGGACTAATGCATTGATGCTGAAAAAATGTATTCTGAAGAAGTGTCATTGTATGCATATTTATGGCCGCCCTATGGAATACGGCAGGCCGTTATATTTTCATCCTGTGGTTTCTTTCTATCTTCTATCTATGTTTTTTTCCTCGCCTAATCTCAGCGGCAGTAGATTGGATGTCTACCATACTTCGACACATGGTGTGGTCCTAGTGTGAATTTAGAATGCAGGTCTGAAACGTGCTGCATGCGGCTCACTAATGCAGGACCAAAAAATTGGTCATCAAAAACCAGCATCTGGGCGCCATCGTACAACTTTGTGGGGTTATATTTTCTGAAGTAAGGCATATATCGACAATCGGGAAAAAAAGTTGTTAAGCATCAATATCTCCCCCACATGTACCCAGAATACGGTGATCTTCGGCCCACTACCGGCTGAGATCGATGTGATAGTTTGGGGCACCCCTGCAAATTTCAATGTGTTTCGCGTCTTGGCACCGTTAATGCACGGCACTATAGTAGTGGCGCCAGCCAAAGTTTGCGGCCTTTAACAGCGGGCGACACCTATATTCGGCAGGGTGGCCATTACGTTGGTCATTGGCCCACATTTCTATTTTATTCATAATTTAAAATGGTACGGTTGTAATTGATAACATATTATTCATTAAAGTTTGGCGCCGTTTTTGGGGCAACCCTGTATATGTGTGTGTGTGTGTGTGTGTGCTACATGACTTGGCCAATTACCAACAAGTATTGTTTGTTTTATTTGTCTTTAATTTAGATTGCATGTATGGATGACCTGAAGGATGTTAACACGAAGTTGGAACAGCTGTCTTCAACTTTGGAATTGGCAGGCCTGCGGTCTGTTGTTGTGGATTTATGTGGACGCGACAGAGTAGTGGAAAAGCTGTCCACGTGGTATTGTCTTGGAAGAACAAGGCCTGCATTTGAGAGGTGATGATTTATATGTTCTTTTTTATTTGTTCTGAGTCTCTTGTTCACTAGTCTGATTGTGGCTGCTGTGTTTAATTTGAAGCAGAAATTTCATCCTTTTATTATTCTTAGTCGTGTTATACTGAAGTTAGATGTTGTTTATCAAAATTTGTTACACAGAGGGGTTTATATTGCAGTAAGCCGCTAGAAACTACTTTTTCATCCATTTTGTGAAAAAAAGTGGCATATCACCTTTAAGGAAAAAGTACTTTTCCTCGACTTTGAAAGACATTCGTTGGGATTGCATGTGAAAAGTTTTCATTGTGGGAAAGGAAGTGTCTGCTGAGTTGTGATATTTTTGAACAATGCGTACTATATCATATAACTAATTACAGTGGACTGACATTTGTTGCAATAATTCATGTGGCAAGCTGACTTGAGTTGAATTGCACTGAATTACACATTACTGTCAGCCATAGATCTACAGAAGTTGCGACTAGTGAACATAGTACAAATGATCTCCTGCTTCATAAGTTGTCATCAGCCATTGTGATTGTTAGAGTGCTGTTGCATAGGATTTGCATTTAAATTCTAAGATGCAACTGTCAAAGTTGATTTTTATGGCCGCCCTATGTAATACGGGAAGACCATTATATTTTAATCCTGTGGTTTCTTTGTTCTTCTATCTTTTTTCCTCGCCTAATCTCAGTGGCCGTAGATTCGATGTCTGCCATACTTTCTGACATGGTGTGGCCTTGGTGCAAATGTAGAATGCAGGTCTGAAACATGCTGCGCGCGGCTCGCTGGAAATGCAGGACCCAAAAAAATCGACAAAAAGTCGCCATCTGGGCACCATCACACAACTTTGTTGGGCTATGTCTTCGCAACTAAGGCACGTATTGACAATTGGAAAAAACTTCTTAAGCAGCAATATGTTCACCAGATCTCCTCATAATATGGTGAACTTCGGCCCACTAACGGCTGACATTGCTTCAAAAGTTTGGGGCACCCCTGCAAATTTCAAGAGTTTTTGCGTCTTTGCAGCCACATGTCCCCAGAATACTGAACTTCGGCCCACTAGCGGCTGAGATCGATCCAGTAGTTTGGGGCAACCCTGCAAATTTAAACGTGTTTCGTGTCTTGGCAGCGTTACTGCACGGCACTATAGTACTGGACATCAGCCAAACTTTGCGGCGTTGAACAGAGGGCACCACCTATGTTCGGCAGGGCGACCATCACGTTGGGCCCACATTCTAGTTCATGTTAATTTTCATTGGACACAATTGACTATTACTTTTTTGTTTGTGGTGATAACATCAGATTCCGTGACGGTATGAAAACACTTGGAGTGTTGGATGCTTTGATTGAACATCCGAATAGCTTGAAGGACATGTTGTGTTTTTCGGGATCTCTGTTAACGGCCCAGATGGTGGAAAACATATTCCGACCACAACTTTCGGTGTGTGGATCAAGCAAGCGAGCTGTTGAGAACGAAATCTACTCTTGGTGGTTGGATTACTTGCAGGAAGTAGAAAGTAAGGAGAATGTTTGCTTTTTGTCCACAAAACGTACATGTAATAAATATGCCAATTTTTTTACATTCCGTAATCATTTACGGAAATAACAGAATCTTCAAAAAATTGCGCACATACTTAAGGAAACTCACTGGCTACTCGTCATGCTGAAGATGACACACTGTCAATATGCATATTGATTTAACATAGCAAGCCAAAACTTAAGCAGTATGAGCGCTTGATTTCCAATAATTACGAAAAAATGGCATATGCACGTTTAACAATAAATTACCTCCATATATTGTTTTATGTGAAAAAAAAATACTTACACCGAACATACAGCATACTGCTAGACTTCCAACGTACTTAATGTATGTGAATTGTACTTTCATTACCAGTACATTAATCAAGACCCAAACAAACCTTGTACTACACCAAGGCCTCTGAGCATTTTTGAGCTGGAGTCATGTGTATATTTCATTGTGGACATGCGTTCTACACAGTTTATTATGGCCGCCCTGCATAGCAGATGCGGACATTATATTTTTGTCCTGTTTCTTTATTCTTTCTTTCTTGTTTTCTTTCCTCACGTAATCTCAGAGGTAGCAGACTGGATGTCTACCATACTTCTACACATGGTTTGGCCTTAATGCAAATTTAGAATGCAGGTGTCAAATGTGCTGCACACGGCTCGCTTGAAATACAGGATGCAAAAATGACGCAAAAATGCCATTTGTGCACCATTGCACAACTTTGTCCGGCAATCAGGAAAAAAATTCTTAAACAGCAATATCTCACACAGATGTCCTCACAATATGGCGAACTTCGGCCCACTAATGGCTGTGATCTTTGGGCGATTTTCTAGCAGCGGAGCAAATTCCAACGGGTTTCTTGTCTTGACCTTGTTACTGCAGCTACATCGCTCACCACAGGCCAACCAAACTTTGCACGATGTTTGGCCGTCTCATGGTACACTATATATACATTTTTGGGGGCTGTTGGCCCCTGACGGAATTTTGCCATGTGCAAAATTCGCTATGCGTCCAAGTCTTGCATTCTCATATATTGGCAGCGTCACTGCACGGCACTCCAGCAGTGGATGGCAGTCAGACTTTGCGGCGTGGTACAAGGAATGGAATTACGGAAATTTTGTACAGGGCGCCATCTACATTTGGCTGATTTGTGTTGAGTATGGTAATTGTTGTATTGTACACTGTCACCGAAAAACGTGCCACCTATAAGTACCTGGAACTTGGCCAGAAGTTACCGTGTCTTCAACGTTCTTTCACTGCTGCAGAGGCTATGAATACGAAAGCCATATAACATTGTCCTCTACACCTGAAGTATGTTGCCACACTACCTCGGGAAATTAGAAGTCTGTTGCCTCAAAAATTGGTGCTTCTTACATTGAATGTCAGCGTTCATATTTTCTGTCTGTTGTGGCCAAATGGTCGCCCACCTCAGCAACTGCTAACCCGTTTTTTTTCGTCGGTTGTGAAATAACACATAAAAAGTACGCTGTACAGCAAGCAACGGCGTGTTCAAAAATTCAGTAACGGTACCGTTATTAAGTGATTGCATGTGTTGTTTTGTATGTGAACAGCCTCAGGTAGCGACAGTGGTGTCGAGTTAAAGAACATTTTGGCTTTTGCCACTGGACTAAACTCCATCCCGGCTGCATATCCACAAGGAGCCTTTTTGGAGTTTTTGCATAGTCCTGATACCTCGATCTTTCCAAAAGCCAACACTTGCTCGTGCACCATATGGCTTCCAGTGGTGCACAATACATACAGAAAATTTGTCGACGCAATGAACACCGGCATTCTGTGTGCACAAGGTTTTGGTTATCAGTAGTGATGTGTTCTTGAAAGTTAACTGTTTGGGTGGTACAATGTCATCAAAACGTTAAGTGACATTCTTATTCAGGCAACAATATCTTAGTGAAACATTAACCTCAATAAGTAAACAACAATGGCAAATATACATATTGGTTCACGGCCAAGTGACCATTATTTTCGTAGTGTCTGTTTGTCTGTTTGTTTGTGCAGAGTTTTTCTCAGCCGTCTTCGATCCGATTTCGATCAAACTAGGACATACGTTACATGTCCGAGTGTAGTTGTGTCCCCTAGAATATAGGGGCTGTGCTACCCCTGGGGGTGGGTGACCCCAAAAAACTTGTACTTTTAGCGGTTTGGGGGCGGCCGTAAACCACATGGCATAGCCGCTAGTTTAAATCCGGGAAGTGAGATGCACAACAACCATGGAACTGTGACAGCCTTTGTTCGTTAAGCCGTATTCAGATTGGGGGCACAAACTTTGGCATTATTGATGTTACTACAGGTCTTTTGTTGTGTCGCTGCAACTCTCAGTGGCTGCATCTGGTGATATTCCTTTTTCATGTTTTTTTCAATGTTGCGTTGTGATTTACGTACACTGATATTTAAGGACAGTACGTTGATGTCTGAGTATTGATCTGATTTGGATGCATAATGGTAAACATCTCAGTCTTCAGTTCAGTTCATAGTGTTATACGGTGATGTACATGTATGTATGTAGTCTACTGTGCATAGAGTGGAGTTAGCTGAAGTCACTGATGGTGAATTACTGATGTCGGTGTAATTAGCAGTGTTGTCTACTGTGCATATAGTGCAGTTAGGTGAAGTCACTGACGGTAAATTACTGTCGTCGGTGTAATTAGCAGTGTTGTCTACTGTGCATAGAGTTCACTTAGCTGAAGTCAGTGATGGCGAATTACTGTCGTCGGTGTAATTAGCAGTGTTGTCTACTGTGCATAGAGTGCAGTTAGGTGAAGTCAGTGATGGCGAATTACTGTCGTCGGTGTAATTAGCAGTGTTGTCTACTGTGCATAGAGTGCAGTTAGGTGAAGTCAGTGATGGCGAATTACTGTCGTCGGTGTAATTAGCAGTGTTGTCTACTGTGCATAGAGTGCAGTTAGGTGAAGTCAGTGATGGTGAATTACTGTCGTCGGTGTAATTAGCAGTGTTGTCTACTGTGCATATAGTGCAGTTAGGTGAAGTCACTGACAGTAAATTACTGATGTCGGTGTAATTAGCAGTGTCATCTACTTAACAGTCCCGATGGCCTCTACTATGCTGAACGCTCGTTCTCCACGGTGAGAAGAATAACAAGTGGTCAAAGTAATTTGACAAAAAGGCCGCATCACCGCCCCCAACTAACACATGCTTTCTTGCGCCTACCCGACTTCATATCCCAAACGGCATCTTGATCGGTTCAGTTGTTTTTGCACAGCTCACGGCAGATAGTCCCTGTAGTTTACAATGCGCCATCCCCTCCATGCACACGAGTCCACAACTCAAACGGTATCTCGATCGGTTAAGCCGGTTTTGCAAATCAGATCGTGACAGACAGACCGACCGACAGACCACACGCTACATCCGTAACAATAGGCTGCATCTGCTTAGGTAATACCGCACTGCGGCCTAAAACTGCGACAGACGATAAGTCAACATAAACTAAACTAGAATGTGGGCCAATGCCCAACCTGATGGTCGCCCTGCCAAACATAGGTGGCGCCTTCTGTTCAACGCCGCAAAGTTTGGCTGATGCCCACTACTAGATGCCGTGCAGTAACGCTGGCAAGACGCAAAACCCGTTGAAATTTGTAGGGGTGCCCCAAACTCCCGAACCGATCTCAGCCGTTAGTGGGCCGAAGTTCACCATATTATCAGGACTTGTAGAGGAGGTATTGCTGCTTAACAAGTTTTTTTCCGATTGTCGATATGTGACTTAGTTGCGAAGCTATGGCCCGACAAAGTTGCGCGATGGTGCCCAGATAGCGATTTTTGGCGACTTTTTTGCATACTGTGTTTTCCGCGAGCCACGTGCAGCAGGTTTCAGACCTGCATCTTAAATTCGCACTAAGGCCACACCATGTGTGGAAGTATGGCAGACATCCAATCTGCGGCGGCTGAGATTAGGCGAGGAAAAGAAAGAAAGAAAGAACAAACCACAGCATGAAAATATAATGGTCTGCCCTATTACATAGGGCGACCATAATTACCTTGTGGATGCTGATGAAGAACGCTGCGTTATTTTGGCACAGCATACAGAAGTCCTAAACGTTTTAAATTAGAACTAGAAATGTGGGCCAATGCACAACGTAATGGCCGCCCTGCCGAACATAGGTGGCGCCCTCTGTTCAACGCCGCAAAGTTTGGCTGACGCCCACTACTAGATGCCGTGCAGTAACGCTGCCAAGACGCAAAACCCCTTGAAATTTGTAGGGGTTCCCCAAACTCCCGAACCGATCTCAGCCGTTAGTGGGACTAAGTTCACCATATTATCAGGACATGTAGAGGAGATATTGCTGCTTAACAAGTTTTTTTCCGATTGTCGATACGTGCCTTAGTTGCGAAGATATAGCCCGACAAAGTTGTGCGATGGTGCCGAGATGGCGATTTTTGGCCACTTTTTTGCGTCCTGTATTTGCAGCGAGCCGCGTGCAGCGCATTTCAGACCTGCATTCTAAATTCGCACTAAGGCCACACCATGTGCCCAAGTATGGTAAACATCCAATATCCGACCGCTGAGATTACGCGAGGAAAAAAAAGAAGAACTAGAAATGTGGGCCAATGCCCAGCCTGATGGCCGCCCTGCCGAATATAGGTGACACCCTCTGTTGAACGCCGCAGTTTGGCTGACGCCCACTACTAGAGTGCCGTGCAGTAACGCTGCCAAGACGCGAAACCCGTTGAAATTAGCTGGGGTGCTCCAAACTAACGAAACGATCTCAGCCGCTAGTAGGCCGAAGTTCACCATATTGTGGGGACATCTAGAGGAGATATTGCTGCTTAACAAGTTTTTTTCCGATTGTCGATACGTGCCTTAGTTGCGAAG
>Ga0209259_1000246_pt1 | contig 15192 bp, 14 predicted proteins | sample WorMetGr2BELIZE1_FD_187417 | JGI IMG/M metagenome (GOLD analysis project Ga0209259, IMG submission 187417) | Marine gutless worms symbiont microbial communities from Max Planck institute for Marine Microbiology, Germany - Inanidrilus... ...
CTTTTCGTCCTTTATTGTCGAAATTGTCCGAAAGACGACAAATTTAGGTATTTGATCCCCATTTTGAGGAAGTTAGGGGCAGCGTAGAACCTTGGTTGATGGCTCGTTGGAAAGCCCGTATCGACTTCTTATTAACTGTAATTGAACTTCTTTTTCTATCTCTTACCGTTGAGACGCTACAAGGCAAAACGTGTCAAAACTCACTGACTGCCTTTTGGAGGGGGTGGGTCAGTTTGAGCCAAGATTTCAGGGGAAAGGGTTCGTCCCTCTGGAATATTTTTTTTTGTTTCTAGAAACTAGACACATTTTGCTATCTGACAGTGCAAACTGCACTGTCCTACGTGCAGTGTTTTGACACAATACCGGCGTGTGACAGACGGACATACGGATGGACGGACGGACAGACGGACGGAACTGCTGTAGTTACTACAGCGCTTGCAATGCGAGCACTGCGGCGCGCTGTAAAAAAAGCAAATGAACTAAAAACGAAACCGATTAGCTCAGAAGACTGAGACCAAGTCCTAGTCCATGAAAGCAGTTCTGGGAGTCTATGATGGGAAGAATTTTTGTACAAAAAGTGTGATCTAAGCCGCGAAGAAAAAAAGAGTGAGGGAGTTGTGAATGGTGAGAGTGGTGAATCTACAGCAAAAAGATGAACTTAAGTAATAGGTGCAAAAGGCGGCGAGAGGGTAATAGAAAGACTGGTAAACTGACTAAACGGTCGAATCTCGCTGATTACGTGTCGTATTCCATTAAGACAGTGACGAATCCCAGTCACAGAAATGGCGGGTCTGAAGTTCGTTGGAATCCGGCTCAACTTAACCATAACTTACCCCATTTATGTCTTTGTTACTCTAGCAGTCTTAAGTTGGCATCAAAACAAAGCTTTAGAGACCATCAGACGTTACCAAATAAAAAGATCAAATCTTAATAATGAAACTAGAATGTGGGCCAATGCCCAACGTGATGGTCGCCCTGCCCAACATAGGTGGCGCCCTCTGTTCAACGCCGCAGTTTGGCTGACGCCCACTACTAGATGCCGTGCAGTAACGCAGCCAAGACGCGAAACCCGTTGAAATTTGCAGATGTACCCCAAACTACCGGATCGATCTCAGCCGCTAGTGGGCCAAGTTCGCCATATTATGAGGACATGTGGAGGACATATTGCTGCTTAACATTTTTTTCCGATTGTCGATACAGGCCTTAGTTGCGAAGATATAGCCCAACAAAGTTGTGCAATGGTGCCCAGATGGCGATTTTTTTGTGTTATTTTTGCGTCCTGTATTTTCAGCAAGCCACGTGCAGCACATTTCAGACTTACATTCTAATGTGTGGAAGTATGGCAGACATCCAATCTCCGACCCCTGAGATTAGGCGAGGAAAAAAAGAAGAAAGAAACAGGATGAAAATATAATGGTCTGCCCTATTCCATAGGGCGACCATAATAAGCAGCACCAGTGAAACGTTGCAGACATTATTGTTGTTCAACAATAATAATTATATCACATTGTTGCTAAGCAAAAACTTAATGAAACGCAAATGTAACACTTGCTTCTGAACACAACTAAATTACAGGTTAGCCTTTATATGAGGGTGCTGCAAAGCCGCAAACACCCAATCCAGTGACCTTGAACACAGAACCCGCAAGAGGCTGGTGAGAACGAATTTCCTCTTCAGTCAATCCAAATCTGGCCGATGTTGCATACAGTTCGGAGTAGTTTGGCCCACCAAAGCAGCAGGACGTTATTTTCTTGACAGGAAATGTCACAGTCTGCAGCTGAGCACCTGCAAAAAACAACAGCGATGCATAACATTCAAGTTCTAAAAAAAACTGGCCAAATAACATTATCGTTTCTTAAGACATCTCTTTGTCAGAGCATTCTGCCAATGTTGGTAAGGCGAGAGAGTTCCTAGGGAGGCCATCTCGTATGCAGAAAACCTGCTCTAATTACCCCAAAAGGTCCTCTTTTGGGAACCGAGTTTAACATGAAGTAACCCTGGGAAAAAAGATCCGTTGAACAAAAACTAGTAGCACAGTGGTTCTCAAACTTTTTTGCCCCGTTCACGCTTTCACCATGATTATATGTTATCCCACTTCCACAACTGTCTAACTCAAAAAATAACTTCCAAATAAGGCGGGACGTTGTGCAGTTAAACATCGTACTATTCATGACTAAAGTGTTCCATGCAGATCACCTCTCTTATGCTATGCATTATACGGGATTAGGCATAAGCTCTTTCTTGACACCCAGCTAGACAATGATTAGAATTACTTCAGCCAGATCTACTAAAAGATCAATATTCCAGCACTTTGTGTGATGGTCAATTCCCCCTGAAACGCTGAAATTCCCCACCTGGTTGGGAACCCGTCATAGCAGAATGCTTTCGGCACTCTGACACTGTTTGCACTTTGCAGGATGTCAGTAAGAGCATCTAGCCTGTGACAATTCCACTTTAGCAATCATTAATTGGGGGCCCATCTTATGTGGTGTGATCACTGTATGGTTGAATATTTAACGATCACATTATTATTACACTTTAACAATCACTTTATTACACATCTCTGGCTGAGCGCAACAGAGAGTTAGTTATTTGGAGTTTAACGTCCCTTTTCAGCACAAATACGGCTATATCAGAGATGAAAGGTCAGGGATGGAGAGATATCCTTACCCAGTGAAGGAAGGCTAGCATTATATTAACCTCAACCCTGGACACCTTTTTGTTCAACAGCCACCCAAAAAGGGAAAGGGATAGAGAGGCTCATTTAAATTATTACGCTAGCGCCTACAACAGGGGAGACAACTATCACATCACAAGACAAATATAATCAAATACAACAAAAACAAACATGCATCCTTAACTAAAAATACAGATGACACAAAATCAACATAAACAAACTAAACCCAGGTTCGGTCGCCTCCTACGACCTCCGGCCTAGAAACGGAGTGGGTCCATATTCTGGAATGTAAGAGATAGGTAAAGGTAAGAAGAAAAAAGAGAAGAGAAAATGGAAATAGGAAAGGTAAGGAAAGAGAAATAATACAAACTAGAAGGTGGGCCAATGCCCAACGTGATGGCCGCCCTGCCGAATATAGGTAATGCTCTCTGTTCAATGCCGCAAGGTTTGGCTGACGCCCACTCCCAGAGTCCAGAGTGCTGTGCAGTAACGCTGCCAAGACGTGAAAACCGTTGAAAATTGCTGGGGTGCCCCAAACTCCCGAAACAATCTCAGCCGATATGGGCGGAAGTTCACCATATTCTTGGATATGTGGAGGAGATATTGCTGTTTAACAAATTTATTCGGATTGTCGATAGGCCTACATGCCTTAGTTGCAAAGATACAGCCCAACAAAGTTGTGCGATGGTGCCAAGATGGCGAATTTTTAGCGATTTTTTGCGTCCTGCATTTCCAGCAATCCGCGTGCACCACATTTCAGACCTGTATTCTAAATTTGCACTAGGGCCACACCATATGTAGAAGTATGGTAGACATACAATCTGCAACCAGTGAGATTAGGCGAGGAAAAAAAGAAAGAAAGAAAGAAAGAAACAGGACAAAACTATAATGTCCGCATCTGCTACGCAGGGCGGCCATAATAATACACATATGTGCATATACAGCGCCGAAAGCAACAAGTGAATAGCAGGCACATTAAACTTATCTACTTACTTACGGCCTGGGGGCCCGCACGGGGCAGAGTGCAACAGAGAAATAATGTCTTTAAAAGCCAGCATTTGCTAAAGTTATGGGCACATGTATACATAGTCAAGTGAAGGTTTGTGGTGAAGATTTGTTGTATTATTTGAATAAAACTTAATCAGTCACAATATCAGACATGGTGGTAAAACAGCTGGCACGGTATGAAGAAACTACGTCACTGTAATGTATAGTGGCTCCTTTTTTGACTCACAGTGTACATATACGTGATATGCTATACACAGAGACGAATAAGCTATTACAATTAGCGCACTCAACCAGAAAAAGTCTTAACAAACCAGTTTCTGTATCAAAACGAATAATCTTTCCAGCTCCGTAGCATGCAACCCAAATCTTGCCTTCCTGATCAATACACATGCCATCTGGGTTGCCAAGGCTGTCAAATGTTCCGTCCTTAAAGTCTATTGCTGTCCGCTCATTCGCTGTTTCAAACATTACACAGTTTGCAACCTGAACTTTGCAATGTAAAAATTAACAGTCACCACACAAAACAATCACAAAAGACTACCACAACAACTTTATTCATTTTAGGAATATTGTCTAAGAAAATCAGGGACAGAATGTAGAAGAACCTGCTGTGTTCTACAACGTTTCTACTCAGAACCGTGAGTACGGGTACAAAGGCTAGAAAACAATAAGACATAACATAAAACAATATCAGAACACCTTCATTATTGTAGGAATGGTATCTGAGAAAATCAAGGAGAATATTTCCTTAATTGTACTTGACAAATACCATTAATATTTCAGCACGTCATGCCCATAAAGCAAACATTACAATTTCACTACATGGATTATTATGCACAACACATTTTACCTCCGCCAAGGCGGATATGTTTTCGTCATGTCTGTTAGCAAAACTCTGCACAAAAACATCCAAACGGATGTGCGCGCAATTTTCAGGGAAGGTTGGCAATGGGCCAATGAACAACTGATTGAATTTTGGTGGCGATCTGGATCACTGTCTGGATACAGGGATTGTTTTCCAGGTTCATCACTATTGGGAGATACGGCACGACGCTGCAGTGCTAGGCATGTAGTAGCAGGCATCGCCATACAACTATGGCCCTTGGCAGAGGTATGCACTGTCCCAGTGCTTCTAGTTTTCTAATAAAAACAAACAGAAAAAATTTTCAATGTCTAAGACAACTGAATATCTACTGTACTAATAAAGAAACCATAATAGTTAGTTATTATAACAGTAATACAAGTACTCACAATAACACTACCATAACAAGAACAAACTAGACAGTTGGACCGCCCATTGTCAAATGGGATGGCCGCCCTGTCAAGTGAAGATACCATGCAGCAAAGTTTGGCTGATGCACACTGCTCGAGTGCCAAGCAGTAACGCTGCCAATATAGGAGAATGCAAGACTTTGACGCAAAGTGAATTTTGCACCTGGCAGAATTCTGCTATGGGGCAAGAACCCCCAAAACTGTATATATAGTGTACCAGCCCAGGAGATGGCCAAACATCATGCAAAGTTTGGTTGACCTTCGTTGAGCGACGTTGGTGCAGTAATGAAGCCAAGACGCCAAACCTGTTGAAATCTGCTGGGGTGCCCCAAACTCGCCAACCAATATCAGCCATTGGTGGGCCGAATTCACCATATTGTGAGGACATGTGGAGACGCTGCTGCTTAATAAGTTTTGATTGTCAATATATGCCTCAGTTGCAAAGATACAGCCTGACAAAGTTGTGCGATGGTGCACAGATGACGAATTTTTGCATCCTTTTTGCATCCTGTATTTTCAGCGAGCCGCGTGCAGCATATTTCAGACCTGCATTCTAAATTCGCACTAAGGCCACATCATGAGCGGAACTACGGCAGACATCCATCTGCAACTGCTGAGAATAGGCGAGGAAAAAAGAAGAAAGAAGAAACCACAGTGGCAAAATATAATGGCCTGCCCCATTGAGTGGCTATAAAAAGCGACCAATATGTGTTATAAACAATTATCAAAGAAACAAGCATAAGAACTTAACAATACATCTTACACAAACTGCCGGTGGAGAGATCGAAGTCAAAAGCATAAATTTTTCGAGGCAGCGAGTCAATATAGTAGAGAACAGTGTTGTCGAGCGACCACGCCAAGCCGTTGGAAATGTCCATTTTATCGACATGCTTCTTCACCGTATGATCGGCGTCTATGGAGTACAGCGATCCCTGATAGCGTTCCAACTGACCAGGCGCAGTCTCCTGAGCCATTGTACCTGAAAACACATCATGCCACCGTGATGACACGACAAACATCATATACAGACCACACACCTCGACAGATAGACACTAACAGCTTCCAAAATATACGTATCACGTACGTAACAGCAAATGTTGTTATACCACATCCAGTGATGAACTCAACAACAACAACAACAACAACCATTTTACGGCCCTTTGTCAGGGACTACCCGGGTGAGCCGATATCAGAAGAAACACTCACCCACCCACCATCCTGATCATCATCCAATCTTTATCAGCTTCTTTCATCTACTGTGATCCATAGCATCCTCCCTGTTCGAATTACGTGCTTGGCAATCTTTTTGCACAACCTCTCTCCATGTCCTCTTTGGTCTACCTCTTGGTCTGGAGCACTCCACCTGATATTCCATACGTTTCTTCACCCAATCAGTGTCTTCTTTCCGCAACACATGCCATACATCGCAACCTGTTTTGCTGTAGTACCAATATTATATCATCTATTCCCAGTCTTTCTCTCAACTCCTTACTTGGAACTCTATCTTCTACCGTAACAATACACATCCATCTGACCATTCTCATCTCTGCTCGCTGAAGCTCATTAAGAGAAAAAAAGACATCCTTAAGTGTACAACTGCAAAAATTGTACTGTCACGTTCTCATAATATTGAGTTCAGTGCATTTAGAGCACTGGTTGAGTGATGGTAACAGGAATGGCACACATCCTCTAAAAACCATTAATCTCAAGCGGTTCTTTCTTTGGTATCAGGCCAAACCTGGAGTAACTCCAGTCAGTTACACAAGCACTGAAAGTAGTAGCAGTAACGTTCTAATAACTGAATAACATAAAGTTAAGTTGGAAAAAGGTTAAAACAAGACATAGTAAATGAAAAAAATATAACAACTACAAGATGCTCCAAAAGCTCAAAAAATTCTGGCATTCACAAAAAAACTATTAATTTACTTAAACGCGTCTCATGTGTAAGCAAAGTAAGTATTTTGCATTAGCATTTACAACAATACGCCAAAATCGTTTGGTAAAATGGGCGTGGCGGGAGAGCAGCATCTCCTGCAGTAGTGATGATCAAGTGCAGTAAATAACAGCAGTTGAAACTTTGCCACTGTTGTCAAGAGCTCTGTGGTCATGAAAAAGCCAAAAAAGCAAAATCCAGAGTTTCAGTATGGTTATGGGGAAGCGCTTATCCATACCCCTTTCTAATACAATATAGCCCCAAGCGACAGAAGCCCATTTCAAACAGCAGCTCAGTATGCTCAGACATTTGCACAATACGCCTGAGAATCCCAAAAAATTGAAACCTTCAGAGTTCAGACATTCCCTGACCTCTAAGGTCATTCAAGGTCCCTACAATTCTCACATTCTAACAAAACTGAATAAGGCCTACATAATTAGGCAAATCTCACTCAGATACCCTCAGCAGTTTTCAGTCTGCTCACGGTAGCAAACAATAACAACAGACTGCATCTATGTACGACATATGTACACCGTGAGTCAAAAAGTGTGCCACCCTAACCATGGCTATAACTTTGTCACTTCTTGATCGATTTGCAAAATTCTTTCATTGCTGCAAAGAGCAGCAAATTTCCCCAACAAAACCAGTATTAGGTTGCCCATCACACCTTAAGTATGTTGCTGCATTACCTTGGAAAACTTAAAAATCAGAAATTGCAATTCTCATGCACATAAAACACGTTTCAAATGTGACTTTTTATCATCTATCCAACAAATAAAAGAAATGCCAAATGTCATTAAAATAAGTGCAAAGATTAACACCATGCAAAATATCAACATTTTACTTTTTGTTCATTCACTGTCCTTACCCTTTATAAGGCATAAGCCCTCAGGCTAGATATCAAAAATGTAACAACAGACTTGACTACACCTGATGGACATATTAACACATCTAAAGTTGACATCAAATGATCTTGCAATTAGTACATGGTGGCAAATATATTGCCACCGCCCGTTACCGCACGTTACCGCACGAGCTGGATGTGGCAAAATACTTGCCACCGCCCGTTTCAGTGACCGTATCTTTCAGTGGCAATATGTTGGCCACCGCCTTATAAAGGGTTAAAGCTTTGCAGTTAAGTACGGTAGGCCTATCGACCATCAAGCATCAACACAGTAAAAAGCTGACGTGATGGACAGAAGCTACTTGAACCAAAAACACATGAAAAATGCAAACTGTTTGCAAGAGTTTGTTCACAAAAGGTGTTCAAAATGTCCACCATTTGCACGGACACATGCCTGGAGACGCTTTCTTCACTGGTCAACTGCAGTGTCAATAATGACCTGTCGGAAATCGGACCATGCCGCAATTAAGCATTCCTTTAGTTCGTTAAGGACAGCGAATGAACAAAAAGCAAAATATTGGTATTTTGCATGGTGTTAATCTTTACATTTATTTTCATGACATTTGACAGACATCTATTGGATAGATGATAAAAATTCACATTTGAAACATGTTTTACATGCATGAGAATGCAAAATTTGATTTTTAAGTTTTCTAAGGTAATGCAGCAACACACTTAAGGTGTGGTGGGTAACCTAATATGGGTTTTGTTGGAAATTTACCGCTCTTTCCAGCAGTGAAAGAATTTTGCAAATCCACCAAGAATTGACAAAGTTATAGCTATGGATAAGGTGGCACCCTTTTTTGACTCACGGTGTAGTACTGTTATGCAGCCTAAAAAGGGATGCAAAACCCCCAAATTTGGGGAGATAACGCTTAAAATGTGATCCGGATTTCTTTTTGCCAAGGCGAAAATCTTCCAGAAGTTTACAAAAATCCATCAACAAATGATAGACTGAATGATGCCGAGAGACAAGCAGATTCCAAGCATTACACAACCTCATTGCTGCATGGAGTTCACAAAAGGACAGAAAATCAAAACAGTAAAAATTACAGAATTACTGAGACTACAGCATCGTATTACAGAAATCAATGTCAGAGTGTTCAGCTTGTTGATACAAACAGACACCCGTTTGACGGCCTCTTTTCCAGCACCAGAAAGGTTAAACCAATGTGGATTTTAATGAAGTAAGATATTTCGGGGTGGCACTGGCATCAGCTGAACCGCATGCAAATCATCTGTACCTTGCTCCAGACAGATAACCACGCCAGCGGCTCATAAGGCAATTTTTTATGGGCCGGATGCTCTTCCTGACGCCCAACCAACAGTGTCAAAGCACTGAAGGCAATACACACACTACTGGTACTCAATATTGCAAGTTATCTTTTCAACACGGCGTATAATAAAGACTGTAGTTGGAATGAATACCTGCCCATAGTCGTCCAGAAGCATCACACTTGGCATCATTGAATCGGGTTTCTTTGCCTTGGTCCACTTCACAAAGGACTTTTGTGCTTGCGCTGTCCCAGTCAAGTGATGACAGCGTTTGTCCAAGTCCGATAACGTAAGTGCCACCGGATGAACGTGGAATGATGAAACTCACCGTGTTATCTGAAAGAAGTTACTATAATTATTGTACAAGTCTCCACGGGTGTGTCTTCAAACCAGAAACCTCTTAACAGGGGAGAGAAGATGCAGAGTGGGAGGGCAGAAAGCAGCTTCTGGGTGAGGAATCAAAAAGCAGACGAAGAGGAGGGGAAAGCGAGAAAGGGGACGGCACAGAAGGGGATGGGAGAGAGTGCAGCATGACGGGTGGCCAATAATCTAGCGGCATTGCTGCTAGTGGCTTATAATGACAATAAGCACCTACTGGCGGAGAGCCGTCAGGAGTCCGATGGCGGGTGAAGAGCCAAGTCACAGGTCTGTCTCAGCACGTCATGTTTCCTTCAGAGATTTGACACTGTTGTTTGGTGACAAGAAGGAAATTCGGCCTGTGAAAACAACCCGCATCACTTGGCGGTTTGGCATAGTGGTTACGCATTGTATGGTCTTGATCAACGAGGTTAACCTACGCTGAGCTACTTAGTACTGGGATGGGTGACTGTGTCCGGGTTCAACTCCCGGGGCTGCACTTTATTTTGGTATATAACCAGCCACCTAGGTCAACTCAGCCTTCTACCCTCTGTGGGATAGTAAAATGAGTACCAGCCAAAGGGCGGTGATGCTCTGCAGCTGGGCAGTAAAAGCAGGTATGGCTTATTTGCAGGTAAAACTGTGTTGCCATATCTGAGTGCTTTGGAAAAGGCTATAGTATTTAAAGGCGCTTTACAAATGTCCAGGTTTACTTTATATTACTTTACTTCACTTATCCCTAAATGAAAGGTTCCTTTCTGAAACAAGTGCAGGCAAAAAACTGTGGGGGAACCGGATAATGCAGGGTTACCTAGAAACGGCCGTTAAAACAGAAGTAGGCAATATGCACCCAGTCATCATCTGCAATAACTAGTGACCTGATCCCAACTTAAATTCCTGAATTTGAAATTCATATAGGCCTAATCACAACATCCATTTTATGGCCAACATACAGGTCATTCTGCATTAGTTGGCACCTCCAGTTAATAACTGGAGGATCTTACTGCAGCAAAATTTTATTTCCTGTACGCCCTTGATGACAGCACCTAAAGCATTCGGATATGGCAGTAAGATGCTAAAGTTCTCCTCAATGGTGCTACCCCCCCACGCTGTCTCCATACCTTTAACCGTAACTAAATTCATATGACTGATATTAGCATAAACCGTTAACCTTATGCTATGACTAGAGGCCGAGCTGCCACAGAAGGACCATTTCATGTATGACTTTGTTAAGTAAATTCAAGGCCATATGACAGTTGGAAGTGATAGATAACTTTTGTACCAAGTTTGGGTACCAAATTTCACCTGTTCAAAAATAGAGAGGGCTCCCAAAATTTACAAAAGGTTTCATGTGAACCTGGCAATGCTCCACATGCAGTAATGTATTACAATGGGGCAAATACAGATACAGGCTTGGAGTGTGCGATATATTCACCATGACTCGCCAGGTAGCATTGCTAAAATGCTCATTGGGGGCAAAGTCTGCTATCATCGACTGCCTTGTTTGATGATGGGTTCAGTGGTTTCAATACATACACTGACAAACATAGATAGACAGTCAGACAAACATGTCACCACAGCATAATAACGTCAAACATATGCACTGCATATACAACAACAACAACAACAACAACTGTTTTGTGGTCATTACAGTGCTGAACCTGTGTTGGCCGGCACCTCCAGTTTAAGAACTGGAGGATTTTGTTGGAGCAAAGTTTAACTGCCAAATGCCATTGCTGACGGCAACTAGTGCATCTGGATTAGGAACAAGGTGCAAGAGTACTCCTCACTGGCGTTACATACATCATCTCCATACCATTACTGCATATACATCACAACCATACTGCACTGCATATATGTTATGTGGTAAAATCAAAAAAGTGTTTCTTGCATACAAGTTTTGTTTCTTGCATACCAGTAAGTTAACTCCACGAAACAAGTAGGTCCCCCTCCCCTCTAGCAGACAACGTCTGAGGTATGATGAATAACTGGAGAATAGGAGGGAAGATTATCAGAAGTGTTATGTGCAGTATTGTGTAATACAGTTGTGCACAGTGATATGCACACATTTATGAGCAATTCTTACAGTTAACTGTTTCCATAGGTTTATGTTTATGTTTGCTTTTTTGTATGTTTTTCTGTCTGTTTTAATTAATTCCATTATGTTCTTGTGTTGTTTGCTTTTGTTGTGTTAGGTTTAGTTTTTTTTCAGTTCTAAGCCACAAGACTGGCTGGGAAGAACGTCTCAGAAATTACCTATTTTGTGTCAAGAGGGATGTAAAACCTTAACTCAATCAATCAAGCATGGAGGTGATGAAATGTCTCCTGACTCTCTTATTGTGTATCTTAAATTTCTGTCACCAAGTTTCTAAAAAAAGAAAAAGTGTGGATGAATATGGCATCTTCATATAAATCCTTAATCCAGGATTTGCCTACCTGTTCCATTTTATTAAGACATAACAACTGTGACACTGTTCTTTTATAACACATATTTATCTGTCCCACAGCTATAGCATATAACATTGGACAGATTATAAATTAAGTTTGTCTTTGTGAGTGTGTCCGTCTGTCTGTCTGTGTGCACTCCGACGGTTGCATTTCTCGGTCGATTTTCGCCAAAAGTGGCACAGAGGTAACAACCCCCAAAAATAAGAATGAGTTCATTGAGGTCAACATTGCACCACCCCTTCCCCTATTTTGCCCCCAAAACCGCCACTTTGGACCAAAAGGTCCAGAAAAACCATGCAAATAAATATGCCAATTTATGCCTGAAACGTTTGCGAATCGTCAAAATTCCCGCGTTCTACAAGAAATCAGGGTTGAGGAACACAATGGTGATGTTAGATTTCAGATCGGAAGCAGAAATAAGGCAGTTTTGCGAATGCACATTGAAAAATATGCACTATAACCCTTATTTATGGCCGAATAGCCGAAATTTCCACACCTTAAGGAAATGACTGTGTTGGTCATAATGGACTCAGCTATGGGGCAGATACCACGTTCCACAGAACGTATTTCTAGTCTAACTAAATTTTGACACAAACATTCAACCCCATTCCAGTCCCTCTGTCCCTGACTTGCCTGTTCATGCTCCTGCCACATGTTCTTACTCTTTCAACTCACCACTCTCACCATCCATAACTCCCTCTCTCTTTCACTCCTGGCTCAAGACCCACCCTTTTCACAAATCTTTCCCACCATAGACTCCCTTCCGGCCTCAGGACTGACTCCACGTCTTTATGACTGGACCGTTTCTTCTGAGCATCTCGGTTTTTATTTTTAGTTTCTTCATTATTCTTTTTTGTTTGGTTCTGTGCGGCAGATTTAGCTGGCGATATGTTAGTTTTGGGCGCACATAAATATCATTGTATCGTATCGTATCGTATTGTAATTCATAACACAGATGCATTGTTGGCAGTACATTACAACCAGTGACAAAAATAAAACACAACAAACCCAGATGCAGTGACACGTCTTCATTTGTGACGGAATTCCAGCGATGCACATCACCTTGAGTTATATCAACATAAACAAGACAGCTTGCTGCCTCTTCCCAGAAAGGACCTTCTCCTGTTGTCAGGCATGTGTTCTTTGCAACAACAGAGACCGACATTTCAATTTAGCAGTTCTGTAAACAAAGCATTCAACAGTTATAAACTCGTGACCTCTAATGAATCAGCTGGACCTTAAACCTCCCAAGTCTCAAAACACTGCGTAACTTTATCTTTTGCTAAGACGAAAATCTTACAGTTTAGTTTAAGACCAAACTTTAATCTGAATGGCTGAAACCTAGCTTTGGACTGACTTCAGATCAGAAGTTGGTTTAAGATAAAACTCTTAGAGCAGGTTTCAGTTATCTTGAAGTCAGAAGAATGGCAAAATGGCAAACTTCCGTCTCCACAACTTTGGTCTACGACCAGATGCACTGTTGTGTCACTTCTTCTACTGTGAGACTGTTTGCTGATGACACAGTCTTATACACTGCTGATCTTCAGCGTGATCTTGATGCTCTTCAGGCTTTGGAGTGCAAGTGGCTGATGGAATCTAACCCGTCCAAGTGTCAGATACTACAGGTTACGCTTAAGCACAAGTTAGTTGAGGCATCTTACACGATTCATGGTCAGACACTTGAATTGGTTGAGTCTGCCAAGTACCTCAGTGTGACCACTGACTCCAAATTAAATTTCAATAATCACATCGATTCTGTCACTAAGAAAACGAATGGCACTCGAGCTTTCCTGAACCATAAACTCAAATCCTGCAGTCACAGCATCAGAGACTCAACCTACAAAATGTACATTAGACCGATGGTTGAGTATGCATCCACCATCTGGGATCTTCACACCCACAGAAACACCAACAGACTGGAGCAAGTTCAACGTCACTCAGCCTGCTATGTCACTGGCAACCACGACTACACCGGCAGCATCTCTGCAATGTTGCATGATCTTGAATGGCCAATAATGGAGCAGCATCATCATCTCAGCTGCCTAACCATGTTGTACAAAATCTACAACCATCTGGTCGATAATGATTTCACATCCCAGCTTACACTGACACAGTCCAGTATTACAGGTCATGCATCTAGTTTCCTACAACCACAGTGCAGCTGTGCTGCTTACTCCAACTCGTTCCTTCCTCCTACTATTTGGTACTGGAATGCACTGGCGATGGATCCACACTTTTTCAGACTGTTGATGCCTTCAAGAACTACCTCTTCAATGATTCGTCATCTCATCACTTCCATTTTTTAACTGAACTACTTTTTATCTGCCGGAAACTTGGCTTACCCAGCCGCTGTGCGTTCGTCTTCTTGTAAGAAATCGCACTGTCAATGGAAGATGAAGATGAAGATCATGAGTTTACCATGTGATTTACCATGTGTGGCGTTACATTTGCATAAATTAGGTCTTAGAATGGATTTTCTGTATCAGACTAAAGTATGAGACATTGGTCTTAGCAAAAGTCACCCATTTTTAGCGAAAACAAGAGCTCAGCAGCAGCTGAGATGGGCAACAGTGGCCACAATAGTGTAGGATGCCACTCCTCTGCGTAGTAATACCCTACGAACTATTTTTGGCCTTTAGCCTAGTCGCCGAAACATTACTGTATATGTGCACTGAGTTGTTGATGGCACACAATCTATAATTCAATTAACCTTATCGTTTTAAACATTCTAAATTACTCCGCTGAATTCTCACATCTTACCCATGAAAACTATCCACTTGCAACATCAAACTTCTTTACTGCACGTACTATCTAAAACGCGACTAATTCGTGAACCTTATTTCCGCTGCGATCTTTCACCAAAGCTCTTGCGGTTATACATCGCAATCCTTTGGGAGTGCATGCAGTAATCATTCCTGTATCCGTTTACTTCTTTATTGCACGACACATGTCAGCCACATGCCATGGTAAGCAGCTGACAGCTGTCAACCAATCAGACTCTATATACTGCAAAGCTTGCGTAATGCAAAATTTCTATCACTTATATCTCCGCCATTTCTAAACCGATTCACTTCTGGTTTTCACCAAAATTATCTGCTGTTCAAGGGCTACAAAGTTAGCCATAACCGGAAGTGCCCCATATTTCTGGTCCAATTTCAAAATTCTCAACCTCAACCCTTAAAATTGGGGAGGGGAGCTGGGTCCCCATCTAACACAAAGTCGCCTGGGCCGAGTCCTTCCTCCATACCAAGTGGCATCTTGATCGATCCAGCCATTTGGCCACAACAAATATGGGCCAAAAGCTGAAGGCGGGGCTAG
>Ga0209259_1000248_pt1 | contig 15136 bp, 11 predicted proteins | sample WorMetGr2BELIZE1_FD_187417 | JGI IMG/M metagenome (GOLD analysis project Ga0209259, IMG submission 187417) | Marine gutless worms symbiont microbial communities from Max Planck institute for Marine Microbiology, Germany - Inanidrilus... ...
GAAGCGTGCCAACTGTTGCCGTAAGGTATTATTCCAACGCTCAATATGAGCCGTTTCCCTCGTTTCTTTACCTACAGGGCGCTGTTGCTCGCTCGGAATGACGGCTCGATACGCGCTCCAATAATCACTGAAAACGATGGTTTCTTTATAAGCAGACGGTACGCGATCCCAGAGTATCCGACAGGTGTTTTCGCTGCGATCACCGCAGGCAGAGGCGACGATTTCTCGGGTCTCTCTGTTCATGGCAATCCAGACCCACACTTTGTCTTTGCTACGAAAGACAAAGGACCGCAACTCATCCACATCCAGAACAGGAATCTTTTTGCATTCAACAGGTTGTAGCGTCTCTTCAAGGGGTGGGAGGTCATTCGCCTGTTCTTTTAACCAGGCGCTCAATGTTCGGCGCGAGACCCCAAACGTCCGTTCAATCCTGCGCATACTGCATCTTTCTTGATAAACGTTTATGATGAGTTCTTTCTTTTCTTCCGTCGCGCGTTCTTTGCCCTTAAGTATGCCATAGGCACCACAGGCTTTACAGTGATATTGCGAGCTACCGGACGCATTTGTGCCATTTTTAACGAGATCTTCGCTCTGACATTTGCGACAGCTGTATACTTTAAGTCTCGATAATCATAATTGAAAACTCTTCGGTTCGTTTTGTCAATGAACGCAATCGTTCAGACCAAGCGTATTCTTCCGGAAGAGAGGGCTAAAATCTAGAATCAGGTAACGAGAAAAACGGTGGCAATCGGAATGATTACCGATGAATCCATCTACTCTGTCACTTCAAAAATTACCACTACCGCATTGGCAAGCAACCGCGGTCCGGATACCTCCGCGGGGCGACCGAAACCCAAAACTATCCTGATGGGCGCTTGCTTTACCCATCCTACGGACTTTGTGATTCAAACACATTCGGCTCAGGGCCGCGGGCAGTGGGTGAGCAGGGCAATCAGATCGGCGATCCGGTCGCGCATCTCGCGCCGGTCCATAATCATGTCCAGGGCCCCATGCTCGAGCAGGAATTCGCTGCGCTGAAAGCCATCCGGCAGCTTTTCGCGTACTGTCTGCTTGATGACCCGGGGACCGGCGAAGCCGATGAGGGCATTCGGCTCGGCCAGGTTGATGTCTCCGAGCATGGCCAGACTGGCAGAGACGCCGCCCATGGTGGGGTCGGTCATTACCGAGATGAAGGGCAGACCGCGCTCGCGCAGCCTTCCTAAGGCGGCGCTGGTCTTGGCCATCTGCATGAGGGAGAACAGGGATTCCTGCATCCGCGCGCCGCCGCTGGCCGCGAAAGAGACCACCGCGGCGCTGTTTTTGAGGGCGGTGTTGATCCCGCGGACGAACCGCTCCCCGACCACCGAGCCCATGGAGCCGCCCAGGAATCCGAACTCGAAGGCCGCGGCCACCACATTGAGTCCCTTCACGTAGCCGAGCGCGACCACCAGGGCCTCTTTCTCTGCCGTCTTCTTTTGGGCCGCCGCGAGGCGCTCTTTGTATTTCTTGAGGTCCTTAAATTTCAGCGGATCGACCGATTCGATGTCCGCCCCGATTTCTTCCCAAGACTCGGAATCGAGGAAGGCCTCGATCCGGCGCCGGGCGTTGAGCCGGTTGTGGTGGCTGCACTTGGGACAGACATCCAGGTTACGTTCCAACTCCGCCCGGTAGAGGATGGCGTTGCAGCCCGGACACTTGGCCCACACTCCTTCCGGCACCGCGCGCTTGCTCCTCGCCTCGGTGCGGATGCTGGTGGGCATCAGCTTATCGAACCAGTTCATTGCGGGGGACCTCCGGGTACAATAAGAAATCCGGCTCAGGACTCGCCGGCAGCGTCGATTGCGGCCCGCAGGCCACTGAGGAAATCGCACACGGTATCCGGTATGCGCTGCGGCATGTCGGCCAAGTCTTCCATTCGTCTGACGGTGGCGCTGCCGACGATGACCGCATCCGCCACCTGGGCGATTTGAGCGGCGCTTGCGGCGTCCCGGATGCCGAACCCGACCCCGACCGGTAGCCGGATCATGCGCCGGATCGGCTTCAGCTTGGCGACCACCTGGTCCACGTCCAGACGTCCCGAGCCAGTCACTCCCTTGATGGAGACATAGTAGACAAACCCGGAGGCTACCTCGGCGATCCTGGCGATCCGCTCCGGGGTCGAGGTCGGGGCGAGCAGATAGACCAGATCCAGCCCCACTGCCCGCAGGAGCCCCACCAGCTCGTGGCTCTCCTCCGGCGGTGCGTCCACCACCAGCACCCCGTCCACACCGGCATCCCCGGCCTGGGCCGCGAACCTATCGTATCCCATGACTTCGATGGGATTGAGGTAGCCCATGAGGATCACGGGTGTTTGCGCGTCGCTCGCGCGGAACTCCCGGACCATACCCAGCACATCGAGCAGACTGACATGGTGTTTCAGAGCCCGCTCGCTAGAGCGCTGAATGACCGGCCCGTCGGCCATAGGATCGGAGAAGGGGACCCCGAGCTCGATCAGGTCCGTCCCCGCGGCGACCATGGCGTGCATAAGGGGGACCGTGACCGACGGTTGCGGGTCGCCGGCGGTGACGAAGGGAATCAGCGCGGTCCTGCGCTCTCCCCTCAGGGCCTCGAAACGCTGCGAAATCCTGCTCATAGTCGGATACCCTCCCGCGCGGCCACGGTGTGCATATCCTTGTCCCCGCGTCCGGAGAGATTGGCGAGGATCGACTGGTCCTTGGCCATGGTCGGTGCCAGCTTGGCGGCATAGGCTAGGGCATGACTCGATTCCAGGGCCGGGATGATGCCCTCGATGCGTGTCAGGGCATGAAAGGCGTCCAGGGCCTCGGTATCGGTAATCGCCTCGTAGCGGACCCGTCCGCTGTCCTTGAGCCAGGCGTGCTCGGGTCCGACCCCCGGATAGTCGAGGCCGGCCGAGATAGAGTGGGTCGGGATGATCTGCCCGTCCCGGTCCTCCATGAGATAGGTACGATTACCGTGGAGCACGCCGGGGGTACCGGCGCATAGGGGCGCGGCGTGCCTTCCGGTCGCCAGTCCGTCACCCGCCGCCTCGATGCCGTAGATGGCGACCTCGGCATCGTCGAGGAAGGGATGAAAGAGCCCGATGGCGTTGGAGCCTCCGCCGACACAGGCGACCAGGGCATCCGGCAGACGCCCGGTGCGTTCGAGCATCTGGGCGCGCGCCTCGCGTCCGATCACGGTCTGTAGGTCCCGGACCAGTGCCGGGTAGGGATGCGGACCCGCCACGGTGCCGATGATATAAAAGGTATCATCCACATTGGTGACCCAATCCCGCAGGGCCTCGTTGAGGGCATCCTTGAGGGTCCGGGAGCCGGATTTAACCGCCACCACATCGGCGCACAGGAGACGCATCCGATAGACATTGGCCTCCTGACGCGCCATGTCCACTTCACCCATATAGACCACGCACGTAAGGCCCAGGCGCGCGGCCACGGTGGCAGTGGCGACACCGTGCTGTCCGGCCCCGGTCTCCGCGATGATGCGGGTCTTGCCCATGCAGCGCGCCAGCAGGGCCTGGCCGACTGTGTTGTTTACCTTGTGGGCGCCAGTGTGATTGAGGTCCTCGCGCTTGAGGAAAATCTGGGCCCCGCCAAGCTCCCGACTCCAACGCTCGGCATGGTAGACGGGGGATGGCCTGCCCACATAGTCGCGGAGATCCGCATCCAGCTCCTCAAGGAAGGTGGGATCCTCGAGGTAACGTTCGTAGGCGACCCGCAGCTCCTCCAGCGGGTGTATGAGGGTCTCGGCAACGAACATGCCGCCGTAGCGACCGAAGTGCCCCCCGGCATCCGGCAGCCGCGTCCTGTCATCATGTAATGGGTTCATTGAGCATAATCCCCGAAGTGTGATTGCTACCGACCTATCCCAATGCCATTAAGTTAAGCGTTACCGGTCGGCAACAAGAGGAAAAACCACGAATCACGCGAATCCTCGCGGAATTGTCATCCCGAACCGAAGGGAGGGATCTTATTCGCGCCGATTCGCGTGATTCGTGGTTTTCTTTTCCGCCACTAAGCCGGCAAATGTGCAAGTCCGGAAATCTCCATAAATCTTTGCCATACATCATTTGGTTCCCAAGAACGGAGCATAACCGCGGCTGCTTCCTCCTCCGTTACGCCCTCGACGAGCCGATTGTATTGATAAAGAAATGCAGATATCCGATAGTTAAGCGCACAATGAACCCATACTCTTTGGTCGGAAAATTCCGTCATGACTCGGATGAATGCCCTTAGGAACGATTCACTAACAAATTAGACATGTTTAGTATTAGTGAATTTGTTAAAAATGTCGGTAGCGAGTTGAACATACGAGGTTCTCATAGGAGAATGAGCCTACCTGAAGTACAAGATACCGGTAACCTGATGAACGGGTTTCAAGGCTACGATCAATCGCACGAAGACTTCATGTCTACTTGCGTTCGCTGCCGGAAGAGCAGGGACGCCGCCACGCCGCGGTCGAGGCGCTGAAGATCGGCTTTGGCGGTTTCGCGTATGTGGCGCGAGTGTTGGAGATGAGCCGGCGAACGATCTATACGGGAATCGGCGAGCTGGAGGCCATGGGCAACGAGGATCACCCCCCCCCACAGCGTCCCCGTGGCGGTGCCAAGCGCATCCGCCGTCTTAAGCGGTGTCATCCTCGATTCGCACCAGACCGCCCTGGAAGCGGTACAGCGCACCCACACCCAAACCGGCCTCACGGTCACGCCACGCCTGCTCGATACCCTCTACGAGCTGGGACGAAAGTGTTCTGAGACATTCCTCGATATCAACGACAAATTCATTCGCTACGACCCTGTTCTTGGGAAATGAAACTACGTCGTCGATGCCAATTGATTTTCGTGATAAAGTGTAGTACTTATTTTTGAACCGTTACTTAGATGATCCACATTCGGTGCTTCGAAAGGAACGGGAATATGCACGTAGGTCATTTTCAACGCCGCGACGATGTAGCCTTCTTCCGGGATGGCATTCTCTGAATTCGGCATGGCAAGATTTATGATCATCCGGTACTTCGCCTTCGCAATATACCTGAACTGATGTTCTTCGGGCTGCCCGGAGGAGGCAAGTCGGTCAGATATTTGAATGTAATTTGTGATGGCTTCGATCGTCATCGCCATCTCTCACCCCTTGCAGGAAGGCCTCCATCTTAGCGCGGTCTTTTATGCCCTTTGCCGATTCGACCCCCCCGCTGACGTCCAAGGCACAGGGACCGACACGGCGTATCGCTTCGGCGACGTTGTCCGGATTCAGGCCGCCGGCCAGGACGATCCGTGGCGCGAGCCAGCCGGGAATCAGGTCCCAATCGAAGCGGCGACCGGTTCCCCCCGATACTGCGGGATCGTAAGTATCCAGGAGCAGACCCCGCGCGTCCCGGTACCGCCGTACCAAGGCCCGCAGGTCGGTCTCGGGGCGCATACACACGGCCTTGATCCAGGGCCTGTGGAAGGCATCACAGTAGGCTGATGGCTCGTCGCCATGGAACTGCAGCATAGCGAGCGGAACCCGCGCGAGCACCGAGCGTACCAAGTCGGGTTCCGCGTCCACAAACAGCCCGACACTAGTCACGAAGGGCGGCAACGCAGCCACCAGCATCCGCGCCTGCTCAGCCGCTACGGCCCGCGGACTGCGCGCATAGAACACGAATCCGATCGCATCGGCACCGGCAGCGACCGCCGCCGCCAGATCCGATTCCCTGGTCAGGCCGCAGATTTTAACCCGGGTGCGATGCATTGACGGAAAACAATCGGTAAGTAACGATTCAAAAACAAGTAATACATTTTTTCCACTGCGGCTATCCTTCATCTCCCCATCCCTCCGTGTCTTTGTGTGATGTTCGATAAGGGGCGTCACCATGGCCCACCGGCTTATCTCGTCGCCGCGTTTTTCCTCACACAAAGCCACGAAGAATCCGCTCCATGTTTCTCTTTCTCGAGATGGATAACTTGTTGGTACACCGTTCTCTAATCGGCTCGGAAAAAAGCGAATCTCGGTTGTCCGGTTCGAGTTGCCGTCCCTGGACGACTGGATTCCGGGGTCCCACCCGGAATGACGGCCCCGTGGATGCTCGGCACCGACAGTGGCTTTCCCTCGTACTCTCTACAGTGCGTGTTCCCAAGTCCCGGCGTTGTGGTCGGCAACCCAGGTCGTCATTCCGACTTGGACGCCGGAATCCAGGATACAGGGATGGCAAACCCGCGGGAACCTACAACGCCCGATGTCGGTATCCGATAGAGAGGTTCGTCATTAGTAACAATCTCCGGGCAAAGTCGGGGGCTTTCGTTTGTGAGCCGCTCAAAGCGGCCTTCGCGGGCGCGAACGCGACCCCACTGATTTGCTGCCGCCTAAAGGCGGTCAATCAGCGCCACAGATTCAGTTGTTCAAGTCGCTGATCTTCCGCCTCCTGATGAAGGTCCTTTCAACCACCCATCGACGAGGTAACACGTGGAAGCCGGGAAACCCTGTTTGTTTTCTAATGAGAACAGATCCGTTATGAGCTGACGAGCCGCTTTCCCATCAAATACGTTGGCTGCGAACACCCGAACAATAATCAGACAACCTATTGTCTCGACAAGGATATTTCTTTTCAATAAGACCGCTCGGGTTACTGTCACTACCGCAACCACTGCCGGGGTCGAAGGCAAGAAAGCGCTTCGTCTGATCTTCAAGCGTCGAGAAAAGCCTTATCGGCATGTCTACCAGCCGTTGTTCCTGGATGCGGGGACCTACCGAGTGGTAGGTAAAGCCCGTGTCGATAGTCTCGACTCCCCGAGCGGACTCAAATGAGTCGTTCTTTGCCGGCTTCCAATGCCCAGGACCCTTGGGGAGAGCGAGCGTTTTCTGGGCTTGAGCAAATGGCGCGAATTTTCTTTCCAGGTCCGGGTACCGACAAACTGTACGGCGCAGGAAATCCCCCTTGTCTCTGCCAGAACCCGTGAGTTCGAGTACGAAATGACCGGCAATGTTTAGTTCGACGCCGTATCGATGCACAAGATTTCCACGCCACGCGTGGAGGTCGGGTCGTCAAGACCCGAACGAGACCTCGACGGCGGAGTAATAGATTGAGGGCACCTTTGACATCTGTTGTTTGTAATTGGTAGAAATCTCTTCTTAAGATAATTTCATGATATCAGGTGGTAAGGTTTCTTACCTGGGGAAAACGATGAGCATAGTGAGAACTGTAGAACGGCTCTTTCTTAGTGCTTGTCTGGCCGGCGTGTTCGGGACTGCGAGTGCCACTGTCGAGGGTATCCCGGGCGAAGCAGGTCAGGATGTCGCGCGCAGCGCAGATCAGGGTATCACGCACAGCGTAGATCAAGATATCGCGGCCGACCTATCACCGCCAACCATCCAGCACCGCCAAAGATACTTGCAATGCTGCCAAATATACCCGTGCCAGCGTTGCCCGCGATAGCGCCCGCGCTGCCTGCGACACCCTGACCTGCTCCGCCCGTGCCACCCAGTATAGTATCAGTGGTGGGCGTTTCTGGTACGGTAGGTATCGTGGCCGCAACCCAGGAAGAGGAACGGACACCGCTGAGTCCGTAGGCAGGCTTGACTCGGCTCAGTAAAAAAGCTCGCTCGTTGCACGGGCTTTTTTGATGGGAAAATCCTCTTTACCGCGCCTTTGCCTTCCCGCTGGCGGTTGGGAGACGGATCTCGACGAAGGCCTCGTCGCGCAGCCGGCGTAGCCACAGTTCTATCGCCTCACCGGCTTTGCGTTCTCGGATCGCCTCGCGCGCCTTCAGCCGCATGGCCTCGTCCGTCGTGTCCTGGCTGCGACGCGCGATAACCTGGATGATGTGCCAGCCGAAGGTGCTCTTGAACGGCGTACTCACTTGGTTCGGCACCAGAGTGCGCAGGGCCTTCTCGAACTCGGGTACCGTGTCACCCGGACTGATCCAACCCAGATCGCCGCCTTTGAGTGCGGACCCCGTGTCGTCGGAGTGGGAACGGGCGAGGGTAGTGAAATCATCGCCGCCGCCGATGCGGATCCGTAGCTGCTCCAGGTGGGCCCTAGCATCGTCGTCGGAGACAAGCTCGTTGGTGCGGATGAGAATATGACGGGCCTTGGTTTGGTTGACGATCTTAGGACCCGAATCCTTGAGGTCGGTCAGCTTGATGATGTGATAACCGCTGGGGCTACGCAACGGCTCGGTGAATTCCCCCAGCGCCAGCGAACGGGCCGCTTCTTGTGCCAGTGAGGGCACCTGGCCCATGGGGAACCAGCCGAGGTCGCCGCCTTCCAGGGCCCGCCGCCCAGCGGAAAAACGTACCGCCAATTGTGCGAAATTGCTGCCACCGCGCAGATGCCTGACCAGGTCTTTGACCTTGGCTTCGGCCTTCTTGACCGCTTTGGCGGATGCATTTTCGGAAACCGCGACCAGAATGTGCGACAGTTTCACCTCCTTGCGCTCGATCAGGCGGTTGGACTCCCGCTCCAGAAACCGATTGATCTCTTGCTCCGTGACCCTGATATTCGCGATCACTTCGCGGGCCTGGAGGCGAGTCGTGACGAGCTTCAGGTGCGTATCCTCGACAAAGTCCTCGTAGTACACGCCCTTGGACTTGAGGGTGGCACGTAGTTGCTCCAGGGTCATACCATGCTGAGCGGCAATATTGGCGATGGTCTCGGTCAACACGGCGTCGTCGATCACAATCCCTACCTCCCTGGCCCTCTGGAACTGCAGGCGCCCAAGGATCATGCGTTCGAGAACTTGACGCTCTAGGTCCGAACGCGGCGGAAGCGCCATCCCTCTCTTCCGGATCTCAGGGATGAGCAGGGCCACTTGGTGCTCGAGCTCGCTGGCGACGATGACGTCGTTGTTGACTATTGCCACGATGGAGTTCAACTCCTTGATTCCCCCAAGCGCGGCAACGGGAACCAAGGCACAAACTAACGCTGCCAGCAGGAGTCGGATCGATAAGCCTTGCCCGCCGGCGTCCCTAATCCGCAAAGTAACCATAGATACTGTGCTCGAAGAATTTGTCTACTTGTGATCCGATCGAGCCGAGCCCCGGCAGCTCTATCTGGAGCATGACGCTGTTGATACCAGGACGATCCGGTTTATTTCTCAGGTGCCGGGCCAGCAGTCGCACCCGCCAACAGCAGCGACCATACTCGAGGCCGGCGAAGACCTCCGTCGTTTGGCGGTTGAGCAGAGAGTGATTCCACCGACCGACGAGTTGAAACCGTTGATTGACCGGTAGGCTGAATGACAGGTCGATATCCTCGTATCTCGTCGCCTCGCTGGTACCGAAATTGAACCGATAGGCCAGATTGAACAGCCGATTGCCCGGTTTTCGGTAGCGTAGTACCAAGGTCTGCTTTCGCAATCGCTCGGGCTTCTGGTGCGGGTTATATTCGAAGCTCGCGTGACCGGTCCAGTTTTGCAGAAGCCGGGCGTTCACAAGACCTGCGATAGGAGAGCTGTTCTCCTCTTCGGGAGGGCCGGAGATTCGGACGTCCCGGTTCCGGGCATACAGGATTTGCCCGATGTTGGCCTGTAACAGCTCCTCCCCCGAATCGCTGCTGAGGATTCGTGACGTAAGGCCGAGGGTAAGTTGATTCGCGTCGCCGATGCGGTCCGATCCCGAGAACCGATTCGGTCGGAACAAAGTGTCGTAGCTGAAGCTCAATTCAGTACTATCGAAGACAGGACTGTCATCCTGATCCTGGAAGGGGGTATACAGATAGAAAATCCGGGGCTCGATCGTCTGCAGCGATTCCTGACCGAACCACTTTACTGTCCGCTCAAATACCAACTCCGCATCCAGATTGAAGCTCGGGATCCCATAAGAAGGGTGTGCGTCCTTCCCCGCTTGCTGGTCCTGCAGGTCGTATCCGGCCAGATAAAAGTTCACCTGTGGAATCAGGTGTCCGTAGCGATTGCGCAGTGGCCAACGGGCGTAGGACTGGAGGGTGGTGCGGTGCCCATGCACAAGTGTGTCGTGATGGAAGTGGTTGTACTCGCCGCTGATGCCCAGCTCGATTCCGGGATCGATGCGGCGCGGATTGGCCGCAAAGACTACTTGGGGCAAACGCGCATAGGGTCGGGATCCGGATGCCAGGGTCTGAAACTCCTGAAGCCGCGCGCGCAGATGCCAACCATTACCAGAATAGTTCAGATCGCCCCGGCGCTCGAGGCTGCGCGTGCTGGTTTTCTCCAGCCGACCGCCAAAATCTTCGAAATATTCGTCGTCGGAGACGGCATTGTAATCTACAGCGGTCGACCAGCTTCGACCGAAAGAACCCGTTTGCTCGATTCGCAACGCCCAGCGTTTGTCCCTGCTTTCGAGTTGACCGTCCTCGGGCAGAAACTCGCCGTAGAATCTCACCTTCTGGAGGGGCGATAGGTACCTGAATTCGCTTCCGAGCATCGGGCCCCGTTTGCTCATGTAGCGGGCAGAAATGGTTGCGTCTATATTGGGTGCGATATTCCAATAGTAGGGGACGGTGACATCGATGCCGTTGCTGTCCGAGTTGCCGGCGGTCGGTACCAGCAAGCCGCTCCTGCGCCGATTATCGATCAGAAACGGCAGGTAGGGAGTGTAGAGAACCGGAAGACCCCGTATCCGCAGCTTGGCGTGGCGTGCCACGCCCTCGCCCTCGGCCTGATCCAGCTCCAACTCGGTGGCCTCGAGGGACCAGTCCTCTTGTCCCGGCTGGCAGGCGGAGTAGACAATGTTCCGATACCGAACCAGCGTGGGGTCGACCAACTCCGCCTGTGCGGCACTGCCATGAACATTGGTCCTCCCCGTAAGTCGGTAATAGACATCGGAGAAAGTGCCTCGGTGCGATTCCAGGTTTATCTGCGCCCTGTCCGCCATGAACCGGATCTGCGGGTCGGCAAAGAAGACGTTCCCCTCGGCCGCCAGATCCGAGGTCTTATGGTCGTATGTCGCTTCGTTCGCCTCGACGAGCCGGCTGCCCCAGGTCCCTCGAATGTTCCCGCTCAGCCACATGAAACCAAGTACCTGATCATAATCGAAGGTATCGGCGGTCAAGGACACCGCGTCTTCCGCGCTCGGTTCCGGCAGCAGCACCGCCGGTCCGAGCCGCTCCGGGCAGGGACCGCAATATTCCCACGTCAGGTCCTCGTGGAGGAAACCGATATAGGAGGTCTGGTTGGCCTGGGCGCTGGTCCCGGAATCCGGAGGGATATCGGTGGTCTCGGGTGCACTTGTTCGTCCGTTGGATCCCGGCTCGTCTCGATGGCTGGTGGTAGTGCTGCCGGCACTGCCCGCAAGGGCGGCCGCGAGCAACAGGAAAATCCCGGCACAACGAATTAAGATTTCGACGGTGAAACGGGGTACTAGCAACGTCAAGCATCAAACGGCACAACAAGCAGAACCGCGGCTAACTGCCGACACGCCCTAAAACCACTTGAGCACCGTGTCTTTTGTCTTGCGCAGCATGCCGCCCTCGACCACGTCCCGCAACGCCACAACCGGTAAGCGCTGTATCCCCTCACCCTCGAGAGAGATGCTGATATGGCCCACGACGGTGCCTTTGACGATGGGTGCGGAGATGTCGGGCCCCTTGATCAACTTGGCGGATAATTTGTTGTAGGTACGCCGGGGAATGGTCACGGTGACGTCCGCGGCCGGACCGACGGGCAGGTCTTCGATTTCGCCCATCCAGATACGCAGCGTTTCGATCTGTTGGCCCTTAGTGTAAAGTTTATGGGTCTCGTAGAAGCGGAAACCGTAGTTGAGCAATGCCAGGCTTGCCTGGGCCCGCGCCTCTTCCCTCTTGGCTCCCATGACAACCGATATAAGTCGCATATTGCCGCGTTCAGCGGAGGCTACCAAGCAGTAACCAGCGGCCTTCGTGTGCCCCGTCTTGACCCCATCGACGGATGTATCCCGCCACAGAAGGCGGTTGCGGTTCCGTTGCTTGATGCCGTTATAGCGGAACCCCTTTACGGCATACCAGGCATAGTATTCCGGAAATTCACGGATGGTTGCTGCAGTCACCAAGGCCATGTCCCGGGCGGTAGTGTAGTGATCCCTATGCGGTAGTCCGGTGGCGTTCGTGAAGTTGCTGCCTTGCATACCCATCCGCTTGGCATGGGTATTCATCAGGTCCGCGAAGGTCTCTTCACTGCCCGCGATGTGTTCGGCCAGGGCCACGCTGGCATCGTTTCCTGATTGAATGATCATCCCCTTGAGAAGGTCTTCCACCGATACCTGTCTACCGATCTCGACGAACATCTTGGAGCCGCCGGCACGCCACGCCTTCTCGCTGATGGATACCCGCTCCCGGAGCGATAGATTACCCCCGGCCAGCTCGCGAAATACCACGTAGGCATTCAAAATTTTAGTCAGACTGGCCGGCTCTAGGCGCTCGTCCGCTTTGGATTCTGCCAACACCCTGCCGCTGTTGTAATCCACCAGAAGATAGGCCTTGGCGGCCAGCCGAGGTGGATCGGGGATGGGTATCTCGTCCGCCGCCCGGACTTGGGTCGGGCTGTCCGGTGTAGGTGTGTCGCCTGCCCCTATCACAGTGGAGAAGGAGAAGAGGACAAGTACCGAGACGTAGAAAAGTGGCTTCATCGGCTAAAATCGGTCAGTGGATTGGGCCAAAGAGAAGGGATGCGGACGTACTGAAGGAAAAGCATTACCTACTCCACAACGATGTAGGACCTGTTCAACCCCAAACCTGCGAGTTGCTGGGATAGATCGTGTGCGCGTGTTCGGGAAGTGAATGGTCCTATTTGAACCTTGTACCAAGGCATCTTGTTATCCTCCGGCGTGCAAATCCGGATCCGCTCGGTGATATGATTTGCCAATCGACGCCGCAAACGTTCGGCATTCACTCGGTTGCCAAAGGCCCCCACCTGTAGATACAGCAAGGGTCGGCCGGTTACCATGGACTTCCTTCCGGTCGTGGATACCGCGACCTTGCGCACCCGGGTCTTGGCTTCGCATGTATTCTTCGCAAAAGCGCGGGAGCTGCGCTGCCGCTTGGATTTCGGGCGGCCGGGACCGATAGCCCTGACTTCCACCATCGCAACCCCCTTGGCCGCCATTCCCAGCTTGCGGGCAGCCGAATAGGATAGATCGATAATGCGGTTGCCGTGGAAGGGGCCGCGGTCATTGATCCTTACCACCGTACTGCACCCGTTCGTCAAATTGGTCACCCGGGCATAGGTCGGCAGCGGCAGGGTTTTGTGGGCCGCGGTCATGGCGTACATGTTGTAACGCTCGCCGTTACTGGTTTTGCGTCCGTGGAATTTTTTGCCGTACCAGGAGGCCAGCCCCCGCTCTACGTGGCCCTTGCTGCTGGCCTTGGGGTAATAACGCTTGCCGAAGACCACATAGGATTTCGGATTACCGCGCCTGCTCTTGGGCTCGATCCTGGGCTTGTTGGCATCCGCAATGCGGGACAGCTTCGGTGCCTTGTCTTTGTCCCCGGTACTGGAGCAGCCACCCAGCAGCCCCACCCCCAGCAGCAGGAGCAGACCGACGCTGCTCCCACTACAATAATCTCGAAGTTCCGATAACATGGGGATTATTTTTGTCCGCCAATGAACGCCAATGAACGCCAATGAACGCCAATGAACGCCAATGAACGCCAATGAACGCCAATGAACGCCAATGAACGCCAATGAACGCCAATGAACGCAAACCGGTCACCAAAAGATCATATTCTCTCTTCTGTCCGTAGATTACGTAGATTTTCGTTTTTTAGAGCACTTTGAAAAATACGGTTTCCGTGAATGGAATGTCTTAATAATCAATAGCTTAGAGTATCTCAGTCGATGAAAACACTCATTTTTCAAGGTGCCCTTTAATCTGCGGGAATCTGTGTAATCTGCGGATAAATCGAAGCGACTGGATCGTTTTTCTTATGCTCAACTTTAATTGATCCGCGTTCATTCTTGGATAAATCTTTCCGACTCATATGCTGCCCGGATCTCGCGGCTGAGCTGGTACACGGCCATGGCATAGAGGTTACTATGGTTGTAATGGGTAATCACGTAGAAGTTTCCGAGTCCCAACCAATACTCGGGCCCCGGGGCATCGAGACGGATGAGGGTCGCTCGGGTCGATCCGGGTAGGTGTTTTCCCGCGACGATGCCGGCTGCCTTGAGCCGATTCAGGCTGGTTGTGGGTTTTACGGGTCGTTTCCCCGCAGGTGTAATGCCTTGCGGTGTCCCACCCGCGACCTTGGCGGGGAAGGTCACCGGTTCTCTGGTCTTCCACCCATGTCGATCAAGGTAATTGCCTACGCTTCCGATCGCGTCCGCCTCGCTCTGCTGGAGGTCCCTCCGGCCGTCACCGTCGAAATCGACGGCGTAAGCGCGATAACTGGAGGGAATAAACTGGGGCAGACCGATGGCGCCGGCATAGGAACCCCTGAGCCCTACGGCGTCGATGGCTTCCTCCCGGGCCAGGAGTAGCAGCTCTTCGAGCTCCTTACGGAAGAAATCCGCGCGTTTGGGATAGAAAAAACCCAGGGTGCTCAGGGCGTCGATTGCCCGATACCGACCCAGGTTGGCACCGTAGTTGGTCTCGACACCGATAATGGCGGTAATGATCTCCGGCGGTACTCCATAGACCGTTCGAGCGCGTTCGAGGGATTTGCGGTTCTCACGCCAAAACGCGACCCCGCTTCGGATCCGTTTGGCGGTGAGGAAGATCGAACGGTACTGGTGCCAGGGTTTGGCCTCGAAGGGACGGCGAATGGCGTCCATAACCTTCCGGCTATAACGGGCCTGTTTCATGAGACCCGCGAGCTCGTTCTTGTCGAAACCGTGCTTACGGGCCATTTCGCGGGCGAAGCGTTCGCTGCCCGCACGATAGCTCTCCGGTTCCTCCGCCGCCGCGGTCAGGCACACCAGGACCACCAACATTCCATACCACCAATGGATTGATCGCATCGCTTAAATTGCCGGAATCCGAGCCGTGCTTCAAGTTCGACCTAGTAGATAGTACGAAACCTTCTAGGGAAGAAGCAATTTTCTGTGGGTATGAATGGGCATCAGGATAGCGTCACGGTAGAAACTATCTTTTATCACACCCACCTTCCGCTTCAAAAGTGGTTTCTGGCGATCATGCTTATGCTGAACGCCAAGAAGGGACTATCTGCACTTCAGCTTTCGCGCGATCTGGAC
>Ga0209259_1000249_pt1 | contig 15116 bp, 15 predicted proteins | sample WorMetGr2BELIZE1_FD_187417 | JGI IMG/M metagenome (GOLD analysis project Ga0209259, IMG submission 187417) | Marine gutless worms symbiont microbial communities from Max Planck institute for Marine Microbiology, Germany - Inanidrilus... ...
GGGCGAAAATTCGGCTTCTTTGACCGATCCCTTCGTCTCAAGAATGCATGGTGCGGCTCAGTGGGTAAGAAGTTTCAAGCCGAATTCTCCAGACCGAGTTTATCAACAGTATCGAGAGAGTGTTGACGGAAAAACTGAGAGAGGCGTGATCCGGTGAACGAAGACAAGCGCTACGTCGGCATCGACAAGGACATCGACGGCGGCATGACCGATATGGGCAAGATCATCCGCGACGCCTGGGTCTTCGAGATCATTCCCGAGACCGAGACTTGCGAGGGTTGGATGGTCCAGGGCATTCAGGACCTGTGGGACAAGGTCAACGCCCGCTGGTCCGAGTATGGGTTTCGGGTCGCCAACCTGCCCCCCGAGGTGCTCGAGCGCTTCGAGCGCATCCAGGCCGAAGCCGTCGAACGCGCCCGGGCCGCCGGCTGGAACCCGGACAAGGACCTGGAAGAGGATTGACCGGATACCGCCGCCACAACGAGCTGCCGGTTCTCGACATCCGCTGGACCACCGTCGAGGCGGTCTATTTCAACCGGGTCTGCGTGGCCTTGAGGCGCCGCGCCGCGCCGCCTCGCATCGCCATACCCGGCCTCAAGACCCTCGATCTCCTGTTGCTCGACGACGCCTGGGTCGTCGTCGACCGCGTCTTTAACGACATCCCGGTCCTCGCCTGGAGTGACTTCGACGCGGACTCCCGCGACAACCTGCACGAACCGGTGTCCTGCAAGATTCGCCTCTACCACGCCCATGCCAGCTTGATCCTGGATCAGGTCCTGCAGACGCTGGACCGCGTCCTCGGCGAGCACCTGGAGGCCCAGGAGCCGAAGTCGGGGGAGGATGTGCTGACGTTTACGCGGGGGGAGTAGGGGAGGGCCGTTCTCCCGCTTCGAACGCCCGGAAATTGACTCACCCATCTCCACCGGTAGGATGCATGCGCTTTTGACCGGGATGTTTTGGTTGGAGATACCCCGTGTTTGGACAACGATCTGGTCTAGGTCTGATAGCCGCTTTGCTCGTTCTCTCTGCTTGCCAGACGACATCCGAGACGCGAAAGCTCGCAATGAGCGGCGATGCGTGGGCCGCGTTATCTCATTGCCAGGAGAATGAAAAACCGTGCTTTCTTGCGGTTTCAACAGATGGTCAGACAGCCGTGCGCTCGGAGGGTTTTGATAACGACCCGGATAAAGAACAGCTTTCCGTTGTAACCCAATGCGAGAAAAAGTCTGGGCAAAAGTGTTTCGTTTTAGTCAACGGCACTTGGGACGAAGGCGATAGCGTGTCAGCAGTGCTGGGTTTGTTGAGCGACAAAGAAGTGAGGTCTGGGGAATGGCAAATGTGCCTGACCGGCTACAATCCGTCGCACAATGCGAGTTTACCACCGTACTTTCCGATTTACGTTACCCGAGGCAAATGCCGAGGCCAGGACTACAATGGCGTACCTATCAATCAACGGATGGTAAGGCTAAACACCCTAAAGGGCATGTACCCGACTCCAGCTGGCGCAAGAACGCGAATGTTTCGCGACCAACCCTCCGAGACCGCCCCGACCGCGATCTTTGCCAAACCCTCGCCTACCAGAACCCGGATCACATCAAAGAAGCAAAACGCCGCGGGTTGACCGACGCCAAGTGCCGGGAAATCCTTGGCAACTAGTCGAATTTCCGCCATCGGAACCGTTTGACAAAACCCCTGAAATCCCTATAGTCCGCGCCTCATTCCCGGGAATGTGGGACGGCGGCTCGGTTTCGTCTTTCCCCGCCCCCATCGGCTCTTCGCAGTCGGCGGGACAAGGCCTACCGGGACAAGACCCAATGACACCCGGATCAACGAGGGATTTGAGATGAGTAAACGCGTTAGTTCCAAGTACAAGATCAACCGGCGCCTCGGCGTCAACCTTTGGGGCCGCCCCAAGAGCCCGGTCAACACCCGCGAATACGGTCCCGGCCAGCACGGCCAGCGGCGCAAGAAGCCGTCGGACTTCGGCCTGCAGCTGATGGCCAAACAGAAGCTCAAGGGCTATTACGGCAACATCACCGAAAAACAGTTCCGCCGCTATTACCAGACGGCCATGCGCCACAAGGGCGACACGTCGGAGAACCTGATCGCCGTGCTCGAGCGCCGCTTGGACGCCGTCGTCTACCGCATGAAATTCGTGCCGACCGTCTTCGCCGCGCGCCAGTTCGTCAGCCACGGCCACGTCAAAGTCAACGGTGTGCGCGTCAACGTTCCGTCCTACCAGGTGCGCGACGGCGATGTCATTGAGGTCCGCGAAAAGGCCCGTCAAAATCCGATGGTGCTGCTAGCCATGGAAAGCGCCGAGCGCGACGTGCCCGACTACATGGAGGTCAACTACGGCAAGATGCAGGGCACCTTCATCCGTACCCCGAAACTGGCCGACGTGCCCTATCCGGTGCAGATGGAACCGAACCTGGTCATCGAGTTCTACTCGCGCTGATTACGTTCTCCATACGAATTCGAAACCCCGCCTCCGAGGCGGGGTTTTTCGTTTGGGGTTCTCGTTGTGAGAGGCGTGATCAGCCGAAAACGTCGACGATGGAATCGATCTGATCGAGGGCCAGGCCTTCGTCGAACTCGCTCAAGGTCCGCCCGTCCACGAAGGCGCGGTCGGCACGGATGTCGCGGAGTTCGGTCGTCAGGTCATCGCGCAGGCGGCGGAAGGCGGCGTCGTCCGAGATTCGGTCCGAGGTGAGCTGCTGCTCGTAGCGCGTGATGCTGTTTTCGAGTTCCAGTTCCTGGTCGTCGCGCCGGAGCCGGATGGCGTTTTCGCGCCGCCGCACATCCTCGGTCATGATCTCGTTGCGCCGCTGGACTTCGTTGGCGCGCGTGTTGGTAAGCGTTGTCCGTGCGTCGCGCTGCTCGGTGCGGGCGCGCACGCCGTCGAGGCCGAGGCGGTAGCGGTCGGCGGAAGCGGTAATCGAGAAGACGAGTTCGGCCACAGTATTGGAATCCAGAGCGTTCGTTTGCGATCCTTCTGTTCAACCTATTAGCATATATGCAAACGATTTTTGCATCAATGCTGCTGGCTCGGGCGTAGTACCGCGACTAGCGTGGTGGTGGAGCAAACAGACAGTCCCATATGATGTCAAAAACCCGATTTCCCGCCGTTTTCGTGTCCCACGGGGCGCCGACCATGATCCTGACCCCGTCGCCGGCCCGGGACTTCATGACCGTCCTCGGCGACGTCCTCGGCCGCCCCGAGGCGATCCTCTGCATCTCCGCCCATTGGGAGACAGACGATCCGGCGGTCAGCCTGGCTGACCGTCCGGAGACCATTCACGACTTCTACGGGTTTCCCCGGGAGCTCTATGAGATTCAATACCCGGCCCCGGGTGCACCGGCACTGGCGCGGCGCGCGGCCGAGCTGCTTGACGGTGCAGGCTTTGAATGTGAATTGTCCGGCGACCGCGGCCTCGATCACGGTGCCTGGGCGCCATTGAAATTGATCTACGGCGGCGCCGATATCCCGGTAACGCAGCTCTCCCAGCAGCATGGCCGGGGGACCCGCCACCATTTGGAGGTGGGCCGGGCCCTGGCGCCTTTGCGCGACGAGGGCGTGTTGATCCTGGCCAGCGGCGGTGCCACCCATAACCTCGGTGGTTTTCGCCCCGGCGGTAGCGAGGTCGACGACTGGGCCTTGCGATTCGATGATTGGCTTGCCGAGGTCCTCGAAGCCGGCGATACGGAGGCTCTCGTCGATTACCGCGACCGGGCTCCCGATGCGGCGACCGTCCATCCGCGCGACGAACACTTCTTGCCCTTGCTTTGCGCCTTCGGCGCCGGCGGCGAGGGGACCCGCGGCCGCGCCCTGCACCGCAGTTTCATGGACGGTTCGCTGAGCATGGCCGCCTTCGCCTTCGATTGACCGAGGCGCCCTGCCGAGGGTGGTTGGAGCCTATAGACTGACGATGGGGTAAAAAGTATTTTTATCACCAAAGGACCCTATCGATAAAAGCCGGTATTCATGAGCCTGAATCTCAGACAACTCGAAACCTTTCTCTGGGTGGCGACCCTGGGAAGTTTCCGAAAGACGGCCGAGCGGCTGTATACGACCCAACCGGCGATCTCGGCCCGGATCGCCAATCTGGAGGATACGCTCGGTACGAAACTGTTCGAACTGGAGCCGGGCGCCATACGGTTGACGGCCAAGGGGCAGGAGCTGCTGCCTTATGCGGAGAAGGTTCTTCGCATGACCGACACATTGCGCGAAAAGGCGGGGGATCCGTCACGGTTGGCCGGGGTGCTGCGCCTGGGCGTTTCCGAGACCATTGTTCACACGCTTCTTCCGGCATTCCTGGCGCGGCTTCATGAGAACTTTCACGAGGTCGATGTGGAGATCACCGTGGAGGCGACGGTCAACCTGCGTAACGAGTTGGTTTCTCGGTCCCTGGATTTGGCGTTCCTGATGGGACCGGTCTCGGAATACAGCATTGAAAACCTCGATCTTGCAGCTTTTCCATTGTCTTGGATTGCGTCACCGGAACTTGGCGTGCCGACGGACCGTGCCGTGCCTCTCGACGAATTGGTGTCCTTTCCCTTGCTCACTTACGCCCGCAACACGCGGCCCTATGCGGAGCTCAAAAACCAGGTGGGTGAGCGGTGTGACGGCCCGGCCAGAATCTTCCCCTCCAGTTCCCTGGCAGCCAACCTGCGTATGACCATGGACGGGATCGGCATCGGATCACTACCCAAAAGGATGGTCGAACGGGAACTGGACGCCGGTATCCTGGTCGAGGTTTCGTGCCCATGGAAACCCGCCGATTTGAAATTCACGGCGTCCTATGCATCCGAGCCTTTCAATCCCATAGCGGAACAGGCGGCGGCTATGGCCTGCCGGATCGCCGTCGAATCCGGTTACAACGACTAGCCGTTAGCCGCATTCAAGCGAACCGCGAGGTGCGGCTGTGTCGATAAAAAAAATCTATCAAGTGCTCTAAAAATTAGAAATTGGACGTTATCGGCTAATTTCGCAATCCTGACCTCGACGACAAAATAACAACCCAAACCGGCCATTTTCCGGGAGGTCGAACCGCGATGGACCTTTCCAGCGAGACAAGCGTTATCAAGCGGAACCCATTTGCCGCCTTCGACGAACTTCGCCGCCTTCCGGTGGAGCGGGCGCGCGACTCGATCCGGAACGGCCGCTACCGAGGTCATACCGCCGGGATCGGCCTTGGTCTCTTGCAGGGCAACGTGGTCATCCTGCCCACCGATTACGCCCTCGACTTTTTCCGATTTTGTCAGCGCAACCCAAAACCATGCCCCCTGGTTGGTGTGTCCGACACGGGTGACCCGAAGATGCGGACTTTGGGAAAGGACATCGATATCCGTACCGACGTCCCCCTGTACAACGTCTATCGCGATGGCGCGTTGGATACCCAGACCGCCGATATCACCGATCTGTGGCGCGACGACTTCGTCGCCTTTGTTCTCGGATGCTCTTTCACTTTTGAGGAAGCGTTGATGGCGGAAGGCATTCGGTTGCCGCACATTGAAGACAACAAGACCGTATCGATGTACCGGACGTCCCTGAGGGCACAACCGGCGGGCCCGTTCACCGGCCCGATCGTCGTTTCCATGCGCCCCATGCACCCGTCGAACGCCGTTAGGGCCTGCGCGGTAACGGCCCGTTATCCCCATGCCCACGGCGAGCCGATCCATATCGGCAGCGCCGCCGATATCGGCATCAAAGACCTGTCGGCGCCGGACTGGGGCGATCCCGTGATCCTCGATGAGGATCAGATACCCGTCTTTTGGGCCTGTGGCGTGACGCCTCAGGCCGCCATGACATCGGCCCGACCACTCCTATGCATCACCCATGCCCCGGGTCGCATGTTGATCACCGACGTTCCGGGTTGGGCTACGGCCGGAGGTCACCTGGGGCAGCTTGTCTAACCAATATTGAGGAGGGAACCCTATGAAAACGTTAAAGAAAATCGGTGCCGTCATCGGCATCGGCTGCGCGCTCCTGTTGCCGGCGGACGTCGTTCAGGCGGACGGCTTGCCGAAAACCAAAGTCAACGTTGTCGGGACTTGGGTTAATCTGTCCATCTACAAGGACCGTGAACATCCGTTCTGGACGAAAACCGTACCCGGCAAATCCGGCGGTGCCGTCACTGCGGATATCAAGGCGTTCACCGAAATGGGTCTCAAGGGTGGTGAGGTGTTCCGCCTGATGCGCAACGGTGTCATCGATTTCGGCTCGACGGTCCTTGGTTATGTAGCTGGCGATGACCCGGAAAACGAGGCGGTGGATCTCGCCGGTTTTAGTGCTGATATCGTCGTCGCCCGTCGGGTTTCGGAGGCCTACAAGCCGATCCTGGCGGCCCTCTACGAGAAGAAATACGGCATCAAGCTGCTCGCTGTTTTTCCGTTTCACGCCCAAGTGCTCTATTGCAAGGCGCCCATTTCGAGCCTTGACGATCTCAAGGGCAAGAAGGTTCGCACGTTTTCGAAATCCCTATCGGAGTTCGTCGGTGCTGTCGGCGGCACCGGTGTCAACATTCCCTTCGGCGAGGTTGTACCGGCCCTGCAAAAAGGCGTCGCCGATTGCGCTATTACCGGCGCCCTGTCGGGCAACCTGGCCAAATGGCACGAAGTCACGAGTCATCTCTATGCCCTGCCGGTCGGCTGGAGCATGGTCATGCACGGTGTGAACCTGAAGGCGTGGAACCGGTTGCCGCAACAGGTGCGTGCCTTCCTGACCGCCGAGATCGACGCCTGGGAAGACACGGTCTGGGACGCGGCCGACTCGGAAACCCGAACCGGTCTGGCTTGCAACACGGGCGGTCAATGCTCGGGCGGCAACCCGGCTGCCATGACATTGGTTCCGGTGTCCGAGTCCGATCGCGGACGGCTGCGCGAGATCATGGAAACGGTCATCGTTCCGAACTGGGCGAAACGCTGCGGGCCGACCTGCGTCGCCAAATGGAACAATTCGGTCGGCAAGGTCGTCGGCATGACGGTCGCCGCCAACTAAGCCTCCTCCCTGTGGTCGTGCGCCCGTCGGGACCAATCAAGTCCCGCGGGCGCAGGACCGGTCCGGGATTGGGCAGATGGTGAAGGAGCCAAACAGGATGCTGGATCGGCTCGAAGGGATCGGACTTAGGTTATCCCGCTGCGCCGTTTGGTGTGGCGGCGCCATAATGATCGGGGCGCCTTCGTCATCGGTGCCGAAGTCGTGCTGCGCAAGATCTTTTTGGTCAGTCTCGGCGGCGCCGACGAAATGGCCAACTACGCGCTTGCCATCAGCACCGCTTGGTCCCTGTCGTTCACCCTGCTTCATCGGGCTCACATTCGAGTCGACGCGCTCTATCTCCGTCTGCCCGCCTCTATCTGCGCTGTGCTCGACGTCATCGCCCTGATGTCCCTTCTTCTGTTCGCGGTTCTTCTCACGTGGTTCGCTTACGAAGTCTGGATGACGTCCTGGTCCTTCGAGGCGACGGCCAATACGCCGCTGGGGACACCTCTGTGGATACCGCAGGGCCTGTGGTTGTTGGGCCTCGGTTCCTTCGTCCTGACCATCCTGTTGTTGCTGGCCCGGTCACTTCGGGCCATTGCCGGCGGCGATTTCGCGGCCGTCAACCGCATCGCTGGCACCCGCTCCGTCGACGAAGACCTGCAAGAGGAACTGGATGCCGCCAGCACCCTCGAACCCGGCGCGCCCGGCATACGCGAGCAAGAATAGGAAAGGGTGGGAAAGTGCTGGTCGTGACCCTGTTCGTCCTGGTCGGATTGCTGGCCGCCTCGGTACCGGTCGCGGCGACCCTGGTGTTGCTGGGACTGCTGCTTGATTCCGGCTATTCGTTCATGCCGCTACATCGGGCGATCGGTGAGATCGCCTGGTCGACGAGTACGGAGTTCCTTCTCGTCGCTATTCCCTTATTCGTTCTATTGGGTGAACTGTTGCTGCGCACGGGGTTCGCCGAGCGCATGTACCGCGCAATGAGTTATTGGTTGAACTGGTTGCCGGGCGGCTTAATGCACTCGAACGTCGGGGCCAGCGCCCTGTTCGCGGCGACGTCGGGGTCGAGCGTAGCGACGGCGGCGACCATCGGCACATTGGCGGAACCGCAAATCAAGGCCCATGGGTACAACGAGCGCCTGTTTCTCGGCACGTTGGCTTCCGGCGGAACCTTGGGTATCCTCATCCCGCCTTCCATCAACGTCATCATCTACGGGGCGTTGACCGACACCTCGATCCCCGATCTCTATCTCGCTGGCATCCTGCCTGGCATCATGCTTGCCGGCCTGTTCATGCTGACGGTGTTGGTCGCTTGCCTGGTGCGCGGTGACCTCGACGGATCCCACGATACGGTTTCCTGGTCACAACGACTTTGCGGGCTGCTTGACCTGATCCCACCATGCTTCATCTTCTTCGTCGTCATCGGGTCGATCTACCTGGGTTGGGCGACACCCACGGAATCGGCGGCTTTGGGGGTCATCGCTGCCCTGGTGCTGTCAGCGGCCTATGGCCGGTTGAACCTGACGATGCTTCGAGACGCCGTCGAGGGTGCGATGCGCACCACCGCCATGGTCATGCTGATCATCGTCGCCGCCTATTTCCTCAATTTCGTGCTGGCCGGGATCGGGCTGACCGGCCAGTTGACCGGGTTCATCGCCGAGCTCGGGCTCTCCAAGTTCTCCACCTTGATGGCGGTTATCCTGTTTTACGTGGTCCTCGGGTTTTTCATGGAAACCCTGACCTTGATGATCACCACGATCCCCATCATCGCACCGATCGTCATCGCACAGGGTTATGATCCCGTGTGGTTCGGGATTCTTTTGATGATTCTTATTGAAACCGCTTTGGTAACGCCGCCAATCGGCCTCAACCTCTATGTCGTGCAAGGAATCCGGAAGAGCGGGCCAATCGGTGATGTGATCATTGGGTCGGTCCCTTTCGTCGCGGTCATGTTCGTGATGATCGCGCTATTGGTGGTATTTCCCGATATCGCCCTGCTCATGCCGGAATTGGCTCGGGGCTGATCGAACAAAAAGAAAGGGCCGCACGCCGGCGGCCCTTCCCTCAAGAACTCCCTGGGAAAGTCGGGGTTCCGTTATGCGGCGGATTTTACGCCTTTGTCCTCGAACAGTTTCTGCAACTCGCCCGTCTCGTACATTTCGCGGACGATATCGCAGCCGCCGACGAACTCTCCCTTGACATAGAGTTGCGGGATCGTCGGCCAGTTGGTGAATTCCTTGATGCCTTGGCGCAGCTCGCCGTCTTCCAGGACGTCGATGCCCTTGAACTTGACTTCGAGTGTCGTCAGGGCATGGGCCACGGCCGCCGAGAAGCCGCATTGCGGGAACATCGGCGTGCCCTTCATGAACAGTACGACGTCGTTTTCGTCGACTTCACCTTGGATGCGCGAAAATACGGGGTTGTCGCTCATTGGAGATCCTTTACCTAAAACTAACTTGTGCCCTCGGGCGGGCTTGTCTGTAGAGCCAACGCGTGGAGCTCATTTCCCATGCGGCCCTGCAGGGCTTTGTATACCAGCTGGTGCTGTTGGACGCGTGATTTCCCGGCGAACTCCGCCGAAACCACATAGGCCGCATAGTGATCGCCGTCACCGCGCAAGTCCTCGATGGTAACCCTTGCATCCGGCAGGCCTTCCTTGATCAGCCGTTCGATTTCCGCCGCATCCATGGCCATGTCTGGTATCCCTTATCCGCAGAGTGGTCGGATTGCTCCGTCCCTGCGCCTAGGATATGGCCCGATCGCCCCCCTTGGTCAACCCCAGGCGCCACACGGGTTTAACACCGATGCCGATGGCGTCCGGAAAACCAGTGGAAACCGCCAGCGGATTTACGGCAACCCGTTGTTTTCAAGCTGACAATCCGCGTTTGGCAACCGTTGTGGACGGGCCGGGAAAAACCGAAACCGAATGCCTGATGGGACATCGACAGAATTGACGGCGCTTCTATCAAACTCAGGCAGCCCCTTTTTGAGCCGACTCGGAAGTGGAGGAGGGGATCCGACCCCTCTGTCGGGGAGAAAAGCTCAAACGTAATCCGGAAGATAACGGACGAGCAGCGGGTACTGCATCTCTTTCTCGTGTTTCTTCAAGCCGCGGAGCATGTTGTGAAGGATCTTTTGCTCCAGGAACATGTCCTGGTGTTTGTATGACACGGACAATAACGCGAACTCGAGATCTCGGCCCTTGGCGTATTTGTCGAAGGCTTGACCGGGGTGAGAGGATTGTTCGGCGATTTGGCGTAGGGCGGCGATTTGGTCGCGAAGGCCGTTCGGAGTCCGGCCGAGCAGGCTGACGAGGTACTTGTCGTCGCCTTTCAATGGCGCTTCGTAGCCAACCCCGACCTCGACAAGTGACGCGTTGACGTCGGCGGTCATGGCGTTGCGGGTCTTGATCATCTCGACCTCGTCCTCCCACTCCGCCAATTCGAGGTCGCCCTCCTCCGTGGCCGCCGCCTTCACCGCCTTGACGAGATTGCCGAACATACCGGTCTCTTGTTTCGGTTTCTTGGGAAGCTTCTGTTTCTCGGTCATCTGCGTCCAAACGTCTTTCCAGATGGGCCAAACCTGTTCGCGGATTCTCTTGTCGGCCAAATGTTGACGGATAAACTCTTGTCGATGTTCTGGCTTATGGCGTTCGATCTCCGTCACCAGATAGAGGCAACGGGACGTCATCGTCGGCAGGAAGTGCTGGCGTAGGATGCCTTCGAACCGGATCGCAAAATCTGCCAAAAGCAGGAAGGGAAGAACAAGGTCGCCCTTCGGTTGTTGTTCGATTCCGGACCACAGGATCTGGAATCTTTGGTCGTATGAGTCACAGAACCCTTCTTCGAAAACCCGGGCCGGGTCGTCGGGTGGGCGAGGGTCACCCGGTTCGGTCTCGTCATCGGGTGCCAATTCGGCTTCGTCGCCGGCCCAAAGCTTCTGCGCTGCGCGGCGGTGTTCCTTGTGACGGGCGTAGTCCGCCGCCTTTTCGGTGCGGTCGTCACGGATGTCGGTGAGGATATTCGATACCGCCTTGCAGACGGCGTCGCGATCGCCGTCGCATTCCGCCACAACCTGGGCCAATGCGGTCGTGAAGCCGGCCCGCAAGGCGCCATCACTGTCCCGGGAAAACAGCATTTGAATTACCATTGCCGTACAGTCGACGAGTGTGTCCACGGACTGGGCACTGGCGATCAACAGGATGATACCCGCATCCTCGTCATTGAACACCACCACCCAGTCGATGGTGCCCTGAGCCGTACGCGGCCATTTCTCCGTTTTGCCGATGTCTGCAGCAGAGACTTCGTTCACGTGTCGCACCCGCGGCTTTTCACCTCGCCTAGGCGAAATACGCTAACCCCTTTATGGCAATGGGACAACCGGGAGCAGGCGAAAAACCGTCGCGCCAATCGTTTCGACGGTCCTCGAGGCGAGGATCGTCGTCCTAGGCGTGCGACATATACTCCGGAAGCCATTGCTGATGGGTTGAATTGAGATCGTTCAGTCCGATCGATCCGACGTTTTCCAGCGTCACCACATCGCCACCAACCGTGCCGATCATCGTCGCCTCGACCCCTGCGGCACCGGCCGCTTCGAGAAAGGAATCGGCATCGCGGACCGTCGCCAGGTACCGGGCCTGATCTTCGCCGAAAGCCCAGGCATGCATGGGAACACCTTCGGGAGCGGTAATCCGGCAGCCGATTCCGCCGGCCAGCGCCATTTCGGCGACGGCAACGAGAATACCGCCATCGGACACGTCGTGGCAGGCAGACACGTCGCCGGTGCCGATCCGTTCACGGATGAAATCGCCATTGCGGCGTTCGGCCTCCAGGTCGACCGGCGGCGGCGCGCCCTCTTCGCGTCCTTCGACCTCACGCAGGTAGAGGGAGCTGCCCAGGTGTCCCGAGGTCTTGCCGACGAGAACAAGGGTTTCCGCATCCGCGTTAAAGCCGATCCCGACCATGTTCTCGACGTCAGGCGCCAAACCGACGGCGCCGATCGTCGGCGTCGGGTGGATCGCTTTGCCGTTGGTCTCGTTGTAAAGCGATACGTTTCCGGAAACGACCGGGAAAGCGAGCGTATCGCAGGCCTCTCGCATGCCCTCGATACAACCCACGAATTGACCCATGATTTCCGGCTTTTCGGGATTGCCGAAGTTCATGTTGTCGGTGACCGCAAGAGGAGTCGCGCCAACGGCCGTAATGTTGCGCCAGGCTTCGGCAACCGCCTGACGACCGCCTTGCCGTGGATCGGCGTAACAGTAGCGCGGCGTGCAGTCGCTGGTCATGGCCAATCCCTTGCGGGTACCGTGAACACGGACCACTGCGGCATCGCCGCCCGGACGGCCGAGGCCCAGGGTGTCAGCCATCACCATGTGGTCGTATTGTTCCCAGATCCAACGCTTGGAGGCGAGATCGGGCGTTCCCATCAGGCGCACGAGAACCGCTATCAAATCGTTCGGCGGCGCCAAATCGTCGGCGGCGATACCCGGCGCTTCAGGGGTCGGTTCCCAGGGCCGATCGTATTCCGGCGAGGCCAGCGCGAGGGGGTCGATGGGCAGGTCGGCGACGACGTCGCCCTTGTGGCGGAGGACCATGTGCCCGGTTTCGGTCAGTTTGCCGACGACAGCGAAATCGAGTTCCCACTTCTCGAAGATGGCTCGGGCCTGGTCCTCGCTACCCGGCCGCAGCACCATCAACATCCGTTCCTGGCTTTCGGACAGCATCATCTCGTAGGCCGTCATGTCTTCCTCACGCTGCGGCACGGCGTCGAGATCCAGTTCGACGCCGACGCCGCCCTTGGAAGCCATCTCGAAGCTTGATGACGTCAAGCCGGCGGCGCCCATATCCTGTATGGCGACGATGCAATCTGTCTGCATCAATTCGAGGCAGGCTTCGATGAGGAGCTTTTCCGTGAACGGGTCGCCGACCTGCACGGTCGGGCGTTTCTCCTCCGAATCCTCGTTGAACTCGGTCGACGCCATGGTCGCCCCATGGATGCCGTCGCGCCCGGTTTTCGATCCCACGTAGACGATCGGGTTACCGGCGCCGGTGGCTGCCGAATAGAAGATCTTGTCCGTTTCCGCCAAGCCGACGGTCATGGCGTTGACCAGGATGTTGCCGTTGTAGCTGTCGTGGAATTCGCATTCGCCGCCGACGGTCGGTACGCCGACACAGTTGCCGTAACCGCCGATACCGGCGACGACCCCGGCGACCAGGTGACGGGTCTTGGGGTGATCGGGATTCCCGAAACGGAGCGCGTTCAGATTGGCAACCGGCCGGGCGCCCATGGTGAAGACGTCGCGCAGGATCCCGCCGACACCGGTCGCCGCACCTTGATAGGGCTCGATGTATGAGGGGTGGTTGTGGCTTTCCATCTTGAAAATGACGGCTTGGCCATCTCCGATATCGACGATTCCAGCGTTTTCACCGGGGCCGCAGATCACCCAAGGCGCTTCCGTTGGTAGGGTCTTCAACCATTTCTTCGACGACTTGTAGGAACAATGTTCCGACCACATGACCGAAAAAATTCCAAGTTCCGTCAGGTTGGGTTCGCGACCCATAATGTCGAGGATCTTGTCATACTCTTCGGACGTCAGGCCGTGCTGGGCGATGATATTCGGTGTGATTTCGGTCATCGGATTTCCGGATCGCGGTGAGGGCTCAAGGTCAGGGCCGCGCCAAATCGCGGGCAGGGTCTTAATAGCAGATGCATCCCCATTGGCAACGCCGTGGCGTCGCCGTTGGATCCACAGGCGAAAATACCGGCCGTGCGTTCCTGACAGAGATCAGAAAATCTTGTTCTTGGTCAATTTTCCAATGTTTACCCGTAGAACTTAAACGCTTTTCACGACAAGGCGGTGTAGTTGCGAATCGACTCACGGATGATTAGTGGAAAATATACACAATTTTTGTGTTGTATTTTTTGTGGCACGATTAAGAAAAGATCCGGAATATGGAGGATCTGAAGGCGGCCGAAGGTGATCAAGGCTTCGCGGCGATCATCAATTTCTACGGCAGCCGGAAATAGGGGAGCAGACAGATGACAAACAATCAGATCAATCGTCGCGGCTTCCTGAGAGCGACCGGCGCTGCCGCTGTCGCAGGCACGGTTGCCGGCATTCCAAACATCGCCCGCGCGGCGGGCGGCAAAGTCGTCGTCGGCGGCGGGCGGCAAAGTCGTCGTCGTCGTCGGCGGCGTTGGCGGCGCGACCACGGCGCGTTACCTGAAACTCGCCGATCCGGCCATCGACGTCACCGTCGTCGAGCCGAATGCCTCCTACCACACCTGCTTCATGTCGAACGAGGTATTGGGCGGCGAACGACCGCTCTCGGGCATCGAGGTCAAGTACGACAACCTCAAGAAGATGGGCGTCAAGGTCGTCCAGGACATGGTCACCGGTATCGACGGATCGGCCAAGACCGTAATGACCAAGGGCGGCCAGAAACTGGCTTACGACCGTTGCGTCGTGTCGCCGGGCGTCGATTTCAAACTCGGCGATTTCGAAGGCGCCAGCATGGGCATGTTCGACAAGATTCCGCATGCCTGGAAAGCCGGCCCGCAGACGGCTCTGATGCGCAAGCAACTGGAAGCGATGCCGGACGGTGGCACGGTCTGTATTCTGCCGCCGCCCAACCCGTTTCGCTGCCCGCCGGGGCCGTACGAACGGGCCAGCCTGATCGCGCATTACTTGAAGCACCACAAGCCGAAATCCAAGATCGTCATCATCGACGCCAAGGACAAGTTCTCCAAGCAGGGCTTGTTCACGCAAGCTTGGAAGAAGCTCTACGGCTACGGTACCGATAACTCCATGATCGAGTGGATTCCGGTGGCCAAGGCGCACAAGCTCAACAAGATCGATGCTGGCGCCATGATGATCGAAACCGATTTCGTCGATCTCAAGGCCGACGTCATCAACTACATTCCGGCGCAAACCGCGGGCAAGATCGCCCTCGACGCCGGATTGGCCAACGCCAAAGGCTGGTGCCCGGTCGACAAGGTAACCTTCGAGTCGAAACAGGTTCCGGGCGTTCATGTGCTCGGCGACTCTTCGGTTGCCTCGAAGATGCCGAAGTCCGGCTATGCGGCAAACTCGCAAGGCAAGGTTGCGGCAGCGGCAATCTGGTCGATG
>Ga0209259_1000250_pt1 | contig 15115 bp, 8 predicted proteins | sample WorMetGr2BELIZE1_FD_187417 | JGI IMG/M metagenome (GOLD analysis project Ga0209259, IMG submission 187417) | Marine gutless worms symbiont microbial communities from Max Planck institute for Marine Microbiology, Germany - Inanidrilus... ...
ACCGGTTGTATCGTGTAAATGGGGTAAAAGAAAACAACCATTAGCTTTTAAATCTCGTAACATCTGTTTAATGATAGCATTTTTAAAGCTGATTTTGTGCCAAGCGCATACATTAATTACTAAATTACGAAAGTGCCACATTTAATGCAAGTGCCTATTTTAACTCGATGCATTCTATGTACCGTATGCTTCACATGATCTACCGGTGCAATATGCACTATAGCCTATTAGTGGAAGGCCTATTTCGTTATAACGCTCATTTCGTTATAACGCACGCTCTTTTTGCTTGGCTCCCATCGTCAGTGTTATAACGAGGTTGCAGTGTAATTCTAATTTCATTTTATAATCATTTACGATATGAAACCTGCACAAAACAGCAAACAAATCCTGAATTAAATTAAACAAACCAAAAACTGCTCACCATCATGATAAATTATTAATCATCTGCATGCCTTCAGTGCTTTGACACTGTTGGTTGGGCATCATGAAAAAAAATAAGTGATGAGATGCTGGCGTGATTATGTGCCTAGAGTATGGTCCAGCTGATGTCAGGTAACCCAATTATCTCTTGCTTCATTAAAATCCAGACTGGTCTAGCCTTTCTGGTACCGGGTTACCCAGTTTGTCCTGGAAAAGAGGCAGTTAAATGCATGACTGACTGCATGCACTTCAAGCATCTGTACAATGACTACAAGTCACAACTTCAAAAAGAAAACAACTACAATTATCAATCTAAGCATGCAGAGTATTGAATAAAATTAGAAACAATATACTACTACTACAGGTACAACTACTACACTGGGGAACACATAAAAACGTGGTAGTGAACTTATGTCAATGACTTTATCAAATCTTAACGGATTTTTTCTAAATTCTTTTACTGTTAGACTCTGCAATAAATTTCCACTAAAGTGATAGCTATAAAACCCACCACATCTTAACCACGTTCCTACACTACATTGTGAAATATTAATGTCAGAAAACAAGCAGCAATTTGAAACAGCTACTGTGATTAACTATAAATCATAAGGCACTGCAGCTACGTATTTGAGATTTTGTGGCATTTTCAACAAAAATTTACTGCAAATTCACTGCTTAGTCCGCTTGTAAAAGAATTTTAAAATCAGTCAACATTTCGCTAGGTTACAGGCAAGAAAGCTGATTGCCTCACGTGCTCATTTTTTCTGGGCACTGTCCTGCTGAAAGACGAACTGCCAGTTATCTTAAGTACGGCAAGAAACAGCTGTTGTTAACTGCTGTTACACTGATTTTGACTTGGCTTAGATTTTATCAAACTGGTGTAGACTGATTTTGTCTTGCCAACTGACATCATCAGAGACTTTAACTGAACGTTGATGATGTGCAGGATTTTTCTACAGTCTTTTTTGTTTGTTGCGGCAGCTGCATACAGTCAGTTATTATGTGGGTTGCTGGGTAAATATCTTCTTGCCAGAGAAATACTTAGTATTTTTTACTACAATTTTCAGCAGCTGAATCTTGGATGGCAGTTTGAGTCTTGTACGGCAGTTTGTTCATGCAGTTCTTGAGCATGACGATTTCTTGAAGACATATTTCACAAGTTAGGGGTAGCAATGCTACACATTTAAGGTGCGGTGGGATCTTTAACTATCACTTTATTGCAAATTTATCGCAGAGTCTAACAATGAAAGAATTTGGAAATCGGTTAAGATTTGATAAAGTTATTGACATAAGTTCATGGCCAAGTTTTTTATGTTCCACAGTGTACATCCGTTTAACGGCCTTTTTTCAAGGACAACCTGGGTAAGCTGGCACCAGAAAGGTGAACCATTCTGGATTTTACTGGAGCAAGAGATGATGGGGTGGGAGTGGCATAGATAACCATGCCAGTATGCCAGTACCTCACCACTCAGTTTTTACAGGCCGGATGCCCCTCCTGCCACCCAACCAACAGCGTCAAAGCACTGAAGGCAAAGGCACTGAAATTATAAACAATATCAGAAGTAAAAAAAGATATCACCATCTGTAGCTTTCTCGGTGTACCCAACAGGCTTGGCAAGACTGGTAACTGGTAGAAGAGCACTGTGGAATCTGTTAGCCATGCTAAGAATGTGTTGTAGTTTAGCTGCACTAACAGTCACCTTCACAGGCCGACCAACATCCAGAATAACAGATGCTGTTCCACAACATGAAAAACACAACAGTGAAAATGATATCTGGCACTGACATAATACCGACGGGCATTTCTAAAATCGAATTTTGCATTCAAATCTCATATCTTTTTGCCAAAAGGTTTCAATCACTTAACCAAGTCTTAAACATCAAATCTTTCAAAGTTAGAGCTTATTTCTATTAAATTTTTCATCAGCGACAATGTACAAACCCATCACATCAGCAATCACTATCGATCACTAATCGTTGTCAGTATCAGAGAAACGTTAAATAATACATGATTTAGCAATCATTATCAGTATTGTATCGCATTCAAAGCAGTTCTTGCATGCAGCCCATCTGACCCTTGTTATGGCAATAAAGCTGCAATTTACAACTTTAAATCACACTGCATTATTCTTGAATCAAAGCAAGAATCCATTCACAGTGCTTCAAATCAAATCTTTAACACTCAAACTCAATGTTAGCAGTCATTCAAGCGACAATTTAAATCGGATCACAATTGGGATTTGCCAGTTGCTGATAAACAAAAAATATTAGGAAAAATAACAGTGAACTATCCATTGCAATTTTATGACTAAAAGATCTAATTCATCCTTACACAAACTTATCAGCATTCACTAGCAGATTTTAGCAACTATGACATGTAACTAGAAATACTGGTCCTTAATCATAAAAACATAACCATTTTAGCTTCATAACTTGCCTAGAGGCTGGCTAATTCAAGTGCATGCACAAATCTTCATTTTAACTTACGGACAAAATGCTCAAATGCTATAAAAATGACACATAAATGGTGCACCTGAGGAACTGAGGTAATTGGTGACTCTCAGTGTATACAAGCATGCAGGTATTCCAGTCTTCACGTCAACCTTTCCCGGTTTTGTCTCTATCCAGTGGACAGCAAAGTCACTGGGGTCTGGAAGCAGCTTTGGCTCTTCCAAAGATGACATAATATAAGTTGTTGGCAGTGGGCCTCTCACAGACATATCATAGCATGAAAGCTCGATCTTCTGGTTTGTGGTCTCACAGACAATGAAGGAATGTGGCTGTGAGAATGATACATGCAGCAGCGGTTCTACTGTACAAGAAACATTGTCAATGTCACTGTCATCATGACTAGCAGAGCTACGATCAGCAGGAACATTTTGAGCAGAGAGGCTACGAGGTGGCAAGTGATCATACAGCATCAGTGAGATCCTACCAGCGGTCAACAGAATATCAAACGTTGCAGACTCCAGCCACTGCCAACCAGAGGATGGCTGACTTTTGCCAAGTTCTGCTTTACTTGTCAATGAGTGATGAACAGCTACAGAAGCCTCACTTCCAACTCCGCTGTCCAACACGGCACTTGTCTCCGCACTGACCTGAGATCCACAGTGAGACGACGCAGCCGAACCGGCGTCATTAATTAGGCATCTGACGTTTGACGTCAAAATGTCACAAAGCAGACGCAGCTGACTAATTGAAAGAAAGAAATCCAAGTCGCTCGTGGCATTCAGCTCAACCGAATGACCACACGTTAGTCGAGAAGCCGAGCTTTTTTGCGGAGAACTGATGGCAGGAGCAAATATCACTCTCAAGTCAAAACTGGACAACAGTGGCATAAGACGAATCTCATCCACACTGCTACAATACAAACATAACATAAATAATAGAATCAAAACTGAGCACATAGACATTTTACACGACTTACAAATGCACTCAAAATGCCAATTTGCTACATAATTATGTCAACAGCGTACAAAAAATGATCCAAATTACTTTATTATAAAACGCAGTCAGTTCACAAATCATTTCTGAAACACAAAACACGAACAATTTTGTTTTATAAAAAACTAACATCTTAGGCAACTCATCAACCTAAACAGCAAGGTCTATTTCAAGCACACAAACTGCCGCAAAGTAGGTCTACCCACAAGTTTAGCTGTTTCATGCAAAGCAGTTAGCAAACAAACCGAATGTTTGGTGATGACAACAGCGTATTCCAAGCTAATGCTGGATTTTCACTTGCAACACCAGCAACCAATGAGCTGCCACTGTTTTCATCCATCAACAACTGATCCCAGCAGCCAGTGCTGATACCAAGGCCAGCGACATCCATCTGATACTGTCGATCCTCAACCTCAGAACCAATGCGACGTGTTGTACCCGCATGCAGTGCCCTGGAGTACAATGCCTTGTCGACAACGAGTCGTGCCAGCGGATTAACAGCATAAGGAACGACACTGAGACTACTGACATGAAATATGCATACATCTCCAAGTGCTGGAGGCTGACATCTGCTTGCTGGATTAACAGCATCACCAAGGCCGTCCACGGAACACTCTACTACAGGAACAAATACTCGAATGTCACGGAAATTAACATAAACTAGAGGCAATGATCTCGACGTCAACAAAGGTGTGCCAGCATCTAACGTTGCACTGTCTGTACAAGGACTGTGCTCAGAGGAATTATGTCGAGCTGGCAAAGCAAACAAATTGAGCAAACTGGCAAGTACAGATCCGCTGAATACGACATCGCAAGGCTTCATATTCAAACATATTTCATTCAGAGACGTTGCTGCCTCCGGACCCAGCTGTGAGTTGTTGATATCTGCATCACACGATGTCGCGATGCGACGACAGCTGGTCGTCAGTGCACGTGTGAAGACAATGCTCAGGAAGCCGTGACCTTCATCGGAACTGTGCCTCTCTTGGCGGCCGCTGAGCAAACTGGCACTCAGCGACGAGCAATGGCGCCACGACTTCTGAGTGAATACAGTCACATTACGAGCAAGACGCTCTCCGCACGACACGATGATGCCTCCGTGACGGCCAGCTTGCCAACCATGTTCACTGCAACAGATAATTGCAGACACTTCGATCTTTCCGAAGTTCAGGTAGTGAGCACACAATGGCTTATGTCACTACAGTGACGTGTATAAGACAGTGCTTCTTAAACTTCATTTAACTAAGGCACGCTCTCAAAATCCATTCAACAGATGCAACAATGTAGCTATACGAAGTTTTTTAAAAATAACAGACATATATTAAACTGCTATCACGAAAGTCTACTCCAGAGACTGCAATGTTTATTTTCTAGTCAGCCTAGATATCTGCTGGTATATTTTTGTGTCTGTAACTGCATATTAATAAAAAAACTACGGAAATTCTGACTGAGTGATGCAACACAATTGTCACTTATAATTTTTGATTCCCACATCCAGTTGTAGCCCACATTACACGACATTCATGGCACCCCTGAGTGTCACTGCACCCAGGTTAGGAATCACTCGTATAAGATGTTGCATTCTTATGTGCCCCGCTTAACACATTTTAAAAAGTTTCAAATATTACATACATGTATAATATCGCATGTAATAAAGAAGAAAGGGAAAGTGGAGTCCATTATGAAGTATTACTTTGTGACACTGCTACCACTGTGAAGAAGTTAAAGTAACCAGTTTCTGACTCTGTGGCAAATTCTTTCCATCACTGTTACCAGCAATACTCAAAAAGTTGTGGATTTTCATAAAATATCAGGAAGAGGTATTCCTTGATAAACAAACTATCAATTACATAATGGGGGTAATTTCTACCCAACTTTATATTTGATAAGTTGTGCCTATGCAAGAGTTAAAACTCTCTGAATAATTTCTGACTTAAATAATGTGCAAACATGCTGCAAAAATGCAAGCTAGTAAAGCAGAAGAATAATATATAACAAGTCCATAAAAATGCGTAAGTCACTGTAAGAAGTAGTTTACAAACAAGTGGTATCAAATGGTACAGTCATACAAAACTATATGAATGACAGTACATGCACCATTTTAACAACCATTTTCCTGATGAAACTCCTTGATTTTCTTCCTCTAACTGTTCTGAAGAGAACTGATGGAGATAATTCTTTTACAGGTTGGATGCCCTTTCTGCCACCCAACCAAACGAAACTATGATGTTAATACAAAAATTACTTGATTTACCTTTGAATATGACTGCTTAAGCCGACAATGCCAACAGTGCATTTGACTTTCGCATACACCTGATGAATGTCAACAGATGTAGTAATGTCTTCCAGCTCAGCCAGTATCCGCATTTCTTCAAATAAACACAGAATCAGCCCAAATCACACATTACTACATCACTTGTCCATTCACTTTGCACACAGGAGCAATACAGAACATCATTCCACAGCCCATGTTAGTACTTTTTCAAAAAAAAACAAGAAACACAGCCATCACAAACAAGGAGCAAATAAACTGGGTGGGGTCATATATAGTACTGGCTGAGTGTAACCTCCAATCCTAAAGCCAGTCTTACCAGTTCAAAAACGTAAATTTTACTCTCGTGTACTGTACCTGCAATCTCTCAGACTGTGCAAAGTGCCCCTGCAGTGTGTTTGCAACAGTGTCACTTTAATCAATACACTTTGATAATAACAATACTAACAATAACTTCCAAAAACATTAGGTACTTTAGTACCCACATTTACCTTTGTTTCCCTGTGACCTTCCATACATGCTGATAACAAACTTGAGCAGTGTCCACTGCAGCCAAACAGACAACTCAACACCATTGGCACTGGCACGCCAGCCTTCAGTTGACAGCATTTCCAGCGAAACACTCTCTGACGTCATTGTCACCGGCACCGCCAGGGCATGTGGACTTTCTGCAAAGCTCGACGAACCATTCAGCTGTGAAAATGACTGAACAGCTGGCGGCAGTTCACTGGCGGCAGTGTTCACAGGAGCAGCTTTGATTGGAGTGGTGGATGCATGTGATGCAGCGGGCCAGTACAGATCCATCAGGTGCACTGCATTAGAACTTATCAAGGTGACAGTGGACAGGTAATGTGACAACAGACCGACAGTCAGCTGTATCTATATGCAGCAAACATTCATCAACGTTTTCTTATTCTCTTGTATCATACAGTTTCAAATTCAATACACACAAAAACATTCCAATGACCACTGTTTGGATCAGTCTGGGTCAGCTGGTTGCATGGCACAGTGGTAGGAAGTCGGTCTTTGGCTGGCGAACTTCACTGTCCTGCGCTCGACCTGTAGCCGATGGATGACCACTTATGTGGGTAAACCGTCCGCTATGGGTCAACCAACCAGGCCAACTCAGCCTTTCATCCCTTCGGGTCAATAAATGCGTAGTAAGCTGCAACTGGATGTCTGCTACCTCAATTAGGTATGGCGCCATCTGGTGCACGCTTACAAAGGAAAGGCAGGCACGGTGTAATTTGCAGGTAAAACTGTGTGATCCATGTCTGAGTGCTTTGTGAGTATGGCATACATTCTTGGTTAGTCATGTCACCCTGTAGATGAGGACGGGCTCTCATTTACGTAGCACTTACACATACAAAGCCCACACAACCAGGTCAGAGGAAGGGATTGAAAAGCCCACCTTATGAGCACCTTGGTGACTCTGATCGACTAAACATTTCACGCGCATCTGAGTTGCTGTCAACACCACTTGGCACACCCAGATCACCTATGCCCCAACCGGGTAAGGTACATCATCATCGTGGCATACTAAAATGGCGCTATATAAATATCCTTCCTTTTTACTTTTTGCCCACATAGGATATGAAGTGGGACTGTTATAGGTTGGATGCCATCTAAGATGCTGAACCATCAATGCACTGAAGCTATAATCATCATCATCACATCACTTACACTATCTTAGCAGCCATTACCCAGGTGAACCTGGGTTAGCTGGTTACCACCTTGACTTTTCTTCCTCCGATTTTTCCAAAAGAGAACTTTTGGGAATACTTGGTGAAAGTGTAATCATCACACAACATAAACAATAAAACTAACTGACTTGGCGTACTTAAAAATGAACATTATGCATTCGGTGGCATTGTACAAATACAAAGTGAGGAGTTTGTTTGAACAAAAAGTAAACTTAAGAGGCACTGACTAAAATGAGGTAACAAATAAATGAACAGTACAAAAATACAGTACAGATAAACTAAGAACAATATTCAAAATAATTTTCAAAACAGAAAAAAACAAATAACAGTCCATACAGGTGAAAGTGAACAAATGACAGTGGTACACCTGAGGGTTTGAGACAGCCATTTCCACCATCTGCATGTCAGCATGTATACAAAGACCAAGAAGAGACAAACTGTCCGTGAGGTTATCTGTCTGCAGGCAACGATACTTTGTGGTGACTGCAAGAGTTGCACACAGAGACGATGGTTTCAACAGATACAACATCTGCTCCGAGCGATGTGTCGTGTACACTGTCAGGTTTCCTAGCTTTGCTGTCCAAGGCAACTTTTCACCTGCCATAACACAATAATCTCTCAGTTAACATGCCAGGTACGGCTCTAATGTGAAAAATATTTCTATAGGACACTGATCAGATAAACAGATTTGCAACAGCACAGCATAAAATTATTAAATGCAATCCACGACTCAATCACCACAGATAAACTGTGCTTTGGTGAGTTTGTGAATTTAGAAAATAAAGTCTTTGTACTCACTTCCAGTTACACACAACTACTGGTTATAAAATTTGTTAAAAGGACAAAGACCTCTTGATTTATGAAAAAAGTAGACACAGCATGTAATTAATTCAACAGATGTTGCAATATTATTTCAAATAATGACAGAGATGTTCAGTAAAGTTTGTTACAGAATGGAAACCTACATTTAACACGATAATGCACAAAATTTGGTTTAAAATTTAAATTGCAACTTATTACAGAATCACGTGAAATCTGAATGTATGGTGTATGACTTTTAAAGTTTAAAAATAAACATTTCTCACTGGCAATGGAGTGTTCCACCGTCTTCACTGGTATATCTGCCACTATGTCTGCATGCATTCGCCCGGAACTGTAGAGTGACAGGTGAGGAGTGCAAACTATCATGCTGTCAGGCAACTGTCTTGCCATGAAGATATCACACACAGCTGACAACGGATCTACTGCAGCAGTGTGCGCAGTCTTGATATGACTTGTCGGAAGCAGCAAGCACCACTGCTTCATCTCCACCTAGTGACAGCCAAGAATACACACACACACAATGTTCAAATGACACTACAACCCTGACTCAGTTGACATGTGCAATATTAGACGTAATGTCACTGCACTTGGCAGTTACCATGTACAAGGATCAGCTGTCGCTGACAAACCCGCACGACATGCTGCATCAATGCAAACATGCTGCAAACAAATAATGTGGACGCTCAGTGTGATAACTTGCGATCGAGCTAAGTTGAAACGCTTCGCGTCGAAAGTCGCCAATTTTCGGCTACTGCACCTGCATTTAACCTACCCAACCTGCATTTGGCACTTCCATTAGGGGTAACTCCATTTGAGTTTTGCCGAGATTTTCAGCACCAGAAAACCAGAGTCCCTGGCTATTGTGTGGCATTGTTTGCATGATCCTACGTTTAGCCGTTTCAGTAGAACATCGACTTCTGACATACAGATGGATGGATGGACAGACAGACACATGACGTCAGCTTATACCCACACTAGCCAGCATCGCGTGGGTAAAAATACAAGCAAAATTGACATCACATTATCTAGCTTAGTACTTTATGGCTGCTAACTAACATGGGCCAAAAGCTAATTTCATGACAGCTGTATATATTAGAATCCTCCTCTGATTTAATGGCAATTTTACAGGCAAACCTGGATTATCCCTACTATGTCAGTTCCCCTTCAGTTTCCTTCCTCTACTTGTTCTGGAACAGAACCTAAATAGCATAAGTTTTCTACAGGCCAGATGACCTTCCCATCACCCACCTAACAGCACTAAAGCACTGGAAGAAGCATACACATATTACAAGAAGACTAAAACTTATCACTGCATCCACTTCACTCCTTGGTAATGTGATAACATCAAAGACAGAACTGTGTAAGCACAAACACTACGTGCTTGAGGTGTGTTCAGTCAGGATTCCAACAGTAACATACTGTCCAGTTCCTGATACCAACTAGAATGTGGGCCAATGTCCAACGTGATGGCCGCCCTGCTGAATATAGGTGGTGCCCTTTGTTCAATGCCGCAAAGTTTGGCTGATGCCCACTACTAGAGTGCCGTGCAGTAGCGCTGCCAAGACGCGAAACCCGTTGAAATTTGCACGGGTGCCCCAAACTCGCTAACAGATCTCAGCCGTTAGTAGGCCAAAGTTCACAATATTATCAGGACATGTGGAGGAGGTATTGCTGTTTAACAAGTTTTTTTTCCGATTGTCAATACATGCCTTAGTTCCGAAGATATAGCCTGACAAAGTTGTGCGATGGTGCCAAAATGGCGATTTTTTGTGTCCTGTATTTCCAGCGAGCCGTGTGCAGCACATTTCAGACCTGAATTCTAAATTCGCACTAGGGCCACACCATGTGTGGAAGTATGGTAGACATCCAATCTGCGGCCGCTGAGACTAGGGGAGGAAAGAAAAAAGAAGACGAAGAAACAAACCACAGGGCAAAAATATAATGGCCTGCCCTATTACACAGGGCGGCCATAATAAGTCCAAGTGACCAAAGGCTGTCTAAGGACTAAAGTTTACCCACTAATTCACTCCACGAAACATAGCTGATCAATACTGAGAGCAAACAATGGAAGAAAGAGCAAAAACATGCTGCCCATAAATCACAATGGCGATTTTTTCATGACAAACCTGAACTTCCATTATTTTAATGAGAGGGTAGACATCAGCGAACAGATTTCCCCATTCCACTGATTTCTTTTCCACTGCAGCACGGTGTTCCTGGTCTTTACTTGACTCAGCATCAGCTGGTAATGGCTTTGATGATGCAATATGACTTCCGCTGGTAATCGGCGTATCGGCCGTCTCCGATACGGAACCTGTGAAAATTGATTTGATATTTTCACATTGCTAACCAACTACAGAAACCCAAGCACAGCACTTTCATCATGTTACTGTGTCAAATAAACTGTAGCTGCATTACTATGGTGATCGAAACTTTTCGTATCTCATAATGTTACAACATTTGATGCAGTGATTCGAAAATTAGTCTACTCTTTGTGATATAGTCTCAGTGTGATAATGTTATTGCTTGTTTTTTTCTGTGTAGTGATGTTTAACTGCTCATAAACTGTTAGGATGTATGTATCCTTCGGGCAAGGGTCCAGCCCACTCTGGACCCATACGCTGAGGCTTTTTTTATAGCAGGCCTATTGCGTTAACCCAGGAGGGGAGGAGTCTGGTTAATGATGTGCGTGAATGTGTGTGTGACTGAAGGGTGAGGAGGGGTGAGTAGGCATGAGCAGCTTGTCAGGTATTTATAGCGTGCCCCTTCTAGGCGTGGCCTATTGTCTGGCCCAATTGACTGACGCCTGTTATTCAATATCAGTCAACGGACCCAGCCAAGTCTATCACTTCAGCCGACGTCAGCGAGACTGACACCTTGACGCTGCTAATCAAGGTGCCAGCAACGGTCACATTTTATAGAGGACACCGTCGAACCCTCTGTTGCCTGCCCGGGATTATCTCCCTGATCATCATGTGCATAGGAATTATTTTCACACAATTGCTTTTACGTAGGCAGACGCGCCTTACCCAGGCCGCGGCTCGAATTGAACCTCGAAGCAACGGCACACAGCGCACGTCACGCTCTACTACACATGGCGCCCACGTGGTCTAGCCACTGGACTACACGGGCAGGGCTGAACTGTTAGGATATGGCATACAATTTTTTTTTGATTTTTAACTTTTTCATTCACGTGTATTGTTTTTTGTCATGGGCCATGAGCCTGCTACTGAAATAAATTGACTGATTGATTGACTAGTGTACTGCATTCTGCTGACATCAGAAATTCATCTAATAATGATGCAAAATGCACTATATGTACATTATATTTAACAAAGTATAGATGGTGACACAAAAAAACTCTGGCCACTGGCTGCCGTGAGTCACAAATGATGCCACTCACTATACTCTTGCCTGTAACTCGGCCAAATGCCAACCAAGTTTTACCCGCATGATGCTAGTTAGCGCGGATATCAGATGTCATCATGTCTGTCTGTCTGTCTGTCTGTCTATCACAAGTTGGTGTTCTACTGAAATGGCTAAACGTAGGATCACGCAAATAATGCCGCACAACAGTCCAGGGACTCTAGTTTTCTGATGCCAAAAATCTCGGTAAAACTCAAACAGGGTCACCCCCAACAAAGGCACCAAATGCAGGTGGGGCAGGTTAAATGCAGGTATGATAGCTGCAAATTGGCGACTTTCGATGTGAAGCGTTGTCAAGTTGCCTTGGTCGCAAGTTTATCACAATGAGCGTCCACATTATTTGTTTGCAGCAAATTCGCTGTGATGCAGCGTGTCGCATGGGTTTGTCAGCAGTAGCTGATCCTTGTCAATATTCTTTTACATTCAGACTCAGCAATAACCTGTTATTAAAGTTGTCATTACAGATCCCACCACACCTGAAACGTGTTGCTACACTATCCCGTGAAATTTCTGGCACCTTTCCGACTCGCAGCGGCCAATGGCAGAAGTTTTTTGCACCAGCCTGTAAGAAACTGACTTAGCTCGGCAGTGCACAGACCTCGTGACGTTGCCGAAGTGATTGGCAGAGATGCCTGAGCAATACCAACGTCAACCATTACTTCCAAACGGTCAACGCCAGATGCCGAATCTGTTGCCAGTTTTGGGGGCGGAAGATATGTAAGCCACTGGTGCAGCAGGACGTCACAGCAGGCATACAGACCAGCTATCTTCACGTACAGAACACCAGGTGCTATCCACAACATCATCAACTGCAGCATGTCAGCTTTGCACAGCAGCATAATAACAAACTAACACATGCAGCCACATGATACAGAAATATCTATTTCTCAACTACCTAGTTTTTGAGTCTTCATGTGCACAATTCACAGGGTACTGGCATCGGACAGCCAGAGTAAAAGCAGTATAGCCACTTCTGTTCCAAACGGCAGAGCTGCAACTACTTAAGATATCCAAGCAATACTGGTATGGCTTCATAGGACTTGTTTTGTGATGTCTGAATATCACAACTGTGTTAACTGTCACACGACTGTGGAGGCCAGGGGACATCTGAAACTTTGAACTTTGTTGGATTCTCAGGTTAACTGTGCAAAAATGACCAATCACATCAGGTTATTTCTTGAAACTGAAGCTAACCCAGACAGTGACAAAGTACACTACATAGATAGTCACTCCATAACCTTACCAAAAACTCTAGACATTGCCATTTTTTGCAGCTTTTTTGTTCCACCACAGCTGTCATCAATAGTGTGAATATCAAAGATGATGAAAACAAATGCCTAACTTAATTTACAGCACTTAGCCTTTATTACTGCAGAGAGGGGAGGCTGCTCCCCCAATGTCATGTTGTAAACATGAATACGAAATACTGTGTATAAGTAACTTGGTAACTTTTCCCAACAAGTGAATTTCTTTCAGCTCTATGGAGCGCGGGCATATAAGCCTTTTGAGTGCCTTCTGACTGTATACTAGAGATCTGCACAGAGACAAAAATTACATCCAACCGCAGGTCAAATTTTCATCCCAGTACCCAACTCATCTCCACTCCAATCCATCCCCACAGAACTTCCATTTCATCCCAACCCATACCCACAAAAATCTCACTGCATTCCATCCCTGCTTTCGCAGCAGTCAACTGCACTCAACCAGCTGTAATCAAAAAGAATGTAAATTTAAAAGAAAAAAAAGTTAGCTAATACTACAAGAACTTATCAGGAGATGAATAGCGAACGTGAACCTTTTTACGACGACATCGTACATGTAGAGGCCAGCGCCTACGCTGATTGAACTGACTTCCTAATTCTACTATAACTAAGCATCTATGCTAATCTATGCACCTAATCATCTATGCACCTACTCCCGTCAAACCGAGTTAACAGCTTTGTTTTGCCTAAATAAACGCAGAATAATTGCGGAGATCAAATTATTATGGTCATAGACTATCAAAAGTAGATTTTGAAACTGAGGTAGGCCTAATAATTGTCTTACAACGACATATCGTACACAAATTCAGTGAAATAGCGAAAAATGGGGGTCATTACACCGTTCAAGGTCATTCAAGGTCACCAATTTTCATACAAATCGAAACCTCATATGCGACTTCCTATTAGTGATTAATACTAACTTAACTCCTATCTTGCACCATTTCCGAGATATAGCCTTCGATAGGTCCAAAATCGCTATATTTGGCTACCCCTCTTGCATTTAACTCCCCCGCCGGAGGGGTTCCCCTGGGAGGATCTCCGTAAAATTTTCCATGTATGTCAACGGATGGCCAAGGTACCAAATGGTGTAGAAATATTGCCAAAAATTTCATCCGCCTGAGTAGGGTGCACGAACGTTACAGATGACAGACAGACAGACAGACGGACGATAGACGACAGACGGACGGGTGACAGCATACAGCGAATGTGAACGCGAGTTCACGTTCGCTAAAAACACGGTCCATATCAGTAAAATCTGAGAAAATATCCTTCAAGCATGCATCAAAATTACTCAATTAGAAGTCACTGGTGGGTCACTTTTTGTTGTATGAACTGCATCAAAATGTCAAATAGCAGATACACTCCTGTGAAATCCTGCACGATTTTTTTACTATCCTCGAGGGATCCCGTAACATTGGTTTCCATCTTCACGGGCACTCTGCAACATTACCTTTCACACTATATTAATTACTCTAAAACAACCAAAACAACATACTGTTTTATCGACGTTTCGGCTTCATGCCTGAAGCCTTCATCAGGACTGACTTCCAGTGCCGGTCGTCAGTATGTAAAAGCTTGTCACGTGGCTCAACTGCCAGCTTTGTCTGCTTCTCGAAGAATCACCTTGGCATTCACCTTGGGTGATAAAAGAATTAAGAAAGCCAGTCAGAAAAAAGAGTTGAAGAGTAGAGGCATGGTCACAATTCCATATGTAAAAGGGTTAAGTGAAGCGTTCAGTCGGATATTGAAAACATACAGGATTTGCA
>Ga0209259_1000251_pt1 | contig 15047 bp, 15 predicted proteins | sample WorMetGr2BELIZE1_FD_187417 | JGI IMG/M metagenome (GOLD analysis project Ga0209259, IMG submission 187417) | Marine gutless worms symbiont microbial communities from Max Planck institute for Marine Microbiology, Germany - Inanidrilus... ...
AAGTCGTAGAAGAACTTGCCCTGGTCGTCCGACAACCGCCCCATCATCGTTCCGCCCTCCACCGAATCACTCGGGAAACGGAATCACGATCTCAGAAACCGATCAACAGGGGTTTATCAACAGTATCCCTTTTTTACCGGGCGGTCTTGAGTTTCTGTTGCTCATAGGCGGACGCCTCCGCCGCCAAGCATTGGGTAACGGCGACCCGGATCGCCGTATCGGCAACGTAGCGGGCCAGGGTTTCCCCTTTGAGCACGACGCCCGTTGACGTCCGGATACCCGAATTGCGGTCAAGTATCGCTTTTAGTTTTCCGTACCGGTCACGCCAGTCGCTGAGATAGGCGGACCAGTCGCCTCCATGCTTGCGGTTGACGTAGCGGACGACGTCGAGATGGGTCTTGAACCGCCACCATTCGACGTCGGGCAGCTTGTCGCACTTGCTGCGTAGGACCCAGGAGTAACTTCCGGCGGCGATCGGCCGGGTCGACCGCGCGTCGGGGTCTTTCGCCGCCGGCGCCGTATGGGCCGGGATTGCCGGGACCGATCGCGCAGGGTCCGGCTGCGTCGGAACGGGTGATGCTGTGATGGTGCGGTCGAATTCCGGTTTCAGGATGGCCGTCGTTTCCGTCTTCGTTGGTGCGCGAACCGGTTCCCGGACGGCCGGCTGCGCCGCTATCGCCGCGGGCTCGGCCTTTTCGACCGGCGGTGGCACCGGTTGGCTGGCCCGAGGCGGCACGTCGCGCTGTTCGGCCACCCTCTCCGGACCCGATGCCGAGCCCTCGAGATAAAAATACGCACCGCCGCCAATAACCGCGACGACGACGGCACCAATGCACGCCCACAGCAGGGCATGGGAACCCGAGCCCTTGCGGTATTCCTGTCTATCGGCCGCAGCAGGTTGCGATCGCGGCGCGGCCCGCGGTGGCGCGGGAGCCGGTTGCGGCGGAACCGGCTGAGCGACGGATGGGGCTGCCGACCTTTCCTGCTGCGGTGCCTTCGACCGGCTGAGCACGTTTTTCACGCGCAACAACAACTCACGCTGATCATAAGGCTTGGTTACGTAATCGTCGGCACCGATGCCCAGCGCCATGAGTCGATCGTCGGCGCCCTGACGGGCCGTAGCGACGACGACGGGAACGCGCGAGTGTTCACGCAAGTCATGAAGCCTGGCGATACCGTCGCCATCGGGCAGACCGAGGTCCAGTATGATCAGATCGACGTGGTCGGATTGCACGATGCCGTCGATCGCGCCGCCGGTTTCCACGGCGGTAACCCGGTAGCCCTCGTTTTCCAGGTGCAACCGGAGAAAGCCTTGGACCATCTCGTCGTCTTCGACGATGAGGACGTGTTCATCCATTGATCACTCCGGCGTTATCTTTCCCGTCGCCGGGCAACCGCTCCTGTGCCTGGGGAACGGACTCGCTCATCCTGTGCGGACGGCTCGGAAGAACCTGGTCGGCGACGGCAGCCCCGACAACTTGTCCTGAAGACGTCGCGGCACCGAGAAGACCTTGAGAACGTTGTCGATCCGCCGCTCCAGGAACGCCCATGTTTCGGGAAAATCGCCGTTGTCGTCGGGGTTATCGGCAAGCCAGTAGAGGATCGTCGACGAATAGACAGAAACCAGCAGGCCGCGTTTGGAGTAGTGATTCCAATCGGTGGCCCGATCACCGGCCGCGTACCACATGTGCGAACAGGACCGCCAGGCCACGCGTCCGGCCAGGGGCGCGTTCCCGGGGAGAGACAGAAACGATAGCAGGCGTCGGATCGCCTCCCGATGCGGCGCATTGATCTCCAGGCGAACCCGCACGCAGGCCTGGATGCGGTCTCTGATCCGCATCGAACCGAGATCGAGTTCTTCAAGGGCGTCCAGCATTCGCCGATCGGACCAATCGGCAAAATGATCGGCCACCTCCGTCATGCCGCCCGGAAAGGCCCGAAGCGCCATGTCCGGCGCGTAGCCGGCATCGGTAACGCCGGCGGCGAGCGCCCTCTTCGTCCATCCGTCGAACGGCACATGGTTGAGGGTCGCCGCGACGATGGCATCGCGCCTCTCCTGATGCTCGTCAATCGCCGTCATCTTCCTGATCTCCGTCCTGCAGCCCGGCGGGCTCTTTCGCCAGTTCCTCAACATATCCGAATGTGGACAGATCCTCCATCCGCATGGGGTAAAGCACCCCATCCAGATGGTCGTATTCGTGTTGAACGACCCGCGCGTGAAACCCCCTGGCTTCGCGGTCGATTTCCGAGCCGTCCGGCGCCAAACCGGTATACCGGATATGGGTATGTCTGGGAACTTGTCCAGCCATTCCCGGCAGGGACAGGCAGCCCTCGACGCCCAGTTCCCTGTCTTCGCCCACAGGTTCGATGACCGGGTTGATCAGCGCCGTCAGGGGTACTGCCTCGTCGCCGTTGCGCTCGGCCGGTACGTGAAAGACGATGATCCGCTTGGGCGCGTGGACCTGGGGTGCGGCCAAGCCTACGCCGGGTGCATCGAGCATGGTATCAACCATGTCGGCGATCAGCCGGTGAACGGCCGGGTCCGTCGGATCCTCGACCGGATCGGCGATACCGGCGAGGACCGGATGGCCCATTCTGGCGATCTTCAATATGGCCATATCGAACCTGCCATTTTCCATCAAATCCGCGCTTCACATCCCCGAGGCGATGTGTTAGAAGGCGCTCCCTACGGAGGTCGCTGGGGCGGCCTTCACCACTAACATGTAGAGAGACAAGCAAACGTGCAAGTCACCGTACGCGACAACAACGTCGATCAGGCCCTGAAGGTCCTCAAGAAGAAGATGCAGCGCGAAGGCATCTTCCGTGAAATGAAACTCCGCCGCGCCTACGAGAAGCCGTCCGAGAAGAAGGCTCGCGAAAAAGCCGAAGCCGTCCGCCGGGCTCGCAAGCTCGAGCGCAAGCGCCTCGAACGCGAGGGTTTCTAAGACCTTTCCTGCCGGCGAAGGGTTTTTCGACCCTTTGCAGACGTCACGATTAAGAACCGCGCGAGGCGTTTCCCGCGCGGTTTTGTCGTGTCTGGATTCTTGCGTCACGGTACTTGAGGTGACGACCCGTAGGACTTTGGGCCCTCCAATGTGGGAAACCGACAATGATCGAAGAACCTCCGATTTTGACCATCAAGCGGCCGACACGCCGGCCGTCGGCTGCGCAGATCGCTGCTTTTCAGGGGATTCCCAGCGGCTTCGTCGTCGATGCCCTGTATGGCGCAGGCGCGCTGTCGTCCGATATCCAACCCATCGGTGCCGGCCGTGACCTCCAATGTGTCGCCGCCGGCCCCGCGTTGACGGCCGATTGCGGTCCCGCCGACATCCTGGCGACGCTCGCAGCGCTGAAATTCATTCAGCCCGGCGACATCGTGGTGTCCGCATTTGCCGCCCATCAGGGGTGCGCAGCGGCGGGAGACCGCGTGGTCGGCATGATGAAGAACAACGGTGCCGCAGGCTTCGTAACGGATGGACCGATGCGCGACTACGACGGGATCGTCGCCGTCGGCCTCCCGGCCTGGTGTACGGGACTGACGCCCGCCTCCCCCTTCTCCAAGGGACCGGGGTCCGTTGGCCAGGCCATACAGATCGGTGGGCAGGAGGTCGAAACCGGCGACATGGTCGTTGCCGACAGGGACGGCGTCGTCGTCGTTCCCCTCGAAAAAATCGATGACGTCATCGTTGAACTCGACAAGGTGCAGGAACTGGAAAAGGCACTGGATGCGGACGTCGCCGAAGGGCTCAAGATCCCTGACGCCATCACCGATTTGCTGGCAAGCGATCAGGTCAAGATCGTCGATTAGGTCGCCGTTCCGACTTGGCGTCCGGGGTCCGGGCTGTCGATCCGGCGCAGTGCCCTATCAAAAGACCCAGCACAAAAAACCCGGCCCCGCGACCTGCGGGATCGGGTTCTTCGAAAGCCAATTTCACTACAACGGTTGGAAACGCATGGCCGAAGCCGGAGAAATCGAACTGGTTGCCATCTGCAATCGAACCCGCGACAAGGCCGACGAGTTTGCGGAGCTTTACGGTATTCCCGAGGTTTTCGAGGATTTCGAGACGATGCTCGATTCGGTAGACGTCGACCTGGTTGACGTCATCACGCCGCCGGAAACCCACTCGGCAAAAATCCTCGCCGCTGTCCAACGAAGCGTCGCGGCGATTTGCCAGAAACCCTTCACACCCAGCCTCGACGAGGCGGAACGTCTGGTCGCCGACATCACGGCCGGCGGCGGCCGCGTGTTCATTCATGAAGATTTCCGCTTCCAACCCTGGTATCCGAAGCTCAAGTCGCTCATCGACGATGGCGCCATCGGCGACCCCTACGAGGTTCATTTTTGGCTCAGGCCCGGTGACGGACAAGGCCCGGAAGCGTATCTGGACCGGCAACCCTACTTCCAGAAGATGCCGCGGTTCCTGGTCTTCGAGACGGCGATTCACCTGATCGACACGTTCCGTTACCTGTTCGGCGAGGTGACCTCCGTCTACGCCGACCTGAAACGGCTCAATCCGGCCATCGCCGGCGAGGACGCCGCCATTATCCTGTTCAATTTCGAGAACGGCCGGCGCGGCGTGTTCGACGGCAACCGCCTTGCCGACCACGCCGCCGACGATCGTCGCCTCACCATGGGTGAGTTGCGCATAGAGGGTTCCAAGGGCACGCTTTCTCTCGACGGGTACGGGACCATCCGGCTGCGCCGTTTCGGCAGCAACTCGGCGGAGGAAATCCCCTATGACTGGAACGACATCGATTATGCCGGCGATTGCGTCTACCTGACCAACCGGCATATCGTCGAACATCTGCGCAGCGGTGCGCCGGTCGTCAACACGGCGGCGCAATACCTGACCAATCTGCGGATCAAGGAAGCGGTGTACAAGTCCTCGGAAACCGGGTCGAGGGTTGACCTCGAGGCCGCTGGCCCATAGACCCGAGGAATAGGGGTAAGTTGTGAAAACGGCGACGGAAATGGCGATGGCTGACCAAGCTATTAAACCCATGCAAAAGGGCGGGCGCGAATCCTATGCGGAACGGGCCTACCGGGAGCTCAAGAAACGAATCCTCGACAACGAACTCGCCGTCGGCCAGCACTACATGGAAAAGGAAATCGCCGAATTCCTGGACATGAGCCGGACGCCGACCCGTGAGGCCCTGCTGCGTCTCGCCAACGAAGGCCTGGTCGAGATCTGGCCGCGCCACGGTATGCGCATCAAGCCGATCTCGATCCGCGATATGCGTGAGATTTACGAAATCCTGACGGCATTGGAATCGGCAGCCGCGGCGCTCGCCGCCAGCCACAACTTGAATGCCGACCAGATCGACTGCCTGCGACAAACCATCAGCGACATGCAAATCGCCCTCGACGAGGATGATCTGGCGGCCTGGGCAGCAGCCGACGAAACCTTCCATCGCCTGCTCGTCGAGTTCAGCGACAACGAGCGCCTGGTGGCCCTGACCGATACGTTCATCGATCAATCGCACCGCGTGCGCATATTGACCCTGCGCTTACGCCCCAAACCGACCACATCGATCGACGACCACCGGGCCGTCCTCGAGGCCATCGAGCGCGGCGACGCCGGTGCCGCCCAGCGGCTGCACAGCGCACACCGGGAAAAAACCGGGCGCATGCTGATCGAAATCCTGGAAACCCATGGGTTGACCCAGGTCTGACACCGTTCAAATTGACGGGCTCCTGTCGACGCCGGTCATCCTCTCGTAAGCGAGATCACAAGATCTTATTGCGGCGCGATGGTCCTCTCCGACGGAAACGCGACGACGACCGAGGTTCCGAGACCGTCCTTGCTGTCGATGGACAAGCTGCCGCCGTGCAATTCCATCAGGGACTTACAGATTGGCAATCCCAAACCGGTGCCATCGCGCTTACCGCGGATCTTGTGGACGGCAACCTGGGAAAAGGGGAGCAAGATTTTCGAGACATCTTCTTTCGCGATCCCGACACCCGTATCGGTGATCGCGATCTGGATACCGGCGCCCGGGCGAACGTAGGCGCCGACCGTGACACGGCCGCCCGACGGCGTGAATTTGATGGCGTTAGAAACCAGGTTGAGGATGATCTGCGCGACGTGACGTTGATCGGCGCGAAGCCTCGGAAAATCTTCAGGGACCACGGCTTGCAGTCGAACACCGCCTTCCTGCGCGCTGTTGGCGAGCATGGTCAGGCAATCGTTGACGATTTCGCCGATCTCGATTTCATCCTCCTCGACGGCCGTTTTACCGGCTTCGATCTTCGAAAGATCGAGGATGTCGTTGATGATCGCCAGCAGATGTTGGCCGGAACGTTCGATGCCGGCGACGTATTCCGCATAGCGATCGTCGCCGAGCGGCCCCCAGGTCTTCCGGTTCATCATGTCCGAGAAACCGATGATCGAGTTCAAAGGCGAGCGCAGTTCGTGGCTCATGTTGGCCAGGAACGCGGATTTCGCCCGGCTGGCGCGATCAGCGCTGAACAAGGCATGTGCGTATTCCTGTTCGGCTCGGTCGCGTTGCCGGCTGGCCGCGGCCACGTCCTGCGCCATCCTGTTGAAAGCGTCTCCCAATTCCTGGAACTCCGTCGGCGCGCCGCTGGCGGCAGCGGGGAGTTGCGTGTCGAAGTTGCCCTTGGCGAGGTCCTGCGCGGCGGCGATTGCCGCACGGACTGGGCCGGTCAACAACCCGGCCAGCAGCCAGCTGATCAACGCCGCCGCGATAAAGCCGACAATGACGACACCGAGGGCCATGCGGTGGACCTGATCGGCCACGTCCTCCAACTCCTCGACAGGCTGCGGCACCATCACCCCCCACCCGGTGCTCGGGACCGTGGTGTAGCCGGTGACCATGTCCATGTTGACGGCCGGGGCGAAGAAGGTGGTGACGCCCGACTGCCCCCGCATCATCTCGGCGACGGGCTCGACCTTTGAGATGTTCTTGATCTGGCGTTCCCAATCCGCGCGCGGATGGGCAATGACGTTGCCACTGCGATCGACGATCGCCGCGTGGCCCTTGCGCCCGAAGGCGATCGATTTCTGGGATTGGCGGATGTAATCGAGGCTAAGGGCCGCGACGGCGGTCCGGCCCGACGCCAGCCGCTGGGTCAGGAACAGGGTCGGCCGGCCGGTCGCGTCGGCCATGACGTCGCTGAACGCGGGCTCCGCACCGGCCGCCACCAGCAACCGTCTCTTGATTTCGGGCGAGAGCTGTTTGCGGCCGTCGTCCGTGATCTTCCAGTTGACGTAGACGCGGCCATCGGCGTCCAGGAAACAGAAGTGTCGGAACCCGATCCGGCGGGCCAGCTCGACGACGGCGGCGGCCGGTGCACCGGCACCGGCCGTCTCCGACAGGAAGGTGAATACGGATTTGCTGTCCTCCGCGTATCGGTCGAGTCCGCGGGTCAGGTTCTGGGCCAGCAGCAGGTGTTTCTCGGAGACCGTCGCCATCTCGCGGTCCAAGACGGACCGTTCGACCCAGGTCCCCAACAGCAAGACGGGAACCGTCGAGATCAAGACGAAAGCAAGTGCCAGAACGTGGCGTAAGCGGAGCGTCAAGGCGCCAATCCTATTGCGGCCCAAACCGATGTCGCTCCTGCCTTCTGACCGGTTTTCGGGTTATTCGACCGTGTTTTCCCGAATATCCGGTGCAGGAACGGCACGATAACGGAATTTTCGTTCAAATAAAAAATAGTTTCAATATGCATTAACCGTTGTCGATTCGGACCAAATCGTCGGCTTCGCCGTCGTCGACGGGCTCGGATCGGCTTTCCATGAAGTCGAAGATTTCATCGGTGATCTCGAGGGCGTAGCCGTCGGTGCGCTCGACGTTGCGCTGCCGCACCCGCTCGCGCCGGATGTCCGTCGGTGCCTCGAGGGCGTGCAGGCGCACCGCACAGGGCCAGTTACCGACGTCATCCAGGATGCGCCGGCGCTGGGCGCTTTCCATGAAGCCCAAGTCCCAAATGACGTCGGTGCCCAAGGCCAGCACGTCCCGGGAGACGGCCAGGATCTGCGCCTCGCACCGCTTGGCCCGCTCGACCGCCCAATCGTAGGTTAGCGGCATCGGCCTGTCGGGAAAGAACAGTTCCGAGATCCAGTCGTCGATGGAAAAGCGAACGGCGCCGATGTCGGCGGCCAGCTTCGCCGCATAGGTCGTCTTGCCGACCCCGACGGGACCGCAGATCATGTGGATAGTGGGCATGGATGGGGTTCCGGTGGTTTTGTCGCGGCGTAGTCCTATCCGACGAATGGATTTGGGACAACCGCGAACTGGTGACACGGCTGGCGGCGACGCCGGCCCATCGATTGCCCTCTACTTGGCGACCGCCCGAACCCGACCTTTCGCCGATCCCGGCACCCGTTTGATGCTCATGAGCCCTCCCCCGTTTCCGTTCGCTCCGGGCCGCGCCGGAGACACTAACAACCCTATTTGCCGGAACCGGACTCCGTCCAGGGAAAGGTTAAGCGACCAGCGCCTTGGTGCATTGCAGGATGGAGACGGATCGCTTGAGAGCTCGCCATCACGTCGTTACGGCGCAGCATCCGTTTGTCCAACGCCACACCGCTTTCGCGCTGCAGCGCAAGCGAAAGCGGATGGTGCGGGCGGTCGGACTTGAACCGACAAGGCCGTGAGGCCGAGGGATTTTAAGTCCCTTGTGTTTATAACCTGTTGTAATAACTTGATAAATTTTGGAAAATATTGTAAATGTGTAACAACTTGTGTAAGTTTTTACCTATCAACTTCGATTGCGGCCGCCGTCCTTCCCGTTCTTGCGTTCCTTACCCTCTCGTTGTTGTTGCTCCTGCATCTCTTGTGCCCTTTTTGCAGCCCTAGCAAGTGCATCCTTGGCTCCAGACTCTTCCCGACTCTGGCCGTCATCACGACCGCTGCGTCCACCGGAACCACCCTGCTGTGGGGGCGTCGGTGTTTGCCGTTTTCTCTTCCAATCCCTGATCTTTCGTTTTGTAATCTTTCGTGCCTGTTCACGGTCGACTTCGCGAAGTTGACGTTCCCGATCAGCGGAACGGTCAGCAGATTTATGGGAGTCTTGCAGTTCCGTAAGATGTTTGGTGCGTTTGTCGTCCAGGCGCGTCCGCTGTTTATCGTGGCGCTGTCTAATCGCCTGAAATCTGGCCTGCTGAACATCCAGATATTTCTCGCTCAGTGCCTGCCGTTGTTTTCTATGTGTTTCGCTTAGAGCCTTTCGCGCCTCTTTCTGGCCGCGTTTTGTCGTACCGGTAAAGTCGATTGTCTTCAGGAGACGCCGATAGAACTTCCCCTGTCTTGTTTTTAGCGCCTCACGCTCACGGCGATGTCGGTCCCGCATATCATCACGCAACCGCGCAAACCTCGATTTGATTTCAAGCCGAACAGCACGCTGATTGAGACGAAACCCTGCTCTGATCTTGACCGCCTCACCTTTGTAGAGATTTCCGATATTGCGAAGCTGTGCCGTACGGGTACGCCGTTCTTTTGCCAACCGTTCTTCGAGGACGCGATCTTTAGCAAGCTGATCTTTTTCAAATGCGGCCCAAGCTGCTCGTTCCGGATTATCTGAACGCGCCGCTCGCTCCAGGTTTAAATCGACGATCTGCGCATTGAATTCACGCCTCGTCTTGCCTTTATCAATGAGCGGGTAATCGATCACGCGACCGCAGCCATTAATCCGCCCCCTGGACTCCGGACGTTTCACATGACCGTAAATATGACTGGCGCGCGGCCCGACATGAATGCCAGGCTCCCGGTCAATGCCTTGCGCTTTTAGCGTTCGTCGATCGATCCGTTCGTCTATTCCAGCCCGTTTAAGCGCGCGATTGCACACACTCTCCCATCGCTCTCTGATCCACTCCACAGCCTTGGGTCCTGGCAAACCGGCCTTGACCCGATCGCGCGTGGAATCAGACAGGCGCAACACCCGCTTTCCTGTTTCGGTGTCACGATCATGTACGGCGATATGAACATGAGGGTTATGGGCGTCCTCACCCTTTTGGTGAATGCCTGCAAACCATGGCACGCGTCCGTCACCAGTGAGGTCTTTCATGAAGTCCCGCACGAGCTCCACACGCTGTGTTTCATTCAGTTCGCGCGGCAGGGCTATTCTGATCTTGTCCAGTAGCCTGGCGTTTTTTCGTGAAGCACGCTCGGCCCGGTCCATCCAGTTGCGCGCCTGATCGGCATCGTTGGGCATGCGAGCAGCCAGTACCACCGGCTCAGCTTCCGGTCGGGCGATATAGCGAATATGCGCACCCGCCGTTCCCTCCCTGTGCGTGGTACGACCGATGCTCTTCAGGTTGCAGCTATAGATAGCCACAGTGCGTGAATCCCCTTGCCAAGACACGTTCCCCGAACCGGCGCACCGGGTTTGTTTTAGCCAAACCCAAAAGTGCGCCCTCCATACTACTGAAAGTTTTACTTTATGTCATTGATGGCATTTTAAGGGCTGCTCTCAGACCCGAAATCCAGCGCAGAAAAACACTATTCAGCTTGGATTTAAGCCATTCTCGCCTCCCGGCACCTCACATCTATAAAGGGAGCGGCGTTGCCTATAAGCCCTTGTCTGCGCTATAGACTTTGGGTTGCTCACTTCCAATTTTTGCTCGCGTGAAACTAAGGACCAAAAAACTTTCAGTAAAGCTTCCGCACAACCCGGCGTAGATCGGGATTAAATCGGGGAGATCAGTCCAATGAATATACCGGGGGGAGAAATTGCCCCATCCCGTTCAAATCAGGCAACGGCCCACTGGGCCGATCCGGCTGTCCTTGAACAGGTCGGATATGAACCGGGCGAAACGTGGTTCGGCTACACTCTGACGGAGCACCCTTCACCATTCGGCTATAGCGATGACCGTCACATTGTGACGATTGCAGGAAACCGTGCCGGCAAAGGCACCTGCGCAATCATCCCTAATCTTTGTGAGCATCCGGGATCACTCATTTGCATTGACCCAAAGGGTGAGAACGCGACCATCACAGCGTCAGGACGGGGCAAAGGATCAGACTATGCCGAAGGACTGGGGCAGCAGGTCTGGGTTCTCGACCCGTTCAAGGTAGCGCATGTCGATGAAAGTTTGCGTGGCCGCTTCAATCCGCTTGACTGTATCGATCCGGAAAGTCCTGAGGCTGTCGATGATGCAAGTGCCATTGCCGAATCCCTGATCGTCGCAACGGACTCGCGTGATGCGCATTGGGACGAATCCGCCCGCGTGTTCCTGCAAGGGCTGATCCTGTTTGTGGTGGTCTCCGAACCACCTGAGCGACGACACCTACCGCGCGTTCGCGAATTGCTCACGTTGGGTGATCGCGAAGCTGCTGCGGAAGTAAATGAAGAAGGTACGACGGTTGACCCGTTCTTTTTGTTATTGGCGCGCATGGAGCAATGCGAAGCCTATTCCGGAGTGATTGCTGCCGCTGCCGCGACATTGACAGGCTCCGGTGAAAACGAACGCGGCTCCGTCCTGTCCACCGCACGACGCAATACGAGTTTTATTGATAGTCCGGGTATGCGTGAGGTGCTTTCAAATTCAAGCTTTGTGCTCGACGATTTGAAGGGCGCGCGCGAGGGCTTGAGTCTGTATCTTTGCCTTCCGGCACGGCGGCTCGACACACATGGGCGGTGGTTGCGGACTGTTGTTATGTTGGCACTGGGCCACATGGAACGTCTTGGCAATCGTCCAGCAACCGGTCACCCCGCTCTTTTCCTTCTCGATGAGTTTGCCACACTTGGGCATGTATCAAGTTTGTCAAAAGCGGCCGGGTACATCGCCGGTTTCGGTGTCAAGCTGTGGGTGATCTTGCAGGATCTCAATCAGCTAAAAGCAAACTACAAAGAAACCTGGGAGACCTTTCTCGGCAATGCGGGCGTTTCGCAGTTTTTCGGGAACTCTGACACGACAACACTGGAATATATTTCAAACCGACTGGGCCAAACGGAATTGAGGCAAGAGACAACCGGCTCTTCGACGTCACAAAATGAATCGAAATCAACTTCGTATTCAGATTCGCAATCTGTTTCTCAAGGACAATCACAATCCTCTAGCAGTGGCCACAATTCTTCAAACAGCTCTTCCGGGGTAAACGCGTCTTACGGTGAAACCTTCGGCACGACAGAAGGATCGACCTATGGCACGGGCTCCAGTGTCAGCCGAAACGAAAGTATCGCTGTCGCTCCCCTAATGCGGCCTGACGAAATTGCGAAAGCGTTCGCCAGGGGGACAGGGCGGCAAGTTCTGTTCGTTACTGGTGCGCCACCGATTGTGCTCGGTCAGTCCATATACTTTCACGACCCGTATTTTCTGGGGAAGTACGATCCGCATCCAGACCACACGGAGACTGTTCCGCCGACTCTCGAAGAGGTGAAAGCGCGACGGTTGGAAATCGAACAAGCCGAAGAAGAGCGGCGCAAGGACTTTGCCGACGCCGTGGTACAGGGCATTCAAAGACAAGCCATGTGGAAGGGCATACGCCGATTGGCCATCGGGGTTGTTGTCGTGGTGGCGGGAGTTAGTTTCGCGATCTGGAAGCTCCAGCCGTGGAGCATCCCGGTCGAAAATGTCGGATTCAAAGTCACCCGAGTAAAACTTGAAAAAGCCAATCCCGGCTATTTGTTGCGCGTATCGTACCTTCTGCATAACCAGAGCAAAACACAGCTCAATACGGCGCAAGTTGGTTGGCAGGGCCGGTTTTGCACGAAACGTCTAACGAATGGCAACTGGAGTGACTGCACACCGTTTCGGCTCCCTAAAACAACAGTGACCCAAACGATACACCCCAATATTCGCGTAGTGTTCACAGAGAGTTTCGGTCCAATTCGCGGCCTGCGCGGAATGGTCTTTGTAGACGGCAAAGTGAACAAAGCCAGTAGGTGAATCAGGCATTTTTGATGGAGGGCTGACGATGGCCGACCAGGCCCGTAAGGATTTCCAGGCAGTGGCGTTGACGCTAGACGGGCGCGTAGCCGGTCTGCCGCAAGCCGAAAAAGATGCAATCGAGCGGATTGCGCAAAAGCACAAGGAACAAGAAGAGCAGCTCAAGCAGGAACAGGCGCAAAGGCGGGAAAATGACGTTGCGGTAGAGCGGGCAAAATTGATGGCCGGGAGGTCAACCTTTGAGTTGCACCCGCCCGGAGTGGGACAGAATGAAAACTACCAGCAACTCTCAGCCCGAATGGAGATTCAGGCCGAAAAAAACGTTGATTTCAGGAATGAGCAGGCACTGAAAAAACTTGAAGACGAAAAGAACAAGGAGGTTGAGCGGCGTGTTGAACAATCTGAAAAACAGCAAGCCGAGCGCGACGCCGCCCGTAGCCGCGCAGAAGAACTGGCCAAAGCTGCTGAGCGCGCGCGGGAACTTCAGGCGCGCGCGCGTGGTGGTCACGACAGAGAACGGTGAAGATTTGAAGCGCGCGGAAGGAAAACCAGATGGATGAAAACCAACATCAAAACAGGCAGGCCGCCGGTTTCACTGCCGGGCGCAGTCGAGAAGATGTAAACCAGCGTATCCAGCAGGTTTGGGCGGGGACGTTTCCAGACCGGTCCCATGAATTTGTCGCGCGCCTACTGGGCCTTGCTGCCAGCGGTGGTGCCGGGTGGTGGGTCTATGAAAACCATCCGCAAGCAGAGTGGTGGGAACTGGCTCTGGTCTGTCTGATAAGTTTTGTCGTGGTGAGCTGGTTTTTCACCAAAATGCGTCGACTGACTAAGCTGGTGACTTTGGCCATTATTATCGTTGTGGCACTGTGGCTGATCGGGCGGTTTGCACCAATCTAACGTCGACAACCACGGTAAAAAAATTGCGCCCGGCAAGCCGGGCGCTTTTTCTTTTGTTTTAGGGGGCGCTTATTCAGCGCCCTTCCCGTCTTCGGTCTCGCCGTTATCTTCAGCGGGTTCCCGCAGGACGATGCGACCGCCATCTACCAGCACGAGGTCTAACTGGATAGTGAGCCCCTTGGCGTCCTCGTGATCCCAGGCGGCTCCGATGCGGGTCCAGTAGGAATTCTCGCCGCGCTCTGCGACATGGTAGGCGATGAGCGCCGGTGGTTGGGTGGATTTGGTCTGCTCTTTACGATTTGCGTTACGTTTGCTTGTCATTGGTCTTCTCCTTTCTGTTTTGGTTTGCCTCATGACGCCCACGTTTCAGACCGGGTTTCGAGCCGGACGGTCATGCCCTACACGGTCGCTTTAGCGAGTGGTGCGGGCCGGGCATTGACCGGACGGCGGGCGCGGTCACGTTGGGTGTGATGGATGAGGCAAATTCCAACACGGGAAGGTTTTGGAAGGCCTTGGCGAGGTTCGTAACCCCTGCCAATCGAACGAGCGGACAACCACCCTATATCCCGATGCTCAATCGAACGTGACGGATGGGCGCGCTAAAGCTTCGATACGTCTGGACATGTGAGGGCCACTCGATCGACCACGGGACGGCAAGGGGCAGGGCTTTTAAAATAACGACATTTGCCGGGCGGCGGCCTCGCATTCGATCCATCCGGGATCTTCCGCTGCTTCATCGAGCGCAGATTGAACGAAAAGGACAGGACCACCAGCGGACTCTATTTCTTCCGCAACAGTGAAATGCGAACGGTAGCCGGAGTCAGTAATTGGAAGTGGCGCACGCTCAGGCTCAACGGACCTGACTTCAAGAAGGGAGAGCGGCTGGCCGTACACCTCTCGATAGGCCGGCGACCAGTCCGAGCGGTAGTGGATTTCCACTCGCACGTCGCGCCAGTCCAGGGAATGAATTTCACATTCAGGATCGGTCATGATGTCCTCCTCACGCTTTGATTCGACCACAAGCCCGTGCTTCGGCGGCATAGGCGGAGATGGTTTGCGTGGGTGAGAAATGACGGTCGCGCTCAACGGGAAGACCGAGTTGGCCGCGCACGGATTCAAGCTCTGATACGCGAACGCTTCCCAGTTCGGGAAAGGCCAAGCCAAGGGGGTGTGTCAGTAATTCTGTGTCATGGGCCATAGTGATGGAAAGGAATGGAGGAACACCCTATGGCTATCGAGAAGGAAGTATTGGATCAACTTTTGGCAGGGCGCGATCCTGCAACGGTTTTTGGG
>Ga0209259_1000252_pt1 | contig 14942 bp, 8 predicted proteins | sample WorMetGr2BELIZE1_FD_187417 | JGI IMG/M metagenome (GOLD analysis project Ga0209259, IMG submission 187417) | Marine gutless worms symbiont microbial communities from Max Planck institute for Marine Microbiology, Germany - Inanidrilus... ...
TTTTTGTTTGTCTGTTGAGTTGCTTACCAAGTGATTTCGCCATGGCATTGTGCGTTCTGTTTACTTTGGTTGTTTACATCTCACATTGTGGTATAGTTACAGGAAACTTGTTTGCCATTTCTTGAGGTTGCCATGGCTGTTAGCATATGTGGATCCTTGATTTTCGTTCTTTTTGTTAATTTTCTGTTGTGGCGTGGAAATGGTGCAGGCAACACTGTTGAGGAGAACTATAGTGTCCTCTCCCTATTTCCAATTCACTAGTTGCTGTCAGCAAGGGCATGCACGTAGCAAAACATTGCTCCAGCTAAATCCTCCACATCATTATCATCGTGTGTTTATTAATGAGTCGACAAAATGCAGCATCACTTCTTCACTGGGGGTGCCAGCTGACACGGGTTGACCTGTATTATGGCCATAAAATGGCTGTGTCGTTATTCTTTGTTATGGTTCTGTGCAGTCTGCTTTTTAACATATACAGTTCAGACTTGTTAGACAGTTAATGTGGGTTTGTGACTACAGTAAATTAGATTAGTGAACTAGAAAAAAAAACATCTTGAGCACGTGATTTTACCAGCTTTTAGCTCAACTGTGAGTCTGTGATTCTTCTGCTTGCTGAATACTGGCCAGCCGTGTCTCACGGCATTTTTATTTTGGCTGCTGCCAATAATTCAGACAAGGATACACAGACTGTTTTATAATAAATTTATGTATAGTCTGTATTAAAACATAATTATATATGGATATACATATGGATACAAGTATATTCAACAGCTGCTTTAGGCCAGTGCAAAAGGAATTATTTAATATCCATTTGTGTGCTGATTTGCCATTAAGAAACTGCCCTCACGTAGTGTTCATCCAGACAGAATGCTCAATGAGTGTTATTTCATATTTGCAGTATTTGACTTTTGATAGGTAGTATTCAGCATAGCTGCAATTGTGAACAGTGGTATTAAATTCCCAGCAGAAGACCAGTTGAAATGGATCCATTGATCGATCAGTTGATTGAGTGAGTGATTGAGTGACTGATATGCTGGTTTGTCAGGTATGACTTTGAGCACACGCAAGATGAGCAGGTTCACCTTGATTGCTTCTGTGTCATCGCGCAAGGCATTGAGAAGAATGCCAATGGTCGGAAACTGAAAGATTTGATTGCAGAACACGGTGTTGTGCAGAACACTCTGGAGTATATACAGACCCATGCACCGGCGTCAAAGTAAGCTGCGTTTTAACGGCGTTCAATTAGTTGTTTTTCTCACTCGTTTTCTGTTTCACTGGCCTTCTGTTCTAGAGTTACTTCAGTTTGGGCCAGCTCCCCCAAAAGAGAACCTTGCATGATAATTGGATCAGGCATTTTTGTGGGCCACTCTTGTTCTGTGTTGACTCTGGGGCTGTAAGAATGGGTCCCTGTTCATTTCCAGGCTGGACGTGGTAAAAGTGAACCAAACTTGGCTTTTGTTTTTGTGTGTTTTTGGTTTGTGCTGTAGTATTTTTGTGTTACTGGTGAATGTTTGCTTTTGTTGTGTTAGGTTTAGTAAGTGCAGTACTAAGTCAAGTGACTGGTGGGGAAGAAGATCTCTGAAATGACCTGTTTGGATGTAAAACCTTAACTCAGTATCCAATAATGGCCAGTTGCCTTTCCTGACACTCAACCAACAGTTTCAAAACAGTGACAGGATTGATTGAGCAGGGTGTAACGTCCCACTAAACACATTATAGGTCATATTGGGTACTAGCAATTTCTCTTGCCATGGATTTTATTCGTCATAGCACAGACATTAGATTTGTCGTCTTCTCCGATTCAAAGTCAAGCCTAGAAGCCCACAGTGGCTTTAGAATTGAACTGGATCTGGTGCTTAAAATTGTCAAAGACTACACAAGCCTCATAAAACCTGGCAAAGTAATCGAATTCTGCTGGATTCCCAGCCACGTCAACATTGCATGCAATGAGAGAGAGAGCCGATACTGCAGCTAAGGCTGCTCTTTGCCTGCCTGTTACCAGCATGAAATTACCAGCATCTGACTTTAAACCTTGTACTTCCAGATTCTGCCTTGAAGAATGGCAGGATATCTGGAACAGTGCTGCAAATAACAAGCTTCATGCAATCTATCCAACGGTTGGCAAATGCGTCCACAACAATCTCGTTTCCCGCCGGGATGCGGTAATCATGAACAGGTTGAAAATTGGCCACTCTCGCTTGACACACCCTTACCTACTTTCTGGAGGGGACCAACCAATATGTACAAAGTGTGACACTGTATTGACAGTGAAGCATATACTTCTGGATTGTCTGGAACTTCGGGACGTCCGGCTTAAATACTTCACTGCTTCTTCTTTGAAAGACATTTTTGAAAGTGTGGACAATCAAAGCATCATTGATTTTATTAAAGATGTTCATTTTTATAATCATCTGTAGTACTTGTTATCAATATTTTATTGTAGCTATAAAGCCTTGATTATAACCTTACTTTTTATTTAATCTTTCACTGATTTTACGATCACAATTGCTTTTTATTTTCAACTCTGTGTTTTGTTACTTCACATTTATCGTAGCTACATAGCCTTGATTATATCTTCACATTTTTATCGCTTTCTCACCATTGTAAGGCACTAAATAGCCTAATATGTGCTGATGTGCCGTTAAGAAACTACTCACTCACTCACACGGGTACTAGTTTTTATGGGTCAAATAACCCAACCAACAGCATCAAAGCACTGAAGGAAGTAGTGGTCCTAAGGATCAGGCTTCAATCCCACCAGGTCAGCCTCACCATGTTACAATACTACAGCATGCAATGTACCACCACCACCACCCAGATGAGCCGGTGCCAGAAGAGAACTTCTGGATTTTACGGTGCAAGGGAAGACACACAGAGGCAGACACACAGACCATCTGGCTGGGCGCTACTCCATCCGGACTAACCAGTGCCCACCTCCACCATCCCCCCATATTTTTTACAGGCTGGATGCCCTTCCTGCTGCCCAACCAGCAGTGTCAAAGCACTGAAGGCAACATGCAGTGTATAGTGATACAACGAATGTAAGCACAGTGTAATGGGCCCAGTGAGACCAAACCCAATCCAGAGAACTGTTAGGTCTGTCCATGTGTGTGTGTACAGTTCACTATGTACAATTGTTGCACACATTACTGCAAAGAACAGACCTGATAATTTTCCCTCTTACCCTCCAGACAATCACCATTGCTCCGATGATGTCTATTTGCGGGAAGGGGGAACACTGAAAGGAACTTGGAGCAGTGATAAACATGGAGAGAAAATCGCCCACAGGCCTTATCCTTTGTTGGTCCACCAACTGACCCAGAGGAAAGGGACAACGCAACCACTGATGCCAGTAGACATTGGACTGTTTGCTGTGTGAATTGTATTCTGTAAATTAGCAGAACAAATGTACTCTTGAGCAAGAGGAAATGCAGGAAAATATACTAGGGCGTGCATGACATGCAAGTGCTACTGCCATGGAGACAGATGTGTCTTGACCAATAAATAAACTAGGCATAGAGCGAGTACAAGCATGTACTCGCTACAAGCATGTACTCGCTAACATTTTGCATTCGCATTATGTTGCCAGAACGCCACCAGTGGAAGCCCGCAGTCCAGGCCGCCGCAGTAATGTTGAGAACGCCCCCCGTCGACGGCCAGTCACCGGCCAGCAGCGCGCGCAGACCCCGCCGAGCGTTCGCACTATGTCATCATATCGCGGGATGGACGCAAGCTTGTAACTAGGGTTTGCGTTTTGTTGCCATAGCAATGCAACCCGTGCACCGATTGCAAATCCGCCCAATAATGCACAACTAGGGGGCAGCCTCTACCACGCCCCCAAGTTACATCTGGGTCCGTGCAGTAGTGTGGGCGTACGGCCGCAGACAGACAGACACACACAGACAGACTGACACGCGTGACCACAATACATTTTGTGTCATCTATGACCCACGCAAAATGTAACTAGGCATAGAGCGAGTACAAGCATGTACTCGCTAACATTTCGCATTCGCGTTGCAACACCCGCGCAGTATGGACGAAATGGAACGGCCTCGTTGCAGATAACGTCGCACACGCAGCAGGCGCGTCGATTTTATCGCTGGTGCGTGCGTGCGTTGTGCGTGCGGCGTGTGCTGGGCGGGCCTGGCGGATTACCGCTGAGCTCTGCCACGTATTTCCATAATGTTGCCATAACAACGCATACCGTGCACCGATTGCAAATCCGCCCAATAGTGCACAACTAGGGGCATCCCCTACCACTCCCCCAAGTTACATCGGGGTCCGTGCAATAGTGTGGGCATGTGGCCGCAGACAGACACACAAACATACAGACAGACACACAGACGCGTGTGACCACAATACATTTCTCGTGGTCTTCGACTCACGCAAAATGTAATAAATGGGGTGAAGTGAAATGAGTGAAGTGAGTAGGGTTTAACGTCCCACTAAACACATTATAAGTCATATTGGGGACGGTTTTTGCGGGTTAAATGACCCAACCAACAGTGTCAAAGCACTGAAGTCAGTAGTGTTCCTAAGGATAGGCTTCAATCCCACCAGGTCCACCTTACCGTGTTACAAACCTAAGGATGCATACAACACACAGTAATACACAATACAAAAATGAATCTAAGCACCGTGAAATGGGCCCAGTGAGACAAAACCCAATCCAGAGAACTGTTAGTCTGTTCATATGTGTGTGCATCGCACTGTGCACAATTGTTGCACACAATATTGCACGGAACAGACCTGATAGTATAGTTTCCCCCTTACCCTCCAGACAATCACCACTGCTCAGATGATGTCTATTTGAGGGAAGAGGGGTATGTAAATGGAAGGATCGTGGTTAGTCTTTGCTGATGTGCCGTTAAGAAACTACTCACTCACTCACTCACTAGTCTTTGCCACTAGATATGTTGTTGATATGATGACGTTGGGCTTATACACAGGAAGTTGTGTGCTGTGATCAGCTTGAGAGTTTATAATATAAAGTTAACTGTGATGTTTTCCAGCTGCTAACTGACAGACATTCTTGCAGCATGTGTATAATTTTTTCAATTTCTAAATAAACCATTCTATAGAGTTTCGTGTCTTTTGTGTGGTTTTGTTGGTTTATTGCAACAACAACAACTTTTTAGTGATCCTTTATCCGGGAAAACCCGGGTGAGTTGGTCCCGGAGAATCTGCCCTAACTGTGTTGGTCGATGTTGAGACTGTGAAGGTCTGGGATGATAGAATGTCGGGCGACAAGACTGAGTCACAGCCAGCAAGAAAATTGGCCGAAGAGTAGGTACCACTGTCAGCAGCGTCAGAACCTGACTGATGTCTCATTGGCTGTGAATATTTCTGGATTTTGTTTTTAGCTAGTGAGGCATTCACACCGATGACCCAACTGGATGCCAGCTCGTTGGGTCCCCAGTGCCTCCGCCTCCATCTTCTGCTCAGTTTTATGCCAGATGCACTTCCTGCCGCAACCCTCCTAATTTATCATGGCTTGGGACAGGCACTGAGTTGTGCTGGATTTCATGCCCTGTGGCTTGTTTTTTGTGGTATTATTACCTGATGTACATTTTACTGACAGACATACGGACAGACATGGAAACATATCTGTAGTAACTCGTTTGTTGTTTTGTATAGGGTGGACAGTGAAGGATGGAAGGAGTTTATAACAAAGCCTTCACTACCATATGCATTAAGACTGCTGGCCGGGTTATGCAGTGGCCACGAACCAACTCAGGTTTTTGTTCTTGAATCTGTTGATAATGATTTTGTGCATTAAATTTCATTGCTGCATGGCATTACTACCACCACCACACCACAATGGGCATTACTGACTCATTAAAATGAATTCAGTTATGCTTAACAACTGAGTACTAGGTAGCAGTACAGTAGAGCCAGCCTGTAGAAGTTGCTGCACTTTGCTTGGAATGAATATCCAATTTTAATTTGTTTGTTCCATTTTTTGTTAGGATCTCCTGTACCATTTATGTTTTGGAAGTATCTTATGTACTCTTGTAGTCACTGACATGACATGTTATGGCACTGTTTTGTCATTATTATTATTATTGTCATTATTATTATTAGGCCGCATTGCAGTCCTACGTATGTAGATAGGGCCTATTGTTATAGACCGAGTACCGCGATATGTCGGTCTGTCTGTCAGTCTGTCTGTCACAGTGGTGAGCCTTGTAAGGAACCGTGTATTAGATGGGGTCCAGATCCCCATAAGAAGAGGCACTTTTAAGGGGGAAAGGGAGCAGCCCATTGTAAAGTATAGTGACTCCCTGCTGTGAGCTGTGCAAAAACGGCTGAACTGATCGAGATGCCATTTGCAATTTGGATTCTGGCAGGCCCAAGGAAGCATGTATTACGTGGGGGTGCACACTGGCACAATCTGGCGAATACCATTGAACTGTCCATGTGCAGCGGTGATGCGGCCTGTTGTCAAATTGCTTTGACTACTTGTTATTAAACGATTACGTAACTACTTTTTTCAGTATGCTGATGCAGTTGGTTGGGTGTGAGAAAGTGTACCTGGCCTATAAATATCCTTGTCCAGTGTGGTGCCGGAAAAGTGGACAGAGAAAGTAGTTGTAGTTATAATGGCATCTTGTAACAGCACCAGCAAGAAGAGAAGACTGTTTCTTATCAACATTTAGCTGCAGTAGTTAGGAGAAACAAGAGAAGACAGTCCATGAAATGACAATCTTTGTGTAAATAGGATTTAAATCAGCATAAAACTGAGCCAAGTGACGTTCACTGATATCACATGCATTTTTCGAAAATTTAACATCATGCTCCTAATATGCTCAGTGTGGAAGACGTACTATTATGCTATACTGCTTTTTCATCAGAAATTCCATCTAGTTCATTTGTGGTTCTTGCTATCAGCTGTCAATCGGTCAAGTGATTTTGCCCGTTCTGCACAATCTTGAGCAAGTTTCGTCCGATGAGCATGTCGGGTCGCTGGCGGAAAATCTTCTGGAGGCACTGAAAGAAAATGAAAAAGTATCCGCCAAGGTAAGCTCAGTATTTGTTGGTCGTCGTATGATCATCTTATTGTGTATTCTATTTCACTTCTGTACTTAGCAGTTCACTTCTTAGTTACAAGTATGTTAAACGAACTTCTGTAAACATTGACTTTACTATATGTTAGAATGCCAGTGTTGCAGTTGCTGGTATGTATATGCAATTTATCACTCATATTGTGTTTTAAACTGAGAAGTTTTTTACATTGATAAATGATAATTGTTGTTGACTGAAAAATGTGGATTTCATGCAGACTGTATGCTTACGTTGTGACGTGCACGCAGATTGAAGAAGTAAGACAGCAGACTAAAGCCGAAAAGAAACGAATGGCAATGGCTATGAGGGAAAAACAGCTTGTACAGCTTGGAATGATGGTATAAATGTTATGGTTTTTAAAACAAATAATAAAATGTTCTTTTAAACACTTTGTTAGATTGTTCTAATTAATCGTGACACTAAGAAGTGTTTAACTGAACCCTTTTGTGTTGTTTTAACTTGTTGGTTGATCAGTGATTGAAGCCATTTGACTAATTCCTCCACAAAGTCAGGTTATAAGATGCTTGTCATTTATCCATTTATCATTCCGTGCATGTATATGTCCACAGGATTACTGAATAAGCTGTGGATGATTTTTCACCTCATTGCAGGGAACATTTCAGTTCAATTGGCGGTTTTATGCCCACTTTTCGACTCTGACCCCGTGAGCACACCTGAAACTGTTTGAAGATGCTGTAACGAGATTGGTAGTATTCTGTAGGGTTTGTCGAGTTTTGTTGGATTATGAAAGTTGCAGTGACCTTCAAATGACCTCGAAGGCCAGGACACATGAAATTGTCCGCTTTTGTCAGATTCTCAAGTGAATAGTGCCAACACAGCTGAGTGGATTGATTGAGGGCTACGTTGTATTACGGGAACCTGGGTCCCTAAAAAATAAGGGTGCTTGTGTAACCTTTTTCTAAAACCTGAGATCTTGTCATTTTTTAAACCGTAGTTGTATCAATGTTGAATATCCCCAGTATTTTGTGCAATAGCATGAGAAAGGCCATTTAGTATATTAAAACAAAACACCTTCAGCAGTACCAGGAGACTGTGGCTAAATTCAAAGTTTTTTTTCCGAACAAAACCTGTTATTTCTCTGAAACTGTAGTAAAATGTCTATGCCCACTTTGAACCTAAATGTGCATTGAACATAGAGATATTATCCAATTGAAAGTTGTCATGATTAGTTCCATGTGTCATTGTTTTATTATCGTTATTGTCATTCAGTATTGCTAAATTGCCGTATGATATTGGAACGTCTCTGACGTGGGTTGTTGCAGACAAATGAAAAGGGTCAGGTGACGGTGAAAGGATCCGTGCTGAAACAGATGGAAGATCTCAAGGAAGAGACAGGGCTGACGTGCTGCATTTGTCGTGAGGGATATCGCAATCAGCCAACAAAGGTATTCACTATTACTTCAGTACTCACTACCCATTTATTCTTCTTCTCAACATTTTCATTATTAATGTCATTTACTTTTTTCATCTGAACTTAAATGGTACTAAATAGCCTTATTATATAGTGTGCCAATAAGAAGCTGCTCATTCACTCGTGCACTCGCAGTGATAAACTAAATACCGATGCTGTATGTGTAGATATCCCGTCGGTATTGCAGTGCCTTCGTAGCATTGCTTGCAATTTCTAGTTACTATTTCCACTACATGTACAGTAGTACTACTTAGTGTTTTGTTTAACCGGCCTACTTCCCCGTTAAGAAACTACTCCCTCACTCTCCACCTCCACAAAGGAACCTCTAGGGATTGCTGCCTCGGGATTCTTACATGCTGTATGTCCTTCATTAGATACATGCACTTGCAAACACCAGTTCAATGACTATTTCCATGTGAAACTCGGTTAGCCAGGTGTGCCCTTGATCCTGAAGAGTGATTGGTTCAGTGTGGTGAGATTCTGTTCATTCTGATTGACTCTGAGGGAGAGGACTTTGTTTCCTTTATGTTACCTCTCCAGCACCAACAAAACAAGTCTTTAGCATGTCTTCAAAGAAACCTGTTTTTATAGCCTGCTGTGATCTCTGTCACTCTTGTATTGTATTGGACCCACAGCCTTGGTTTTTCATTCTTTTTTTACTGTTTGTTAGAAATTTTCTAATTTTTATTATTATCTAACTGAACACGGCACTGAATGATGTGCTGATAAGAAATTACTCGCTGACTGTCACTCATTTCCAGCTGTTTACTTATTCATCGTGTGTGGTTGGTTGTCAGGTGCTTGGCATCTACACATTCACCAAGCGAGTGAACCTTGACGATGGTGAAGCCAAGCCGCGTCGTGCCCAGGGCTACAGCACCGTGTCTCACTTCAATGTTATACACATCGAGTGCCATCTTGCGGCCGTCAGGTTAGTCTGCTCATGATGTTCTGCCAGCTAATTTGCATTGTTGTTCTTATTTCGTTCACTTTTAGGTCTGCCAGTTTTGGTGGGTTAATGTTTTAACCTGTCTTTGTCCCTAACTCACCCACACATATTGTGTGGCGATAATCCACAAACTTGTAAATATTGTGGTCTTCCACTAACAGTGAAACACATACTAGTGGAGTGCACCAACTTGCGCAACATTCTTGCAAAATATTTCACAGTCTCCTGTGTTTGGGAACAGTTTGAAAGCGTTCGCAATCGTACTGCTATTGATTTTGTCAAAGAAACCCATTTATATTACCAACTGTGATGTTTGTTACTTCGATTTTATATTAGCTCTATAGCCTTGGTTTTGCACTTAAGTTTTATTATTTGTTAGTGATTATTTGATTTATTCTTACTCATCTACTTACTCCCTTACTATCCACCTTATCATGTCACTGAATAGCCTATAATGTGCTGATGTGCCGTTAAGAAATTAAGTACTCACTGACTGTGTTTCTTTGTTTGTTTTTGTCTGTTTGTTAGCAAGGTAACTCAAAAAGTTTGTAAAATTTGGAGAACCAGTAGATTACAGACCTGAGAAGAGTTGATTAAATTTTGGAAGTGATCCGGAATGATTTCTAAATATTGTTGATATTGCTGTTGGTTAAGGATGGGAAGCACATCCAGTCTGTAAAAAGTCTGCTCCAATTATGCCCAAAGTTTTTGTTTGGGATCAAGACCAATCCCGGAGTAACTCGTGAAAAGTCCAGTAAAGCAGAAATTGAATGTGTATGTTTGCATCTGTGTTGTCTGTCCTTCTGTAACAGTGATGGCTCTGATAAGCCTTTCTTCTGCTGGTGTACTCACTGACTGTGCAGACATGCTCGTGGTCGTGAGGAATGGGAGAGTGCCGCACTGCAGAATGGCAACACCAAGTGTAACGGTCTGTTGCCACTGTGGGGTCCACAGGTTGCTGAGTCGGCCTACGCCAGCTGCCTTGCCAGGTGAGCTGTTACCTGCTTCAGCCACGCCATTCTGGGTACTCACTGGTCCTAAAATGTCTTGTATTTCATCTCTTGATTTTTCAGGTCCTGAAAAGTCCTGAAATTGAACATTTGTGCTGAAAAGTCGTGAAAAGGTCCTACATTTTGTCCAGTGTGGCCCTGAGAAACCATATGAAGCAATTTGTGTGATGTAATTTCATCAGAAAGAACATTTGACATGGTGCCAATGTAAGTAAGATTAGTGTTGTTAGTGCATACAGTGAAGAAAATGAGCAAGAAGCAATGACCATTTCAGATAGCATTTATGCATCATGTTTTGCTGTCCAAAAACGAGCTAGACAGCCGTAAATGGTAATACAGTGGGTCATGATTTGCTGGTACTTACGGTGGTGATAAGTCCTGAAATTCGCTTCACGTGCTTGAGTGGGAACACTGATGATTACTCTGCTGTAGCTTATGGTATATTCTTTACTGTTTGAATTCTCAGTTTACCATATTGTTTATAATAACTGTTATTATTGTTAGTACTGGTAGTATTTGTCAATGTTTACTTCAGTGACAGCTATTGTAATCACTGTAAGTAGATTTGAATGTTTGTTAAAGTGTCTGCAAACTTGCCTGATCAGTGTTATGAATTTGAGTTAAATAAATTGGCAGCTGCAAAATTGGATGATGCTGATAATTACAAGTTAGTCACTAGTTGTTTTTTTTGTGTTTTTAAAATTACATGACCTCTCAGAGATGGCAGTCATTATGGGTTTCAGTGTTCGTTTCAATGCACACAAGATTCCTTTTCAGATTGTACTTATGTTGGTACCATAACCATTTCATTGCTGGTAAGACTCCTCCAGAAAGACTTTCTGCGAATCATGAAAACTATTTCCACAAATATCAGGTTTAGGAGATTCATTTTCGCAGCTTTTATGCGTTATTTCTTGAGTTACTTGCAGAGTGGTTTGGCAGGTGAGTGCTGTGGTCTTTGCATTGGCGCGATGTGTCGATCGATGTCTGTGCAGACACAACACGTACCTGCAAGAATGCACGGCTGTGAGGGACGCCACGTACGCGTACACGATTCACGACCTGAAGCATCTGCTGATAAAGTTTGCTCTTGAGAAGTCGTTCAGTGAGGACAGCGGTGGTGGCGGCCGTGAGAGCAACATGTTTCTGATCCCATACATCATGCACATGGCGCTTTACGTCATCAACACGTGAGTCTCTCAGTGCTAATTTGACTCGTTTAGTTGTCATTGTTAGTGCCGTCTCACTGTCAAACATGTCCTTGTAGCATGTGCTGAATTTTCAGGCACTAGAAGGAATTAATATGTCTCACTATTCACCTTCTTGTGGCACTGAATAGCCTGCAATTTGCTAATGTGCCGTTAAGAAACTGCTCAATCACTTCTGTGAAGAATCTTTTTGACAAGGTTGACAATGAGTTAATCATTGAGTTTATGAAAGATATCAGTTTTTGCCATCTCAAATAACAACATTATTTGAGGTGGTGAGTGAGTGAGTGAGTTGTTTCTTATGTGCCGTCATACGCCATTTACACGATGCAACTGGTTGTCAAATCGGTTGTACAACTGGTTGGATGTTTGTTTACATGATGCAACCGGTTGTCTAACTGGCTGTACAATTGAACATAACCGGTTTGACAACCGGTTGGATGTTTTTTGTATACACGATACAACCTGTTGTCCAAACAGTTCTCAGACCGGTTTGACAACAGGTTGTACCATGTAAATGGCTTTAAGAGACAACTCACTCACTCATTTGCTACCTCAAATAATGTTCTTACTCTTACTTTATTATAGCTATAAGCCTTGGTTGTGTACATATGTGACCATAATAATGATTTTTGTCAATTATACACTGATGGATCTACGATGTTGACCGAGTAGCAGCAGCAGTATTTCATGGAAATGTTACTAAAACTACCAGATTGCCAAATGCAGCCAGCATTTACTGTATGCTGTTTTTACTTGCAGTGGCTGTCATCTATCATGGTAAAGAAAAGAGCTTATTTTTTTCTCAGACTCTGGAAGCTCTAAATGGATTTAAGCTCGAAATAGATGTTGTGTGAAATATTATCACAGAATACACAGGTCTTGCCAATAGTGGCAAAACAGTCATTTTATGCTGAATACCAACCGTGTTACTAATATCTGAGGCAGTGAGAGGGCTGACACTCCAGCCTAATCAATTCTTTTTTGTCCATTACAAATATGACACTTCCAGCATGTGAACTTATACTTTTGCTTATCTAAGCAATGATGAATGGCAGGATATATGGGACTGTTGCAAGGGAAATAAACTTCGTTCTGTTTACTCCACTGTTGGCACTGTTGCACATAGCAGAAAGATGTAGTGCTATGATTTGGTACTTATTAACAGACTCTGATTATTGGTCATTGTCGTCAAACTCACTCATATTAATTGATCGGCAAACCTGAGAATCCTGCGGACTACCAATAACAGTCAAGCTTGTATTCGTGGAATGTGCCAACTTGTGGGACATATTTTACAGTGTCTTCTGTTATAGAGTTGTTTAAAAGAGTTGACAATCATACTATTTTTGATTTTATCAAAGAAACTCATTTTACCACTGTAAACGTTCACATAGTCTGCCAACAAAAAACTAATACTGTATACACTGATGTAGTCGAGCATTTTGTGCAGAACGAGGTCGGTGACACGTGAAGAAAAGAATTTGTCAAACTTTCTGAAGCGTCCAGCAGACAAATGGGTCGAGAACAGTTTTGAGGTAGCTCATGATTACAACATTGCATATTAAACTTACTTATTGAACATGAATGTTATATATTGCGTATTATAGTAGTTGAGAATGACTGGCATTGCAGAGCTAACCTGAAGAGGTTGACGTTCCTTCCGTCAGCAGTTATATGGTGGATGAAGAAAAGATGAGGTCTATTAAGTGACTGTGCTTGTTGGCATTGGGAGGGGCATCTGACCACACAGAAATTTTGCATCAGCTGCGCTTAGGTTAAAGGGAGCAACTGGCTGATAAAGGCTCACCAGCAAAATGATAGTGTCTGTGCATGTACGTAGTAGAGAATAAAATTTAAAATTTGTTACTTGGCCCATGGCAGGAGTGCAGAGTATTGCGATGAGTGTGTCTGTCTGTCTGTTGACTCTCATATCTCAAACACCACAAGTTCCTATCCTATCCTATCCTTTGGGCAGAGGTCCAGCCTACTCTGGACCCATACGCTGAGGCCTTTATAGCAGGCCCATTGCGCTAACCCTGGGAGGGGAGGAGTTTTCGGTTAATGATGTATGCAAGTGTATGCGTGACTAGGGTAGGTGGGCTGAGTAGGCGTGAACAGCTTGTCAGGTATTTATAGCGTGCTCCTTCTAGGCGCGGCCTACTGTCTGGTCCCCCCGACTGACTGGCGTCTGTTATTCAACGTCAGTCAGCGGTCATAACCACATCTATCAGCTTCAGCCACGTCAGCGCGACTGACACCTTGACGCTGCTAATCAAGGTGCCAGCAACAGTCACATTTTATAGAGGACACCGTCGAACCCTCTGTTGCCTGCCCGGGATTATCTCCCTGATCATCGTGTGCATAGGAATTATTTTCACATAATTACTTTTACGTAGGCGGGCGGATGCGCCTTACCCGGGCCGCAGCTCGAATCGAACCTCGGACGCGCCTTACCCGGGCCGCGGCTCGAATCGAACCTCGAACCAGCGGAACACAGCGTACGTCACGCTCTACTGCACATGGCATCCGAGTGGTCTAGCCACAGGACTATGCGGGCAGCACACCACAAGTTCAAACTTCACGAAATTTTCTGTATGTTATCTGTGGCCATGACTCTGGCGACAGTGGAATATCTTATGTACTTTGGTTTTGTGGATGACGTCATGTTTTCACATAATGACCGTTAACGAGACACATACAAATACAGGCTTGGAGTCTCTGATGTAGTGAATTATTCACCATGACTCAGCAGATGGCACTGGGGCAAAGTCTGCTATCATTAGTTGCCTTGTTTGTGTTGTATAATCGTTATTATAGTAGGATGTAACAGCCTTGGAATGGGAAAGAGTGCACAGTATTAAAAGCATTCCTTCTAACATCAGCAAATGAGAATTGTGTGGCAGATTCGTCTTTCTTGTTGCATATTTCTTTCCACTTACTTTCCAGTTAGTAAACTAGAAATGTGGGCCAATGCCCAACGTGATGGTCGCCCTGCCAAACATAGGTGGCGCCCTCTGTTCAACGCCGTAAAGTTTGGCTGACGCCCACTACTACATGTCGTGCAGTAACGCTGCCAAGACGCGAAACCAGTTGAAATTTAGTGGGGTGCCCCAAACTAATGAAACGATCTCAGCCGCTAATGGGCCGAAGTTCACCATATTGTGGGGACATCTGGAGGACATATTGCTGCAAGTTTTTTCCGATTGTCGATACGTGCCTTAGTTGCGAAGATATAGCCCGACAAAGTTGTGCGATGGTGCGCAGATGGCAAATTT